>Ga0209517_10004852_pt1 | contig 17442 bp, 7 predicted proteins | sample PeaSoiMetSII2010_FD_187695 | JGI IMG/M metagenome (GOLD analysis project Ga0209517, IMG submission 187695) | Peat soil microbial communities from Weissenstadt, Germany - SII-2010 (SPAdes) (version 2) | ecosystem: Environmental > Terrestrial > Soil > Wetlands > Peat | place: Germany: Weissenstadt...
AGTCGCACCCGCCGTTGCATTCCATCGACGACCCACCGTCACCAATCATTGGCAAGCTCCTTCGGAAGCCCTACCCGGCCCAAACGCTTGCCATTATGGGCCTGGTCCGGCGTTGGCAGCAGGCCCGCGCAGGCGCAGTGATCGCCGAGTGTGGCACGGGCAAGACATTGATTTCGCTAGGTGCGGTACATACTCACGCCGAGGCCCGACCATTTACGGCGCTCGCGATGGTCCCGCCACAACTGGTCGAAAAGTGGTGTCGAGAAACGATCCTCACGCTGCCCCGGGTCCGCGTGTTCATCATCGATGGTCTGCGAACGCCAACCCACTCCAACGGCCATCACGGCGTGAACGAAGTGAAGTTACGAAACGGACGCATCGTGCGCGAGGGATTGCGGACCAGCTTGAGCGAGTTGCGCCTACGCAGGACCTCACCATCGGCTCGTAAGCGTTGGGATTCGATTTGTCCTTTGCCTGCAATTTTCGTGGTCGGTCGAGACCGTGCCAAGCTCGGGTACTTCTGGAGGCACGCCTATCAGGTCGCCCGCTGCGGGCGTTATCAGGGCAGCGTCATCAATCCTGACAGTGGGTCTCCGGTCTACCTCGGCACAGAGGGCGAACGCCTCCTGGCGATGGACTTCAAGAAGGTGAAGCTCAGTGAAACGCTAGGCCAGGCGGAAGAAACAAATCATGCCCGCCGGCCGCTCTACAGTGCGCGATGGCAGGCAGATGGCAAGAAGATCCGACGCTTTGCACCTGTCGACTTCATCGGTCGGTACATGGACAACTTTTTTGACTATGCGATTGCCGATGAGGTGCACGAGTTGAAGGGAGGAGACACGGCCCAGGGCAACGCCCTTGGGACGCTCGCCTCCTGTGCCCGCCACATCGCAGTACTCACCGGCACACTGCTGGGCGGTTACGCACTGGACTTGTTCAACATCCTGTTTCGGCTGGAACCTTCCAGGATGCTGGAAGAGGGTTTCGAGCATGGGGAAGCCGGTGTTCGGGCCTTCACCGAGACGTATGGCCTACTGGAGAAGATCACAGTAATCGAGCCGGCTGATAACGCCTGTTCTGAAGCTCGGGTCACAACCCGGTCCCGCCACCGGCCGGGAGCATCACCGCTACTGTTCGGCCGCTTCCTGATGAGTCTGGGCGCCTTCGTGTCATTGGAAGACATCTCCGACGCTCTCCCTCCTTACCGAGAGGAAGTGGTCAGCATCGAGATGGATCAGCCGCTGGCGAAAGCGTACGAGGATCTGGAAGAGGACATCAAGAAGGCACTTCGCGAGCACCGTGGTAACCAGTCAGTGATCAGCGTGGCGTTAAATGCTCTCCTCGCTTACCCTGACCGGCCCTTCGGCTTCGCGGATTTGATCGGGCGGGAATTCAATCCTGAAACCCAGCGTCGCGAACCGTTCTTGATCGCAGCGACTCGCGATCTGGATCAGAGCCTGGTCTACGCCAAGGAGCGGCGCCTCGTGGAGGAAGTAAAAGCTTCGCTTGAGCGCGGGAGAAAGGTGCAGGTCTATGCGGTCTATACCCAGAAACGAGATGTGACGCGTCGGCTGGAGAGCATCCTGGCGAAAGAAGGGATGAGGGTGGCTGTACTGACCACGGAGGTTGCCCCGGAGCTGCGTGAGTCCTGGTACGAGAGGCAACTGCGGGCTGGCGTTCAGGTCGTGATCGCGCACCCGCGGTTGGTTCAGACTGGGCTAGACCTCTGGTCCTTTCCTGACATCTTTTTCTACGAGACCGGCTATTCCATTTACACGCTACGGCAGGCCAGTCGGCGGTCGTGGAGGATCGGACAGCCCTCGAACGTCAACGTCAAGTTCTTCTATTACGCCGGCACTATGCAGGAAGCGTGTTTGCGGCTAATGGGGAAGAAGCTCCTGGTTTCTCTGGCGATGGAAGGCAAGTTCGCAACTGACGGCCTGCAAGCGATCGACGAAGGCGATGACATCCTGATGGCGATGGCCAGGGAGTTGGTGACGCAGAAAGGGATTGGCGAATCGGCCGATGCGGTGTGGAAGCAGCTCCAAAGGCAGCAGGCGGAAGTATTCGAAGTTTGGGCTGTGGAGACATCACCATCGGAAATGGCAGCAGAACCGCCGGAGAGGGATGTACCAGAAGTCATTATTCCACCGGCAGCACCGATCCCGGCAGTGGTGACACAACTCCTGATGTTTGGTATGTCGCACGAGGCGGTACAGCGGCGCAAGGCTTCACATAGGCCATCGAGTCCCGACACAGGATCGGATCAGCTCGGATTGTTCCCGACCTGAGAGTGGGGCAAGCCATGTGGCCGGCGGGGGTCTCCTTACTAAAATGCTATCGTGCAGCGTCGGAAGCGGTTGTGACTGGCGCAGATGAGAGCGACGTCGCTCAGCCTTGTTCGCTACACCTCTGAGGGGAAGTAAGCGTCCAGCCTTGATGTTTGGGCTGTTTCGCCTGCGTTCAGGCGGCCACGCCACAGACATGATCCTTTCCAGGAAGCCGACTTTTCAGGCAGAATCCTGTGCAGGGCCTGCAACTGTGCCGCCAGCAGCAATGAATCAAGCTTTTTGCGCCTGGGTTCCGCTGCGTGACGGTAACTTCCCAGATGCAGACTTCGGGGGAGTCAGAGGTCGCACCTCGGCGTTAGGCCGTTTTACGCCCAAGTGGGGTCTAGGACGGGAAGGCGACTTTCTGCGAGCTTTCAGGACACGTCGATCTCCAGCATGGACGTGACTCTAACCCGGAGGTGTACCCGGTTCAATCCTCGTGCTGAACGCGACAGGCAAATTTGTTCACTGCGTGATATAATCTTTGCTAATCTTTCCACGAGGTGCTATATGAAGGCACTCTCCGCCGTCCCTACACGAACCCATCCCTCGCGTTCTGAACGACAAGATATGCCTGGGACCACCGACGTTCTGACGGCGGTTTGCAAAAACCTCGCCGTGGGTGTGATAGTTTGTGACCCCGACGGGCATTTTCTCTTCTTCAACCCAGAGGCCGAGCGGATACTTGGCATCGGCGCGATGGACGTGGGTTCCGAGGCGTGGTCTGCTACCTACGGTTGTTATCGCCCCGACATGGTGACTCCGTATCCACCGGAGGAACTGCCGCTCTCCCGGGCCATCCGGGGGGAGGAAGCGCTTCACGAGTTGATTTTCATCAAGAACCCGCAACGGCCCGCGGGGCTCTGGATAGACGCCAGCGGGACGCCCCTGCGGGAGTGTTCGGGCACGGTTGGCGGTGGCGTTGTGGTTTTTTCTGATGTGAGCGTGCCTGAAAATCTGTTGCGCAACGAAGCAGCGGTTGAGGCATTCCTGAAACCAGTGCGAGACCCGTGCGATCCAGCTGAGGATCGGCACGAACTGGTTTCAGAACGCTTCGCCCGGTTCCGTACGATGTTCGACGAGCTGGCCCGAGCGGTCGAGCAGACGGCCGACAGCGTTCTGATTACTGATAGCCGGGGAATCATTGAATACGTGAACCCCGCCTTCGAGAGGATAACCGGGTTCTCCGCTGCCGAGGTGCTGGGGCGCACGCCCCGTGTGTTGAATTCAGGACAGCACGACGCCGAGTTCTACCGTGACCTCTGGGGGAAGCTCACCTCCGGCGATGCGTTCAAGGGGACTATCATCAACCGCAAGAAGTCGGGTGAGCTGTTTTGGTCCGAACAGACGATCAGCCCGATCAAGGATCAGACCCGGACAACGACCCACTATGTCTCCGTGCTGAAGGACATGACCACGCTCAGGAAGAGGCAACAACAGGAGTTTCATATGGCATTGGCGCGGGAACTCCAACAGCGGTACTACAACACGACGGCTTCGCTGCCAGGCTTCGATATTGCTGCCGCGGCCTATCCTGCAGATGAGACGGGGGGTGACTATTTCGATTTCATTCCACAACTCGACGGCTCGCTCTACATCGTCGTCGCTGATATCGCGGGTCACGGATTCGCATCCGCTCTTGTGATGGCGGAAGTGCGCGCATCTCTGCGTGCCTATGCGACCATGGTGGCAGACATTTCTTCTCTCCTCAACTGCGTCAATCGCTCCCTCACTGGCACCCTTGGTGGAAATCAATTCGTCACGTTATTCCTAGGCCGCATCGACCCACAGAAACGGTCACTGGAATATGCTAGCGCGGGACATGAGTCAGGTTATCTGCTGCGCTCTTCCGGTGATATCGGAGCCGTGCTTGCCAGTACCGCGATACCTCTGGGAATTTTCCCTGATCAGCAGTTCTCTTCAGGTCCCGTCGTTCCGCTAGAGCACGGAGACACAATCCTGCTGTTGACGGACGGGATCAAGGAGTCGGAGGACGTTAATGGCGCCGTGTTTGGCACGGAGGGCGCGTTGAACTTCATCAGATGCCAGCAGCAGAGCACGGCGGGTGAGCTTGTACAGGGGCTCTATCGAGCTGTCCGGACCTTCGCCGGTGGTGCGCCCCAGATGGACGACATTCTGTCGGTCATCTGTAAGGTCGAGTAGTCCAGCCTGATCCACCCCCGATCCACGAATGACTCAGAGAAGACGTGTGAGCCACTGCGAAAGAACAGCCCGTCAAACGCCGCAGGAATTGGTAACGCTCAAGTAGAACCAAGGCTACCGTCAAACGATAGTTGAGATTCTGTACCCCCGGCCAGGATATGATTCCGTTGGTGGCCATCTGTTCGCTCGAGTCAAGCATGTTGGGCTGGCCGTGGACAGCCCACTGCGGTCCGAATCATGTCTCTCGTGCAGCCGGCCCAGCAGATGTACTTGCGAGGGTCCTCGATCGAGATTGAGAGGTTATCTCCGCTGCGGTCGTGCCCCTCTTCGGCGCAGGATGGGCAGCGCGTAATATTGTTGTGCCCCACGGTGCAGAGTTTAGTGCGGATGTGGTCGAGGATCCGGAATTCTGGCCCACGCGCGTGTCTCCTGATCTTCGGTTCAGACTTCGGCTCTGATGGAGTGAGCTGAGGTGGGATGGCCTTCCCAGCAATCAATCGGGCAAGCTGGTGTCTTGTCATCTTGGGAAGCGAATTCAGGAAGCACATCTGCCTCTCGAGATCTTCATCGGCACCGTCAAACCAAAAGCGCTGAGCTGCGCCCCGGTGAATGCCCAGCGGTCCACGAATGGCGTTGCCGTACCTGCCGGGCTTCAACACATCGTGCTTGGGAATACCTCGATTCGTTCCCGCTGTTTGCCTCCCTTGACCGGGATACCCAACCGCAGGGCAAGGCCACAAACGTAGATGCGGCAGTCCCTCGCTGGGAGCGGCTGAGCCATGAATACCCAAAGATGTCCACCCCGATGACTGTTCTCAGGAGCCGACTCCACCCCATCCTGCCTGAGGTTGAAGCAAAGATTCAGGAGATCCGCAAGCGAATCCTCATAGTCCGCGTCGATGGCCACCCACTTTGAGCATTGAGTAGCGGGGTTGATGGCGTAGAGGCCGATCGTGATTTCGCCCTCGAAATGGCGGCGGATTGTTTCAATCGTCAGGCTGAGCCCTTGGCCGGTTTTCTTGTCCTTCGGACGGTAGTAGTAATGCCGGCCACTTTCCGGGTGCGGCCGGTTGGACTGGAGGCTGTAAGCACGCCGGTTGACGATGAGGCGGAAGTAATGCCACACCACACTGGCGGGCGCTTTGCGACCAACCGTCTGCATCTTTTCCTCCGTGAAGTGAGGTGGACGGCACCGCTACTTCATGTTGGTGGTGAAATGATGAGGATGGTGCGTTAGTGGGGCGTTGCCATACACGACTAAGGTTTGCGCTTCTAGTCACTCATCCCAGCCCGCAAATAATCCTTCCCGTGTGTGCGATATTGCACAGACACTCTCCGCCCGCGGGGGCACTATCTACGCTATAGCCTGCTAAAACCCTGAGGGGCCACCGTGGGACAACAGGTCAATCGGTCTGGGCCGAGGCAAACCTGGCGCGCGCGGCTTCCGATCCGTCGGCCTCTCCGTGCACCGCATGAACAGGCACTGAGAAATCCAGTCGTCAGAGTGGTTCGCCGAGGCACAACTTCAGGGCCATTAGGGAGATTTCGTGAGAACGCATCCGGAGGAGGCTGAGTATGGCATTGCAAATAGTAGAGAAGCAGATTGATGGAGTCAGCGTCTTGGACTTCGTGGGCCGCATCACCCTGGGCGATGAGAGCAACCAGGTCGGCATGAAGATCAAGGAGATGCTAGGTAAAGGCAAATCCCAGATCGTGCTGAACCTGGGGGGGGTCGGTCGGATCGATAGTGCCGGCCTCGGCGCGCTCGTGTGGGGTCACACTTCGGCCCAGAATCAGGGCGCCACGGTCAAGCTGGCAAACCTTACGAAGACATTCCACGAACTACTCAACATCACGAAGCTGGTGACCATTTTTGATACGTACGGAAGCGTCGATGATGCGGTAAAATCCTTCGCCAAGAAGGCGTGATCAGTCGCGTGGCTCGCCTAGCCCCGCGATGCCTCGGTCCGGCTTAAGTGGCCTGCATGCCAGTATGCGATGTGCCGGGCGGGAGAGTCGGGAAGTTGAAAAGCGCGGAGAGCGGGAGGTGCTAGCCCCCCGCCGCTCAGCCCTCGATTGGTCGGGAACCAACTCGGCCAGTTGGCCTTAGGAATGGGGTGTAATGGGCGAACCTGATCAAGTGCAGCGACTAGCCCGCGCTCCAGCGTGAGGGCGGGATTTGAGGGAGGGCTGGACGAGCAGTAAACGGTGGGCAGTAGGCTGAAGGCAGTCGACAGGATCAGGCAGGTTACCGCGCAGAGGAAAGAAGCTCTCGGTCAGCGAGGAGTGTCGGCAAGGGCTGACACCATTAGTTCAGTTGCCGCCCGAAGCTTCGGAGTATCGGCCTCCGTCATGCGACCAATATCGCTGTAGTTGAAGGTTCCTCCACTGGCCCCCTCAACCACTTCAGCGATTGCTTGCTTCTTGGTTGTGGCAACGCGCCGTGCCGCCGTCAGGAGCTCGTTGCAGAGTTCGTTGAACCCCAAACCTGAAGTCGACCCTGATGGATTGAAAGTTCTAGCCGAACGTATGGAACCAAACCCTACGCCGCCAGGGAGGACCTATTCGGCAATTGTTTGTGGGAAGGGCTGTGCTCGCTAGCTATAACGCGCTGGAAGAACAAACTTGTCACTTTCCAGGATGCCGACTTTTCATTCCCAATCCATTCTGTACGCGCCCGGCGCCCATGAGGCGCAGAGGAGCCCGTAAGGAAATCTTGGTTTGCAGCCGGGACAGCTTCCCGGTTGATCCAGCACGGAGAGGTTTTGCCGCAGACAGTACCCCTGGGAACTGTTCCGCTACTTGAACTGTCCCGGATAGTCCTGTTGCGTTGACTTAGCCGCAAGCGCAGCCTAAGATGACCACCAGACGCGGGACCCACGCCATGATTGGCAAGACCATTTCTCACTATCGCATTGTTGAGAAACTCGGTGGCGGGGGCATGGGTGTCGTCTATAAGGCCGAGGACACTAAACTCCGTAGGTTTGTTGCCCTCAAGTTCCTGCCGGAACGACTCGGAAGGGACCATCAAGCACTGGAGCGGTTTCAGCGAGAGGCCCAAGCTGCCTCGGCGCTCAATCATCCCAACATCTGCACTATTCATGCTATTGAGGAGCAGGAAGGCCAGCCCTTCATCGCAATGGAGTGCCTGGAAGGCCAGACGCTGCGCCAGCGGCTCGCCGCCGGAGGGCTGAAGACCGAGGAAGTGCTGGAGTTGGGGATTCAGATTGCCGACGGGCTGGAGGCGGCGCACGCCAAGGGCATCGTCCACCGCGACGTCAAGCCCGCGAATATTTTCGTGACGAATCGTGGCCAGGCCAAGATCCTGGACTTCGGTTTGGCGCAAGTAGCTCCGCCGTCCTGGGGGGCTGCGGTTGGCGGCCAGCAGTCGGCGCTAGAAACTGCCGCCGAAGAGTCGCTGACCAGCATGGGGCTGGCGGTGGGCACGATGGAGTACATGTCTCCGGAGCAGGTGCGGGCCGAGGAGTTGGACGCGCGCACGGACCTGTTCAGCTTTGGGCTAGTGCTCTACGAGATGGCCACGGGCCGCCGCGCGTTTGCGGGCGACTCGCCGGGCACGATCTTCGCCGCGATCCTCCACGAGGCTCCGACGCCACCTGTGCGTTTGAATCCAGAGTGTCCTGCTGAGCTGGAACGCATCATCCACAAGGCGCTTGAGAAGGACCGGGCGCTGCGCTACCAGCATGCGTCGGAGGTGCAGGCGGACCTGAAGCGTCTGCGACGCGACACCGAGAGCGGACGAATCACAGGGCGTCTCAAAGCCCCAGGCGAAGAATCAGCCGTTCCACCTGCGCGCTTTCGTCGTGTCCCCCTGCTATTGGGCATGGCGGCTGTAGTAATTGTCCTGCTGCTAGCCGGACTTTTGGTTTACCGCCGCCCGCAAACGCGTGTAGCCGCACCTTCCGAATGGCTGCAGCTCACGAATTTCACCGACTCGGCAACCTCGCCAGCGTTTTCGCCGGACGGGCGCATGTTGGCCTTCATCCGCGGGCCAGACACTTTCATTGGGCCCGGGGAGATCTATGTGAAGATGCTTCCGGACGGCGAACCCGTGCAGCTCACCCATGACAGCCTGGCGAAGATGAGCCCGGTGTTCTCTCCCGACGGCTCGCGCATCGCGTACACAGTAGCCCCTCCATTTGACACGTGGGTGGTACCTGTGTTGGGCGGAGAGCCGCGCCGCTTGCTGCCCAACGCTTCCGGCCTCACGTGGATTGACGGCCAGCATCTCCTGTTTTCAGAGATCAAAAGCGGCCTCCACATGGCCGTGGTTACAGCGGCCGAGAGCCGCACCGAACACCGGGACATTTATGTGCCCCCGCGGGAAAGAGGCATGGCTCACCGCTCGTATCTATCGCCTGACCGCCAGTGGGTACTGCTGAGTGAAATGGACAATGGCGGATGGCTGCCCTGCCGGCTGGTCCCCTTCGATGGCAAATCCTCCGGGAAACAAGTGGGGCCGCCAGGCGCCGGTTGCACCAGCGCTGCCTGGTCGCCCGACGGAAAGTGGATGTACTTCACCTCCGATGCCGGAGGCCGGTTCCATATCTGGCGGCAGCGGTATCCCGATGGCAAGCCGGAGCAAGTAACCTTCGGCCCCACCGTAGAGGAAGGCATTGCGATAAGCCCCGAGGGGCGGTCGTTCGTGGCGTCGATAGGCATGGAAGAGAGCGCGATTTGGATCCGTGACTCGAACGGCGAGCGCCAGATCTCATCGGAAGGCTTCGCCGAAGCGCCTTCCCTTTCTCCCGACGGTACGAAGGCTTACTACCTGTTGAGTCCTCGGGGGGGGACCAGGGGCTCGCTCACCAGCGGGGAGCTGTGGGTTGTCGAGTTGAAAGGAGGGGGCTCCGAGCAGGCTCTTCCAGGGTTCGGGGTCACCGGGTACGACATTTCACCTGATGGCAGGCGGATAGTGTTTGCCGCACAGGACCCGCACGGCGAATCGCGTCTGTGGATTGCCTCTCCAGACCGCCGGTTCTCTCCCCGGCAGATTCCCTCCTCCACGAGCGACGACAGCCCGATCTTCGGGCCTGGCGGCGACATCTTCTTTCGCGCGGTGGAGGGCGGTTCCAACTTCATCTACCGCGTGAAGGAGGACGGGACGGGGCGCCAGAAAGTATTGCCGAATCCGATTCTGGGCTTCTTAAGCGTCGCCCCAGATGGCGAATGGTTGATCGCCGTTGCCCCGGTTCCCAATCAAGAGACCTCTGCAACCCTGTCGGCCTATCCCATTCATGGAGGTACGCCTGTTAGGATATGCGGGGGGTACTGCGAAGCTCGGTGGGATCGCGCGGGAAAATTCTTCTACGTGGCGCTTATCCAGATGGCCAGCCACAGTGGGCGCGCGCGGACTTTAGTCCTGCCGGTACCGCACGGCAGGGACCTCCCGCCACTCCCGCCTTCGGGCATCAACTCTCCAGAGGATGTTGGACGCCTGTCCGGCGTGAAGGTCATTGATGCCGTGATCTCGCCGGGGGCCAGCTCGTCTGCCTACGTTTTCACGCGCACCTCCGTCCATCGCAACCTGTACAGCATACCGCTGCCGTGACGTCTCAATTGCCCATCGAGGACACAGGGGTCCACATTCCCCGAGAGCCGATCGCTCGAGCGCTCCGACCTGCGCTTCCAGGGCCTCCTGCGCGGCATAAACTTCCCGCCGCAAGGTCGCCCGCGGCCTTTGGCTCCCCCATTTTTCGGGTCTGCCTCGGACGCGATTCCGTTCTGCAGATGCGCAGTTGTGGAACCGGCCGACATGTACGACAACAAGAGATAACAGCCCTTCCGACTACCTCTGCCAGATTCTGCCTGTGAAACGCCCTTCCCACGCCGGAAAACTGCCACGCACCGGGATAGTCGACGTGAAGCCGACTTTTCAGGCCGAATCCCCACCGGCGCCGGAACTATCTGTCCCGCCACAACTTGCAGTTAGATAAGCGAATAAGTTTCTCGGCGACCAACCGGAGAGTACTTTCCGAGGGCCACGATCCACGAGTTGAGCGATATCGCTCTATCTCCACTGACAAGCCAGTAAGATCTTGAGACGAATGAATACCAAGCTACAAAAGGCAGGTCGGGATACAATGGGGGTGAGCCCTCGAATGAGGACAAAGTTCTGGAGTCCCCCCAGTTTAATCCAGGAGAACATCGAGCAACTTGGCCCCCATCATTAATGCCCAGGGACTATCGAAGCAATACGGAATCAGCCCGCTATTCCAAGATGTCTCCTTCACCGTGTCGGAAGGCGACCGGATCGGCCTGATTGGGCCGAACGGCTCTGGCAAGTCTACGCTCCTCGAAATCCTTTGCGGTCGCGTAAAGCCGGACAGCGGCGAGGTTGCGACGCGCAAGCGCTGCAGGCTCAGCTATGTTGCACAGGTGTCCGAATTTGCACCTGGGGAGACTGTCAGATCAGTAGTCGAGAAGGCACTTGAACGGGCAGCAGTGCCCCAGGCGGAGCGGGTGTCCCGGACGGCTGAGGCGCTTGGCCGCGCCGGTTTTATCGATTTTGATACGCCCACCACAGCCTTGTCGGGTGGTTGGCGCAAACGCCTCATAATTACCGAGGGGCTGGTACAGCGAGCAGACATTCTGCTTCTCGACGAGCCGACTAACCATTTGGACTTTGCCGGAATTCAGTGGCTCGAATCCCTGCTCCAGAACGCGGCATTTGCGTGCGTGGTGGTCAGCCACGATCGTTACTTCCTCGAAACCATTGCGAGCGAGGTGGTGGAGCTTAATCGCATTTATGTGGATGGCGTGTTTCGCGTTAAGGGAAAGTACAGCAGGTTTCTCGAGAAGAAAGAAGAGTACCTCGAGGCGCAGGGAAAGCAGCAGGATGCCCTCACCAATCGCGTACACACGGAACTGGAATGGCTGCGCCGGGGTCCCCGCGCCCGCCGGACCAAGGCCAAGGCGCGCATCGATAAGGCTCACGAGATGATCGGCGAGTTGGCGGACCTGAACGCCCGGAGCCGCACCGCCACCGCCAAGATTGACTTTTTCGCGACGGGCCGGCAAACCAAACAGCTTATCGCGCTTGAGGGCGTCACCTACGCCATCGGTAATCGCATTCTGTTCCAAGGCCTGAATTTTGTATTGCGGCCGGGAATGCGAGTGGGGCTGGTTGGACAAAATGGGAGTGGCAAGACCACACTACTCCGTCTGCTGCGAGGCGAAATCCAAGCCACCGGCGGGGAGATTCACCGGGCCGACGCGTTGCGGGTTGTATACTTCGACCAAAATCGGGAGCTTGACCCTGACCTCACTTTACGCCGCGCCCTGGCGCCGGATAGTGATTCGGTGATTTATCAGGAGCGAGTGATTCACGTCGCTTCCTGGGCGGCGAGATTCCTCTTTGCCCCGGACGACCTGAATCAGCCAGTCGGCCGGCTCTCCGGAGGCGAACGGGCGCGGGTGTTAATCGCGCAGCTCATGCTTCAACCGGCGGACGTCTTGTTGCTGGATGAACCCACCAACGACTTGGATATCCCGACTCTGGAAATCCTGGAAGAGAGCCTGCTGGAATATCGTGGAGCTTTGGTGCTGGTCACCCACGATCGCTTCATGCTGGACCGGGTCTCGACCGTCGTTCTCGGCCTGGATGGGCTGGGCGGAGCGGAACGGTTTGGCGATTACTTACAATGGGACGTTTGGCAGCGCGCGCGCCAGGCAAAGGAGGTGCGGAGCGTCACGGCGGGGACCCCACGCTCAGCTTCCTCACCCCAAGGTGCCCCGCCCGCGCCAGCAAAAAGAAAGCTCTCGTATCTGGAGGCGCGCGAGTTTGCCGCCATGGAAAAGAGAATCGCCGAGGCCGAACAGGAGCTTAGCGTCTTACGTGCGAGGCTGGAAGATCCCGCGATAACGAGCGACGCCCCGCGGCTTCAGGTCATTTGTGCGCAGATGGAAGAGACCCAGAAGAAAGTGGATAAGCTCTATGCTCGATGGGCCGAACTGGAACAAAAGCAAACCTGAGAAATATCAGTCTCAAAGAAAACGTGGCTGGCGGGGTCAGCATATCGCCGAGAGTGCGTGAAACCGACTTATAGATCGGAAGCCATTCTGCGTGTCCAGCGCCCATGAGTTTCACTGCGACCTTTACGGAAGTTCTGGCCTGCAGCCGGGGCAGCTTCCCGGTCGATCCAGCACGGCGCGGTGTTGCTGCGGACAGCACTTCTGGGAACTGTTGCGCTGCTTGAACTGTCCCGGATAATCCTATTGCGTTGACTTGTCGATACACGCGGCGTATGCTGGCGGCATTCCGGAGTTCACCCGTATCTTGCGGCGAGGTGATCGACTCATGGTCGGCCAGACTGTTTCCCACTACCGCATCCTGGAGAAGTTGGGCGGCGGGGGCAGGGGCGTGGTGTACAAGGCCGAGGACACCCAACTCGGCCGCAGCGTGGCGCTCAAGTTCCTGCCCGAAGAACTGGCCCAGGACCGCAAGTTCCAGGGACGTTTCCGCCGCGAGGCGCGGGCTGCGTCTGCGCTCAACCATCCCAACATCTGCACCATTCACGCAATTGAGGAACACGAGGGCCAGCCTTTCATCGCCATGCAGTGTCTGGAAGGTCAGACGCTTCGCCAGCGACTGGCTGTAGAGGCATGGAGCGCCGGGTCGATCCTTTCCTCGAAGAACTGCACCGCCTTGCCAAGGCCGAGGATCCCGACGGCCTGATTGGCTACGCCAACGCCTGTTCCAATTCAGATAAGAAGATTTGGGCGGAGTTGGGACGCCGCACTGGGTCAAAGTCCAGTGCCCTGTCGAAAAACTGCTGCCAGCGGGTCGGCGATCCTGGCAGATACGTGGCCAGTGGCGTGAAACGTCCCATAAGCATGGCGCTGTAGTTCGCTCCTGTGGACCCAGCAAACGGGCGTACGCCGGTCAACATCTCATACGTTACCACGGCCAGCGCCCACAGATCCCAAGATGCATTAACTGGCTGACCTCGCAACTGCTCGGGTGCCATGTAGGCCATGGTTCCGACTAAGACGCCACTTTGGGTGTCCGCGGTCACCTGGGTGGCTGCCGGCAGAAACTTCGCAACACCGAAGTCCAACACCTTGGGCACCTCCCCGGCTTCACCACGCGACAGGAAGATGTTCTCCGGTTTGAGATCGCGGTGGACCAATTGCCGCCGGTGCGCGGCGCTCACCGCCCCACAGACGCCCCGCATGATCTCGACAACGCGCGGCGGGGCTGACTGCTTCTGAGTGCAAAGCTCTTCGCGCAACGTTGCTCCTTCCAGAAGTTCCATCACCAAGAAGGCACGTGTCTCTGCGATCGATCCGAAATCGTAGACCGTGACCACGTTGGGGTGAGCAAAGCTTGCCGTGGCGCGCGCCTCCTGCCGGAACCGTTCTGCTGCCTCCACGCTTCCGACCAGACTGTCATGGATTACTTTCACGGCCACACGCCGGTCGAGCGCGGTGTCGGTCGCCTCGTAGACCGTGCCCATGCCGCCACGTCCACGACGGCGCTCCACGCGATAACGGCCCGCCAGGGCACGCGGCAATCGCATTGGGACAGGGTTCGCGCCTTCCTGCGGGCAGGGCCCCGCGCCCGAATCGTAGCAAGCGCCACACTGTGGGCACTCCTCAAATGCTTCGCTCACCGGTATCAACGCCGGTGCTGGCGCGGGGCGTTCGAGGAGCATCGCCAAGCCTGAGGCGATGGCGATAAGCAAGTTTCGGTCTTCTTCCGCATAGGGCTCCTCCGACCTCTTGGCTCCCAGCACCAGCAGCGCCTCCGTGCGGTTGGAAGCTGTTGAGATGGGAACCAGGAAATCGATTCGCGCCTCCCGTAAAAAACCTGCGTCTGTTGGTGGAAGCTGTTGCTGAAGCCAGCCGGATTCGGTAAGTGGCATCTCCAAAGGACTGTCCAGGACCCGCAGCAGGGCTGCCAGCTTGCTTGCCGCCGAGAGCGGTGGTGGAGCGTGCCCTGCGGGCGCGGCTGCCAAGCTTCGATAGCTCGTCTCGCTCGGTTCATGCACGAGCAGGGCGACGAATTCGGGGTGCAAAACCGCCTCAATACGCGCCACCACCCGTGGCGCGACCCGCTCGAGGCTACCCGCCTGACGAATGTCTTCCACAACTCCCCGGAGCAGCCGTTGCGCGTCATACCGCTCGCGGAAGAATCGACGGTCGAGCGCCCCGAGCCACCGCTCGCGCCGGGTGTGGGCTACGAGCGCAAGGGCTCCTGCCGCGACGTAAACCCATCCGCGCATGGCCAGGATGCTGATCAGCGGTTGGTCTCCATGCAGAAACGCATCCGCCAGCAGAATAGCCCCCAGCATGGGCACGAGCGACAACAAAGCCCCACGCGCCACCGCGTATTGGAGCCCCTGGCGGATCAACACGCCAACGTCGAACAGCCGGTGGCGCAGAATGGCGTAGGCGAATGACAAAGGAAACGCCAGCCACAATAGATAGAGCAACGTCTGCAATGCGAGAAGCCAGAAAGATACCGCCCGCCCGGAACCGGCGGCGACCCAGCCAACCACTCCCAGCGTACTTGCCACCATACCGGCCAGCACCACGCGCACGCGACGCCGCTGGTTCGGATCGTCCAGCCGTCGATAACTCAGAATCAAAATCACTAAGCTGCCCATAACGTAGACAGCGCTTCTCAAAGAGATCGCCGAGAAGACCCATGTGGGCACGTCCGTGGCGTGACCGGGCTCGCAAATGACCCGGTATATGCCTAGGACTCGCCAGGGCAGCAATGCCAGGGCTGGTGTCCAGATCAAGAGCCAAGGCCAGCGGGCGCTGAATATCCTGCGCGGAAAAATGGCAAAGAAAGTGAAAAGGATCGCGTCCGGGACGAATCTACTGACTTCGGGAATCCATAGGAGCAGGCCCAGCCACCCGGGCAGGTGTCGCCAAGTGGCAGCCCAGCCGTCGGGAAATCCAAAAGCCACTGCGGCGGTGGCGAGGAGCCAAGCGCCCATTCTGGCAAGCGGGTCATAGGGCCGGCGGAAGGCGATGACCAAGGCGAGGACCAGCGAGGTCAGAATGAAGGCACTGTAGCCCGGCACCGATAGCAGCCAGTAGAGGTGCCAGGCAAGGACAGCAGACCCTGACAACCGTTCACGCCAGGCAAGGCGAGGAACGTCCACCCTCAGCTCTAGCTGCTGGTACGCACGGGCAATTTGCCACCGCTCCGGGCGTCCAATTTCGGTGTTGCCGCGAATGGCCTCCCAGTCATGGCCATTGCGAATGACTTGCCCATTCACGGCCAGCACCCGGTCGCCCTCCTCCAGCCCGGCGCGCGCCTCCGGAGAGCCGGGGATGACGGAAAGGACCGCCATACCTCCGCTGCTGAATCGGCGCAGAAACCCGGACACCAGGGGAGGACCCTCAAAAACTTGGTAGAAGAAGAGCGCAACAATGGCAATGTAGGAGGCTGCGACGATGTACATCCACCAGGGCGCGCGCGGGGTTGACATGAGATTGTTTCCACGCCGAAAGATAAGGATCACCGCGATTGAGGTGACCGAGATATTGTACCACCGCGAGTGAGAGAGTTTACATCGACCCCGCGCGCGCCACCGCGTCCGAAGTACAAACGGAGCGAGCCCTACAATTCGCGGCCATAGTTGCCTGTTGCCACCCAGGTGCTCACGCCGGCGACCCCCGGGCCGCATTGGCTCACCACACAAATGTTGGGATCGCTGGGGATGAACTTGTTGGTGGTGTTGTAGAGCTCCAAGCGCATCTCCAGGTTAAAGCGCTCATTGACGCAGTTCTAGCTGGGGAAGATCCTGGAACAGACTGGCAAGAAAGCCGAAGCCCTCAAGTCCTACCAGGAGTTCCTGTGCCACTTCGAGAATTCCACTGCCAAGCTACCGCAAATCGCCGAGATCCAGGCCGCAGTGAAGCGCTTGATGTAGCCCGTGCTCGCCTCTCTGCGCCTCCAGGATCTCCTGCGCCGCATGAACTTCCCACCGTAAGGTCGCCCGCGACTTTTGGCTCCCCCTTTTCTTACGTGCGTCTCCGATGCGATTCCGTTCCGTTCATACGCAATTGCGGAATCGGCTGACATACATGGCCACATAGGAGAACAGCCCTTTCGACCACCTCTGCCAGATTGTGCCCGATAAACGCTCTTCTACGCCTGAATCCCGCCAGCCGCAATGCACTGCGCCAGTTGATGACGGCTAGGCGTAAGCAGCGGCGTAAGGACGGAAGGCGACAGAGTGAGATTAAACTGTGTTTATGGGCCTGCTGTGAGGGCGTCAGCTTTCCAGCGAATGGGACGGTTCGCTGCCGTTACTGATTGAGGCGCGCAATAAATTGGTAACCAAACTTCTTGCCCCCTTTTAGTACACATCCGTCACGCCTTCATTCGCGCCACGACCCGCCCGATGGTGCGGACCGAAACCCCCAAAACAGTGGCACAAACTGCTTGGCTCTTGCCAGCACTCAGGAGCTTTTGTAGGCGGGCAAGCGCCTTCCTGTCCAGCAAAACCGGACGACCGCCTCGCTTGCCCCACCTCCGAATCTCTGCCCTGCTGTGGGCTTTGGCCCTTGCGGTTGCCGCTATTGGGGCCAGCTCAGCGACCGTCATCGGCCCTTCGCTCACCGGCGCCGATGGCAGGGCCGGGTTGGTGAAAACCCAACTGGCCATTGCATTGAGGAGCGGTCAGAGGTATGTTGTTGGTCGGGTCAGAGTCCATTATGGAAATCTCGGTTGATGGGTATGCTGCCAGTTGCTTGGAGAGTCAAAACGAATATTCCGGCTAGCCCGAACTTTCTAACTTGCGCGAACAGGAGTTTCTCATTTTGCTGCGTCATGCCCGGTTTCGTGAATTGCCAGACGCTTTCGAGGCTTCTTATCCTCCGCCCCTTGCGCGGTTCGGCGGAGGGAGGCCGATAGCCCTCATTCATTCATCTTTTGACAACTCAAAGAGGGCTGATAATGCCTGAT
>Ga0209517_10004854_pt1 | contig 17436 bp, 25 predicted proteins | sample PeaSoiMetSII2010_FD_187695 | JGI IMG/M metagenome (GOLD analysis project Ga0209517, IMG submission 187695) | Peat soil microbial communities from Weissenstadt, Germany - SII-2010 (SPAdes) (version 2) | ecosystem: Environmental > Terrestrial > Soil > Wetlands > Peat | place: Germany...
CGCATCTACTTTGATCTTCTTCTTCGGCTGGGCCGCGGCAGTGTGCCACACCATGCCGAGAATCACGATAGCAATAAGAATCTGTCGAGACTTCATCGGTTCTCCTCGTGCAAGCTGCATATCTTAATGGACCCGGTTGCCGATTGGGTGATCAAGCGGTGTTCTGTAACTCTTCTCCACGTTTCACCTTGTGCTTCCATCAAGAAGCAGGAGATGTGTGCCGTCCGCAGTCGGAGTTGACTGGTGCGTATCGCGCCAGCCGCTCAGATCCTTGCCACGCCGATTGCTTGATCGCTTTGGCGATATTGCGGGCCAAGTTGTGAGTAGCGCGCAAATTGCTGCCGAAGAAGCGAACATTCCCGTTCACCGTGCTCTCCAGCACAATTCTGCCCTCGCGTGTAACGAGTTGACTCCGCACCGTTAATTTTGTCGCGCCGCTCACGGTGGTTACCGCACGCTGCGTTTCGCTCCCAGGCGTATATTTCACAACCATTGTTTTCAAGATCAGCAAGTCCGGAATCTCACTAGCCTTACTGTCGCCCTCGCGGAGGACGTACTTGAATCGCTTCGTCTTATTCAACTCTTCCAAGAGGTTCTCGTAGATCGCGACTTGGAAGGAATGCGCGAGGTCCAGGTGCCCGGGATCAATCCGCTCGACTTGCAGGCTCCATTGCGTGCCAGAACCACTGCTTCCACCGGAAGGTTTCACCGCTGCAGTTTGGCCAGCCAGTCGACCCGAAAATGCAACTGCAATCGTGACGCTGGCCGCCACACAGAATATCCATGAATTCGGTTTACTTGTCTTCATGCGTGACCTCCGAGGTCCTTTGCTTCGTTGGTTGGTCTTCGCCGGAGCTGGAAGATACGCCCCGAGCCACGAGTTCATTCCTCACGAGTTCACCTTGTCCTTCAGTTACCTCGAAGATTGCACCGTGAACTCCTCCATCACTATCTACATAATCCAGCGTCAGGGTGTCGTACTTTTTGTGGGCGAAGAGACTGACGACTCGGCCACCTCCGTACGGAGCCGCTGCCTTGCCTAGCTTCATTGGCAGTCCGCCGACCTGTTTGGTCTCCTCACCGAGAAAAAGAGCGCGGACAGAAGCGATGTTTACTTGGGCGTCGGGATTGCCGCATTTCTGAAATCGCAACGCGTTGTTTTGAATGGATAGCATTCCTGTGCAGTTGTTCTTCGTGTTTGGCAAACCCAGGACATGAGTCGCCTGAATGCTGAACGGTGCGTTCGCGTTCAATGGGGGAGCGGTGCTCTGGGCCATTGCGCCAATGCCGGAGCACAACAGTAATGCCCAGAGACCAATGAGTGCGTGTCTGCCGAAGCAGCCGCGCTTGTCGTTTCTTAGAACAAACAAACAATACATTCTTCCTCCAAGTCGACTCGAATCGCTGGGTCGACATGTAATTTCTGTAAAAACTCCTCGAGCATGACTCTCCAGCAGGCAGCACGAGCTATTTCGATTGCTTAGGTTCGGCAACGAGCCTTTGGCTTTCTATCGGCACCTGAAGCGATCGACCCAATACGTCGTTGTAAGTGATTGTCTTGTTTCCGACAAGCACTAGCAGTTCGCGCCCTGTTTCGTATTTCGCTGGGAGTTCACCCAACGGTTGCGTGTACAGTACTACGTAAATTGTGTCGCCAACTTTGACCGAAACGTCGTAGCTGGTGGAATCAGACGCACCGTCTCCTGCAGCCTGACGCGGCTTGACCTCAGTAATAATTCCTATTTGATACTTCGAGGTGGACTGGCAAAAAGCCGGAAATGTGAGCAGACACAGAGCGATTACAGCTATTAGCCTCCGCATGATTCATCCTCTCGTTTGCCCCCCCCTTGGCTCTGCAATCCGGTTCAGGAACGACTGGTCGCCAAGTCAGGAGCTTGTGATCACCTCCGTTGTAAGGCAATCGACATGCCAATGGTCGAGGCGCTAGGTAGAGTCTCAGCGAGTTGGCGTTACATGTGTTTGCAAGGCGTTCCTTTCTCGGGGTCGCCGCTCAACGCTCAAGTTGCGCCCACATGAGGGCATTCATGCCTAATGCTGGGCATAGTGTGACAGTCGACATGCACGCGTACTCAGGAATCGCTTCGCTATCGGGCTCTTATTCTTCACTCGACATTGGCATTGCGCGTGCACTCTCATCTTGCAGCGAGGCGGCAGGCATTTGGTGGCCGAGACGGACTCCGCAGCCAACCAGTTCGGAGCGCCCGAGAGCGTAGAAGACCCGCGGCACATTTCCGTTGTTAGTGGCCTGTGTCTGCCCCTCGCATCTTTTTAGGATCTCTGGATCGGAGAGTGATTATGAGCACCTTTGACACGCTACCGGGTGAATCGAACGCGAGCATCATCTCGTCCATCATCAACTTGGTCTGCCCACAATGCGGTGGAAGAATGTCGGAATTCCAATGTGAAGGGAGATGCCGCAGAAACTGGCTTGCAGAATGGGAATGGGCGAATCACGCCACCAGACCCCCCAAATCCGGGCGAGGCCACGCTGGCCGGTCGATGCGGTGAGCTACTGTACTTTTGCGATGCTGGCCAGAAATCTGAATCAGGCGCTGCGTAAGAGAGGGAGCGTACCTGGACGGTATCGGACCGGGTGGTGGAGCATCTGAGATGAGTGCTGAGGAGGTCTTAACCGCATTCCGCCGTGACGCTCCGTATCTATTCTTAGGCGCGGCATTCGCCGCTGTCGGCGTGGTGTCCGCTGCCTTTGCCGTTCTCCGACGGCAGCGCGACCCGCTCCTCATCTGCTTCGCATTGTTTGCCGCCTTGTATGGGCTCCGCCTGTGGATTTCGTCGCCCATGCTTGCAATGATGGCGCAGGGTGCGACCTTCTACGCGCGCCTGCGTGGAGCCGTTAATTACCTCACTCTGATTCCCGCATTGTTGTTCTTCATCTCCCTGGGTCTGCCAAGACGATTTGAGCGGGTAGTTGGATACGCTTCGGTTGGGTTCGGTTGCCTACTCGCCGCGGCCACCCTTCTGTTCGGCGATTCGCCCCACTACGAGCGAATAAACAGCATCGCCGTCATAGGCGCGTCGGGATTCTTTCTCATTCGCTTCATGGCGAGCGGTTCTGCTGAGAGCATTGCTCCTGAGGCTATCGATTTCAGTGTGATCCGCTGGGGCTTGCTCATCTTCGTAGGTTTGGTGGTCTGGCAAAATTCGGCTCAACTCCTCCACCCTTCCTTGCCTCTCCTGGAGCCGTTTGGATTTGCCGCGTTTCTCAGCACTCTGGGCTACGTTGCCGCCAGAAGTACTCTGCGGCGGGATCGACAGTTGAAGGAGATCCAAAAGGAATTGGAGGTAGCCCGTCGTATTCAATTATCAATTCTGCCCGGAGAATTTCCCCCCTCCACGAACTTCCGAGTAGCGGCTCGCTATATGCCCATGACTTCAGTGGCTGGCGATCTGTACGACTACATCATCGTGGACGACCATCAGGTTGGATTGTTGATCGCCGATGTGTCAGGGCACGGGGTTCCCGCCGCCCTGATCGCCGCCATGGTCAAGCTGGCGGCAGCTTCGCAACGAGCGGTTGCCGCCAAGCCATGCCAGTTCCTGTCTGGCATGAATTCGGCTTTATTGGGCAATACGCAGAACCAGTTCGTTACAGCAGCATATGTCCACCTGAACTCAGAATCCGGTGAACTACGGTACTCCGCCGCAGCGCACCCGCCTCTGTTGCTGGTGAGGAATGGACGCGTCACCCAAATTGAAGAGAATGGGTTGATGCTCGCGGCGTTTGATTTTGCATCGTACTCCACTGCCATCCACAAACTGGAAACAGATGATCGAATCGTAATGTATACAGATGGGGTTGTGGAGGCTTCCAACGCTGCAGGAGATTTCTTCGGTCACGATGCATTGTGCGATCTGCTGACAAAAACTCGTGAGCTATCCCCCGCTATGGCGGCAGACTCGATCATTTCTTCCGTCCGCCAATGGTCGGAAAAGCAGGAAGACGATCTGACCATTCTCATTTGCGACTACATCTCAAAGGGAAACGAGTGTGGTGAAAGGTTTCAACTTCGTTGCGAGCTGTGACTTCGACAGTTGACCGCGTTGTCCTTCGCGGTAAGAAAAGAGAAGCCGCCGCAAACCTCGCGCGGCAGTGCCACAGAATCAGAGTGAATGCGCAGGCTTCGTCGGCTGGGTTGGGATGCGCGGGCTCATGGCCAGAACGCGCACCGGACTCTCGGCGGCATTCCTGTTCTTTTCGGGGGCAACAATGATGAGCGATCCGGTCTCAGGCAGTTCTGCCAGCCGCGCCGATCGCTCGACCACGTAGTTCCCGTGCAAAGCGATCTGGCGGGTGAGTGTGCGATCGGAGCCGAGGCTGGCTGGAGTTTCGACAACGAAGCCGATTGTGTAGCGCGCATCCATGAGAAACTGCGCAGCATCGGCTGAAACGGGGAATTGATCTGAGGAGGAGCTGTGGTCAGATCCAACACGCCGCACCGCAACGATCGCTCCCTGCGGCACATTCCCATGCTGTGCTTCCCAGTTGGCGATGTCATCGACAGAAATTTGTGCCGACGGCGCATTCAAGACCATCACCACCAGCGGTGCGATCAACCGCTCGGCTGGAATCTGTGCCGTGCCCCAGGTTCCGGGAATCAGGGCGGCGGGGGAAATGATGCGTGTGCCCGATCTCGCCTCTGGGCCCGTCTTCACCAGGGCAGTGTCAGTCAGGTCCACCACTTGGGAATAACGGTTCTGCGGACGAGGCACAGAACGCCTATCGGCAAACAGCAAGAGGGCCATCACGAGCGCGTAAGAGATGATGAAACTACGAAATCGCATTTGAAACCTCAGGTGCCGACCACATAAAGAGAGGACAAACGGAGCCCTGATCGCTCAGACTCCCGGCGAGGGAGAGCACAAATCCAACGTTCTCCTCAGTTGTAATTCGCAACATAATGCCTCTTCATGCCTCGCTGAACCTGAAGTTAACGGTGACGGTGGTTTCTACCCCGACCGGTTCCCCGTTGAGGAGGAATGGTTTGTACCTCCAGTGTTTCACCGCTTCGATTGCAGCCGGAGTCAGCAGCGGGTGACCACTTACAACTTGCAGGTTCTGAATAACGCCTTCCTTGTCGATGAGCGCCGTTAATACCACTGTCCCCTGAATATGCGCCTGCCGCGCCAAAACGGGGTAGGGAGGGTCAACATGATAGACGAGCAGGCCTTTACTCACCCCCTGCGAGACGCGCACACGTTGCGGCATCACTGCAGGCTTAGACAAAGTCGGCACGGCGGCCAGGCTGGAATTCGAACTGATGATTCCACCAATCACACCACCGAGTTGACCCCCTGGAACGCCACCCGGCACGCCGCCAACGACTCCCTCCGATATCGCGGTGGGCGGCGGCGCGTCGTCTTCTCTAATCATCTGAACTTTTGCCGGGATTCTGTCGGGAGTACGCAGGTGCCCATTAGCGATATCGCTCGCGACCTTGACTACCCTGACAGCCTTCGGGGTAGGTGCCGCCGGTGGCGGAGGCGGTGGCGGGGGTGGTGGAGCTTCGAGAAAGGTTAATAGTTGCTGCTTGGGCAGCACGTCCGTGAACCACAACGGGACCAGAATAAGGACACCTATCAGCAGACACTGCAGAACGCATGCCATCAACGTTGCCCACGTTCTTCGCTTGCGCTGTCCGCTGCTGGCTTCGAGCAGGCTGTCTTCAAATAGCGTTTTCAGACCAGCCGCGGGAACAACAGGTCTGGTTGCAACCGCTTCCCAACTCTGCTCCATCTGCTTCTGATCTCTTTCCTCCTCAACAACCCCGCGCGCATTCATGTGTCCTCCCGTCTCCCGCGATACCAAGGCACGTCAGCATGGGATCCCGCGAAACCCGCTGCCCCATGGACATGTTCCTCAATGAATATTTGAACTCGGCGCCACACTTACAGCACACGCGATACGTTCGGCCATGTATCGTGAATACCCGGCTCAGGTTCTGGTGGTGACAGCCGAACAGGAAATCAAGGATGGTAACCACGCTGTCCGTAAAGCCTCCTCTCCGGGCAATCGCTGATGTATTGGCCTGTTTTTTCAGCAAGCATTCTGCTGGTGCAGATCACCTGCCAAACTGGTGCACTCGTTAAGGTCTTATTTCCGATGGCGATGAGAACACTCGATGCCATCTGTCCGCGACGGTTGGTGGGCACTGCCCCAATTCGGGCAGGCATCTAAAAGCAGCTAAGAGTAGCCATATAGCTGAAAGTCACGAGTTGCTGGTGCACAGCGGTTGGCCATAAAGATGCCTTGCGAACGATCGGAAATGAGCACAGATGCGGATAGCTTGAGACCGGAGAAACGTCGCAGCTGGGCGTTTAGTTCACGGCATGCCTTCCCATTGGACAACTGATTCTGAATCAGTTGTCGTACTCGTTAAGATCTGACAAGGTGTGCTGGCAAATCAGAGCCGTTGTCGATTTGAGGCAAATCTCGGCAGGCAGATTTGTGCTACCTTGCTTGGCTCCATTTTGGCTCCAATAAGAAGGGCAAAATCAGGCAGGAAATCGAAGCTATGTCTTGCAGAATCAACAGATAGCTTTGGGTGACTACAGCCCTGAAAAGGCTGGCGTCGGCGGTTCAACTCCGTCCCTGGCCACCATCATTCCAAAGAACTTAGTGGAAATCTGGCGACAAAAGACTGGCAAAATCACCCACGGTCGATCACCCACGCCTACTGGATGAACCGTTGAGCAGTTTCCTCGTTCGGACCCATGGCGTCGATCATCTTTGCCTGAGCCTCCATGCGCTTGTCCATTCGCGCAGGCTCCGTTTGCGTCTCCCAAACCCGGAACGCTGGACTCCGCCTGCACGGAGCAGCCGATTCGACAACTCCGGGTAACGGAATCTTCCGTTACCCGAGCATCGCTAACGACGACTGTCGCAAGACTTAAGGAGAGGTGTCATGAGACTTTGGGAGAAAGTCACTCGCTTTGCAGGCAGCGCTCTGCTGGTTTTCGGGATTGGGGCCCAAGCGCAAATGATAGACAACACGCAGGCGCAGAATACGGCGAAAGCGGGAATCAACAAGTCGCTGCAGGATGAGATCGGGGGGGAACTGGCCTTTCAATTCCCGCTCATTGTTACGCGAGACGGCTTCATCGTCGATGGTTATGGGCGTTGGGAACTGGCACAAGCGGCAAGGCCGGTCGATACTGCCGGTTGAGCGGAAGGACCTTGCCCCGGCATCAGCAATGGCTCAGCTGGCGGCAGGCTAGGCTTTTCGACCGGTGCTACGAATCGACGGCGGCGACGCCGGCCCGAACACGCGTTATTACGACTACGCGGATGGCGGAGTTTCCGGGAATTGGAATGACTCGGTTATTACACAGCCGGGCGGTCCCAATACCTTTCCACTCAAAATTACCCGCGCAACCTCCGATGGAGGAAGCAGTGAGGGCAGGCGAAATCTCGATAAACCTCGCGGACAATTGGAGCCACGAACCAGAATCAAAACAGCAGGAATACTTAAGGATTTTGCGGATCGAGTGAGGCATCAGGAGAAAGGCTCGACATCTTGTAGCTGCCGAACTAGCGGACGTCTCGCCGTCAAAGCCCGATGAGCAGGTAATCAGACTGTCGGGTCTTGTCGGACTCGTGAATCAATTGGCTGCGGTCGCCCCGGAACAATCCAAAGAATTTGGCTCCATCGAGGTCAAGTTAGTGGATGGTCCCGGCCGGGCAATATTTGTGACCCAAGAACTGATCCAGGCTCTCAGGCCACAGCCGGAGGTACTCGTCAGATGATCGGCGAGCACCCAATAAAGCAAATATTGCTTGATACCCAAGCGTACTGGGACCACGCGGGTACTCCGGCTCATGTTCGCGAAAACTTCTTAAAAATCATCAAGTGCGGAACCATTGCTCTCGGCGCGGAGATTTATGCGTCAGAAACTGAGTCGAAGCTGGTGTTCCATACCTGCAAGTCGAGATTCTGTACCAGTTGTGGACAACGGGCTACAGAAGCATGGCAGGAGGACTTGCAGGCCATCCTCCCTGACATACCTTACATTGGCATAACGCTGACAATGCCGATGGAATTCCGGACGATTCTTCAGCAAAACAGACACCTCCTTCATGGCGTCCCGGCCATGGGGGCGGAAGCCATACTACAGTGGGCGAAGGCTCGGTATGGCGTCCGCTTGATTGTCCTTGTTGTACAGCAGACCTTCGGCGGACTTCTCAACTTCGTTCCCCATCTCCACGTTATGGTTTCAGCCGGGGGTTTGCAGGACTCGACGAATCGCTGGATCCATCGCCTCAAATTCGATGAAGCGGAATTGATGCGCGCCTGGCGCTATGCGTTGATCGCTTTTCTGGCGGAGGCACGCAAGGGAAACATGCTCAGGTCTAGCCTCTCGGGCGAAGAGCTTCTGGCTATGTTCGCGACCCAATACAAGCGCTCATGGAATACTTTTATCAGTCGGACGGGGTCAAAGGCGTACCGGCTAAGGCACCATGGCAGGTACATACGACGCCCGCCGATTGCCCAACACCGAGTGACGAGGATCGGGAGTCATCAGGTCGAGTACCTGGCAAAGGATACGAGAAATAAGCAGTTTGTCTCGAAACGGTATACAAACGAGGAATTTGTCGACATTCTGATCCAACATGTTCCCGATCGCGGTCGGCACGCGATGCGATATTTTGGACTGCTCTCACCACGTTCTAAAGCGCGAGTGTGGGCAGGTTTTTTCTTACTGCTGAATCAGCGGAAACGAACGCATCCTCCCAGGCTAAGTTGGAGATGGCTTCGTCTCAAAACCTGCAGCCTGAGTCCTCCGCTATTCCATGATCGGCCAAACCATCTCGCACTATCGCATCGTCGAGAAGCTGGGCGGCGGGATGGGATTCTCCATCCCATGAGTAACGTTCCGCGAGCTTCGCAAACGGGGCGTTAGTAAGGATCTCGCGGCCAAAACCGCCGGGAGTCCTCATGGTCCCTGGCGGCTCGCGAACTCGCCTGCTCTGACGTATGCCCGAACGAACCAGTGCACTCGAGAACCTGTGGAGTATTAAATCCTTCAGCAAGATGGCAATCACTTCCCCGCCGAGCGGGGATTAGCTCTCGGAGGCAATTTATGAAGCGCGCAAACTGGTTAGTCGTTGTGACATTAGTGGTGCTCTCGGGCATGGCGGCTGCGCAATTGAACAGCCGCTCCAAGATCGTGGCCCAGGTGCCATTTGAGTTCGTGGTCGCAAACAAGGTCGTTCCTGCCGGCGAATGGGCCGTCCGGGTTGCCATCAAGGACGGCAACATTCTGGATATTAGTAACGCGCACACAAATGCGGGCGTGTTTTCGCCGTCGTCTCGAACCGAGGCCGAGCAACCCGTCTCTCACTACGCACTGGTCTTCAACCAATACGGAGACCGTTACTTCCTGTCCGGAATCAAGCTCCAGGGCAGCAAGATTGCATACCGTCTGCCGGAGAGCAAAGCGGAGGCTGAACTGCGCGCCCAGAACGTGTCACCCACAGTAGAGACTTTGCTCGCCTCTCTGGAATAGTTACGCAGGGTCGGTGTTGCAGCCCATTGTGATCGTCTGAATTCTCGACAGTGCCCCGTCCAGGCGCCTACTTCGCCCAACTCGGGCTTCCGCCTCTGGTCGTGCCGTCCTAGCTCAATCCGCCGAACCGCCGGATGCGGACCCGCATGTCCGGTGGTGTGGCAGGGGAGGCGGGGTGACCCGTCCCCCTATGCCGATTGCCCGCCAGAAGGCAGGTATGCATCAACCCATCGCCAAAGGCAGGTATTCGTCCCGCCGCCCCGCAGCGATTTTGTTCTGCCAAAGCCAGGTGACACGCCCACCAGTGCGCCAAGTCACTGCAATCCTCCCCGAACAGGAGTAAAAGAAAATCAGGCCGGGAGTCGTCGAAAGACAGCACTCAACCCCAGCGCAAACCGCGCGGGCTTGAGCGCGGCGACGCCCGGCGTCCAGCCGCCAACGCTTGTGGCGTATAATTCGCTGCGCTATGGATCTAACGGGAAAAACGTTCTATTTGGCGGTACGTTGCGAGAGAAACAATGAACACATCATTCCCCTGAAAGTGATTGACTTCGAAAAAGACGGCACCGCTGAGGTGTGGAGCGATTTCTCATTTGACGCAACTTGTGACATTTGCAAAAGTGCTCAACGGTCTCATGGGTATCAGGTGATAGTGTGGCTGGGTCCAAAGCCCAGCAAGACTTTCCACACGAATCCATCTTTCCAACGCGTCCTTAAGCGTGAGGCGCGCGGCAGTGCTCGGTGAGGTTTTGTTAGAGCCTCTAAGTCTCCCGCCCAGAACCGCTACCGGACTTCCGAAAAGAGACAAGATCCCAGTCCCCGTCAGGCACCGACGTCTCGTGTCGCAGGATGTAGAGGTTGCCGTCATCCCCGCGGATCTTGAAGAACGCGTGTTCCGGACCGTACCACTGGTCGAGCACCTCCCGAACCACGTACTCACGTCCCTCCAATCGGAAACGGATGGGCCGCTCATCCGCCTTCTGTCCCGAGTGACACTCCACCTGGACCCTCATACAATTTATTATTGTCCCGCAGATCAGCGCTGGCGTTCTCACGCGCGACGCTTTTCCGTTTGCATATCTCCGCCAAAGGCAGATATTCGTTGCGCCACCCGTGCAAGGATTCCGCCGCAGAGTTACCCAGGACGGAGTATGATCGGGCCTATGGCGATACCGGTTGCTCTCCCCGCTGCCAAGCGCAAACGCGGGAACCCCAATTGGGGGTGTCCCATTGCGCCGTTGCTCGCTCTCCCTACTGAATTCGAACTGCAGGTCGGACAACTGCGGCTCACGGCAGGGATGTATATCTTTTCGATTGAGCTCCGCGCCTGGTGTGAGCAAAACAGGAATCGGCTCTATATCCCAGAATGGCTACTTGAGGAGTGGGGCATCACCGTAGATCTAAACTTCGGCACCGCCGCGTGACCCAACCGCGCTAAATCCCTGACCCCGCCCGATGTTGAACCCGCCCGCCCCGAGGTCTAGAATTCAAGTGAAAGACTTTTCTGTGGGAGGTGGTCTATGCCCCACTACGACTTCTAGTGCAACGCCTGTAACAACCTTCCAAATGTCAACCGCCACCACACAGCAGAACCCTTGACACGCTGTAAGTCTCTTCGAGTTGCACGGCACCTATATTTCGGTGATCGACAAAGCCGTGAGAAATAACTCGGGCAGCGGCATCGAGATGGACGGAGTGCAGCACATCTGGATTAAGAACTCGTACCCAACGGGTAACTTCGGAAACGGGCATTCGGGCATCGAGATTGCCCACTCAAGCTCCACGTTCAGGACAACGGAATGGATCACCGTCGATTCTGCAATCAGCACCGGGAACGCTCAGTGGGGCATCTGGAGCGACACCAGCAACACGACTCCGACCCAGCCGGTAAATCACCTGAAGATTGAGAATGGTTGCCTGAGCGATAACATGCTCGGCCCAACCTTCTTGGTGAACCTCGGTCCCGATGTCACGATCAAAAACAACAGGGTATCGGGATGGGGGCGGAAGTGACGCGGGCTCAACTCGACCAGCTCTGCCCCATTTACTGGATTCGTTACTATAGAGGAACGACTATTAAATCTCCTACCTCCTGGGTGATCGGCTTCGTGACGAGTTAACCATCCGAAGGCAAGCTAGCGCGGAATTCACGCTGTAAATCATTTTGTGATTTGGGCAACAGAGCTCCGACGGCTGCGCCTGCCACGAAACCGACAACTGCGCCGACTTCAGCCCCGACTCCCTTGCTACCGAGAAATCCATGTTAAGAAGGATTTCCTTAGGATCACGTCCTGGGCCCCCACCCGTGACGTGGTTGCAAGTCTGCTCCAGGATGACAATCCAAAAATGTGACAAAAACTCACGGGACACGACACTAGCTACTTCTTCTTCTCCAGTTTTTCCACCAGCGCCCGCAATGTGCTCTGGGTCTCGGGATGCCACCAAGCGGCGGTGACTTTCTCCAGTTCAGCATCAAAGTCGCGCTCGAAGACTTCGACCAGATCGGCACGAGCCTCGCGGCGGGTAACGGCCATCGCTTCCGCCGGTAGTGCCAACCTGCTCTTGCACCACTCCAGCGCCCGCTCGATCACCTGATCCGCGGGAGCGACTTCATCGATGACGCCGACTTCCAGCGCTTCCTGCGGCGAGATTAGCAATCCGCTGACGGCCAGGCGCTCCGCCTGACGCGGCCCGACCAGCCGCCGCAGTGCGGCCAGGATCACCGGTGGCAACGGAAGTCCGACCTGGACCTCGTTCAAACCTAGTTTGAAGTCCCCTGCCGCCATGACTCGGCAATCACAGAAGAGCGCGAGCACCGTGCCACCCGCCGGAGCGTGGCCGGTGATGGCCGCCGCGATGGGTATCGGCGATGCCGCCAACGCCTTCAGCAGAGCGTAGAGTTCGCGCCAGACGGCTGCAATTGTGGGCCGGTTCAAAGTCAAAAGAAACGGGACATCCAGCCCGCCCGAGAACCTGCCGGGAGAGCCCGAAAGAACCAATGCGCGTATTCCCTGCTGCGGCGGCGTCTCGATCGCTTGCCTGAGTGCGACAATCAGTTCACTGGTCAGCGCATTCACCGGCGGACGATTCATCCGCAGTTCGCGGATGGGTCCGTGTTCGAAGGTGAGGATCATGATGGTGGAGAGATTATAGTTGCGATCCGGGCTACGGATTTTAGTGAAATTCAAAGAATACCTGCCTCCCGTAGTGATCCGCCGAAAACTTGGCTGGCGAGGCCGCTGGGTGTACAATGCCGACCGCTCGGGAACTCAAAATGGAAATCCCTGCTAAGGGGGCGCGATGAACAGACGGACTCTGATCCTTTTCGTCGTATTTCTTACCGCGACCTGCTTAACTCAAGAATCCGCCAAGACTGAGCACCAACACCCAGGGCCAGCCTCTGCCGATAAAAGACAGTACGGCCATGTTCACTTCCCGGTATCCTGCAGTGCATCAGCTCAGGACCAATTCGATATTGCTGTGAGCATGCTGCACTCGTTCTTCTATCCGGAGACAGTGAAGGCATTCACCAAGGTCACAGAGATCGATCCCACCTGCGCTATGGCCTATTGGGGCATCGCGATCAGCCAGCGTCCCAACCCACTGGTGCCGCCCTTCCCGCCCGCAGCCTTGAAGGCGGGCCTGGAAGCGGCGCAAAAAGGTCTGGCGCTGAACCCGGCGACGCAGCGCGAAAAGGACTGGTTGGCGGCGATTGAAGTCTTTTTCAAGGATTACGAGAAGAATGACCAGCCGACCCGCGCCAAGCTTTACACGACCGCCATGCAACAGATGTACGAGCGTTATCCGCAGGATACCGAAGCCGCCGTCTTCTATGCGCTGGCGCTGAATGAGAGTGCCATCCTGGCTGACAAGACCTATGCCAACCAGCGTAAAGCCGCCGCCATCCTGGAGAAGGTTCTCTCTCAGCAGCCGGAGCACCCGGGAGCGATCCACTACCTCATTCACTGTTACGACTATGCGCCCATGGCGCACGAGGGCATCGATGCTGCGAATAAGTACGCATCCATTGCGCCCTCGGCACCGCATGCACTGCACATGCCCTCGCACATTTACACCATGATGGGCATGTGGGAGGAATCGATCCGCTCCAACCAGCTGGCGCTGGCGACCGACCAGCAATACGCGGCGAAGAATTATGGGGATGCGCACGATCCCAGCGAGCTGCATTTCCTGGACTTCATGGAGTACGACTATCTCCAACTCGGACAAGACAAGCAGGCAAAGGCGCTCGTGGACCAAGCTACATCGATCAAGAAGCTCGCATTCGTTCGCCCGCCTATAGATGCGGCATTCGCCGCCATTCCGGCCCGCTACGCGCTGGAACGCGGTGCCTGGGCGGAATGTACCGTCCTGGAAGTGCGTCCCACCACATTCCCGTATGCAGAGGCAATCACCCGGTTCGCGCGTGCGGTGGGGTCGGCAAAGGCGGGCAATGTCGCAGCCGCCCATGCGGAGCTGGAGAGGTTGCGGGCTATCCACGAGGTACTCGCCACCAAACCTGACACGGCATACTGGGGCACGCAGAGCGAGGTCTTGATGACTGCCGCTTCCGCCTGGATCACGCGCGCTGAAGGACGCAACGAAGAAGCTCTCAACCTGATGCGCGCCGCGGCCGATCTCGAGGACGGCAGCGAGAAGCACGTCGCGATGGAAAACCGGCTCTTCCCTGTGCGCGAGCAGCTCGGATACATGCTGCTCGAAGTCAATCAGCCGAAGCAGGCGCTGGCTGAATTCGAGCAATCGCTCAAAGCCTCGCCGAATCGTCTGCGCGCACTCTATGGAGCAGGGAGAGCGGCTCAGCTCTCAGGCGATGCTGTCACCGCTCGCGGTCGTTATCGACAGCTGATGCAATTGACAAAAAATGCCGAAGGCGAACGCCCGGAAGTCGTCGAAGCAAAAAAGTTCATGGGACCGTCGGCTATCGCGCGCCAATAGCATCTGCTGTTCGCCATCGGTGCCAGTGCTCAAGAACGCGCCCAGCTCATCCGTGCCCGGCAGAGCAGGTGTCGGAAAGGTGATGGTGTCCGGTTCGCCGGGCGGGATCTGTTGTGGATGGAACCAACCTTACAGAATCACCCGATCCGCTCGCTTGAGCACCTCGGGCGGGATCGTGACACCGATCTCGCGAGCGGTCTTCAGGTTAACGACGAGCTCATAGCGCGTAACCGTCTGTACGAACGAGATTTTCGCTTTCGTGTCGCCACGCATGGCTGGAAATTCGCTCTCAATGGCCTGCTGCTGAATTTCCCGCGCATTGCTTCGACGCCACGGATGTTTTTGTGGCGATACGGGGAGGGATCTATCATGCGTGTCCTGTCGCGATCTTTCAGAAAACTCAAGCTCCTAGCTCTTGTCGGTTTGGTGTTTGCAGGGCTCTGCACCGGAAGCAGCAGCGCCCAAATCGCGCGCACTGAAGTGCACCCGATTCAGACGATGACGCTGACCGATCAGCAGTTCTTAACCGGCACTAAAGAAGGCAAGCCAACGACCGTCGCCGGAGTGTTGCGCATCCCACGACCGGGAACAGACCGGCTGCCAGCCGTCATTCTCGTGCATGGCTCGGCCGGCATCGGCGGCAATGTCGATTATTGGCAGCAGCAATTGAACGGCATGGGCGTCGCAACATTCATCATCGATGATTTTGCCGGACGCGGGATTGAGAACACGAATGCCGATCAAACAAAACTTGGCCGCCTGTCAGCCATCATCGACGTCTACCGGGCGTTGGCGCTACTCGCCGCGCACCCACGTATCGACCCCAACCGCATCGCTGTGATGGGCTTTTCACGTGGGGCGCTAGTGGCGCTTGATGCCAGCCTTACGCGCTTTCAAAACATGTATGCGCAGGAAGGCCTCAGCTTTGCTGCTTACCTGGCCTTCTACACGCCGTGCAACACTCGCTATCTTGACGACGAGGCAGTAAGCAACAAGCCCATCCGCCTGTTCCACGGTACAGCCGACGATTATGTCCTGATCGCCCCATGCCGGGCCTATGTCGAGCGGCTGCGCAAGGCTGGGAAGGACGTACAGCTCACGGAATATCCGGACGCGCATCACGTGTTCGACAATCCGCTCCTCAAGGAGACGCCGGTCGCCTTTTCGACTTGGCAAACCACACGACGCTGCACGCTGAAGGAGGAGTCGCCTGGGCGCATCATCAACGCGGAGACGAAGCAGCCGTTCACTTATGCCGACCCCTGCGTGGAGTACGGTCCGCATATCGCATACAATCCCGCGGCGCTGAATGCGGCTACCCAAGCGGTCAAGGACTTTCTGCGAGGGACATTCAGCCTCAAATGAGTGCAGGGCACGGAATCGCGGTCGCTCACTCACCTGCTTCTAAACGCCTTACCCCAGAGGCGACATGTGTAGTCGGCCAACAGGAGAGTGGGTAAGCCCAGTTGGCGTAAAATCCCGATTACACTCAGAACCCGGCCAAGATTTACGATTTCCCGAAACTGTAAAGCCACGGCCACGGCGAACAAATGGCGCAAGCTTGTGCTAACTGATTACAACAATAATGACCCCGGACTAGCCCAGCCTCCTCTTGGCGGGTCGGGTTTTCAGCAATCTTTCTCGAGTTCCTGCAGGAGGCGTTCGCGCTCGGCGTAGAGTTCCTCGAAGTCCTCGAGGTCGTGCTCTGCGGCGGGCCGCCCGGAGGTCAGGTCGGTTGGGTCTGACAGCCCAAGTTCACGGCAGATCTCCTCGATTCGCGCCTCGATCCTGCATTGGCTCTGCGCGTCCATGGCGATCCTCTTGCCCCATGCCGGGTGTCGCCACCCTCAGGCCCGCGCGGTTTGCGCTGGGGCCGAGTGCTGCCTTTCGGACGACTCCCGGCCTAATTTTCTTTTACTCCTATTCGGGGGAGGATTGCAGTGACTTGACGCACTCGTGGGCATCTCATCGGGAGTTCCCATATTGCAAGTGTCCCGGCAACATTGACACCCCTCGAAAACCGGTCGCGGCCGAGCAGACTATCCAATGATCTCAAAAGCACGGTTGTCGCAAAATCCCGATTTCACTCATTGACCCTATGGTTCGAAAGTCGGCATAGCGCGCGAAACCAATGCGCGGGCCGACTTAAGCTGCACCGCGCACAACACGCAAGGGCGCGGCGGTCTCCTTCCGCATGAGCAACCTGAATGTAAGAACATGGGTGACCAGGAGGAGAGGGACCCCAAAGATTGGGATGAAATAACCCGCGCCCAGCAATCCCGGCGTGTCCGCGAGCGAAAGGTGGTAACCCTGGTAAAACGCATTCAGTAGGTCGGCAGTCCCAAAAATGTTGAAGATCCAGACCAGAGGTTCGGCCAATCGGGTCCTGAGAGCGGCGAGCGCGATGAGGGCCAAGGTCGCGGCTGCCAGATCACCATAGGCGAGTCCGCGAGCGAATACAGTGGCGGGCAATTGTGGAGAAACGACGCCGGGGATCAAGACTGCGAGACCGATGTACCTGAACCCGTGCAACACGAGGATCGGCCTGAGTGCTTCTGCGCGTTCCCGTTTGCTTATCGCCGGCCAAATATATTGCGCGGCGAAAACGCCCCATGCAAGAAAACCGAAGGCGACAGTTATGCCCCAGATCAGAGGGATAGGCATGATGCGTTCCTTTCTTCGCCTAGCCTGTAAGAGTTTTACATTTCACGGAGAGGCGAGTCACGCTAATAACTGATGATTCAAAGTGCCTCCGAGATTCGTGCGAACATCGCGAGGTACGTCGAAGAACCGGGAGTCTGTTTTGGCAACGTTTAGCCCCGAAGCACCAAAATAGGACAAATTTTGGATGGTTACCGTGGTGTGGACCAGACAGAGCATCCCCGCCCCTGCATCTTCTGTTCGTCGTTCGTCTGGCATTCCCAAATCGTCAGC
>Ga0209517_10004855_pt1 | contig 17434 bp, 14 predicted proteins | sample PeaSoiMetSII2010_FD_187695 | JGI IMG/M metagenome (GOLD analysis project Ga0209517, IMG submission 187695) | Peat soil microbial communities from Weissenstadt, Germany - SII-2010 (SPAdes) (version 2) | ecosystem: Environmental > Terrestrial > Soil > Wetlands > Peat | place: Germany...
CATGGAAAAGTGCTTCTGAAAACTCCGCTCGTAATCGTATTCGACTACAAGGGTCACGAAGTCAGCCTCTTTAGAAAAGGTAGAATGCTAATCAAGAACGTGAAGAACGAAGAGGAAGGTGAAGAGATCTTCAAATCCGTAGACAAAATGATCGGAGTGAGCTGACACGACCGTTCAAGAGACCAAACCCATTACCGCGAACGCCCCGCTGTGGCTCAAAGGAAAAGCAGTATTCCTGATCTCTGGAGGAATCGACTCACCCGTAGCCGCATGGCTTTTAGTCAGAAAAGGAGTCGAACCAACCTTCGCATATTTCGACAACTACCCATTATGCGACCAAGCCGCCGAAGGAATCGCCCTCGACACCATCAGAAAACTATGCGAAGTCACAAAAATCGAAAACACAAAAACCTATCTAGTCTCCCATTCGCCCGACTTACAAGACATCGTAACGAAATGCCCCGTCAAGTTCGCATGCATTCTCTCGAGACGATTGATGTTCAGAATTTCCGAACAGATCGCCATAAAAGAAGGGTGCAATGCGATCGTCACCGGAGACGCAATAGGACAGAAAGCAAGCCAAACCCTTGAGAACATCGTGGCAACGGACTGCGTGCTTGAAAAGCTCGCGGTCCTAAGACCACTTGTTGGCATGAATAAACTACAGATAGAGAAATTCGCACGCCAGATCGGAACATATGAGATCTCCATTCGCCCCGGAGTCTCAACCTGCGGGGTCCCAACAAGCAACCCAAGCACCAACGCTCGACGCGTCCGACTTGAGGAAATCGAGAAAGCGTTAGATCTCGAGTTGATGATCAAACGGGCCGTCGATAACGCGCGCGTAGTCACTATTTAGTAGCGTCCAGCAGCCCAAAAAGTCTCATGGCTTCTAATCGAGCCTTTTCATCAGAACCCGCTTTACGAATAATCATGCGACCGTCTCTCCTAAGCGTAATCTCCTCAACACCACTAATGATCCCCAACACAACAAAATAGGGGGTCCACATCAACACCCGATAATTGCCCTCCAAATTCTGTTTGATCCCGTTAAAATCAATCCGTAACTGTCTCTTCGGTATGGCTTCTACCGACAGATGATCAGAACATAACCTGAAAAACAGTTGATCTTCATCCAGATCAGCCATATACCGTCATACTCGTTACCTACGCTTACAACTAAACCATTATAATGTATCGAAGAACCGTGGCGCAAGATAGACTGATGTCCATGCCGTCAGAAAAAAAGTGCATCATCTGTGGCTGTAAGGATCACAAGCTGATTGGCTGTTCCAACCACCGTGCAAAAAAATGTGGCTGCTTCAAACCTACCAACTAAGCGGCCGCTATAACCCGAGAACTTGCTGTCCAGCAAATCCTAATTTGAGGCACGACGACGGTGGGCTGGGTTTGGAAGTGGCGAAACCGGACACGAGTACCGCGACTGATCGAGGAAGATCACAAGAACGGCACGCGCATATTCGAGCAAGAAATCTCATAGCGGACTCCGCGCTTGGACTATCTGATGGATTAATCACAAACCTCTCCTTTCTAACCGGTTTCTCCGGAGCAATCTCAAACATCTCGCTAATCAGACTGGCCGGAACGGCGGCGATGCTTGCCGGTTCAGTCTCAATGTTTTTCGGTGGAATTCTAGCTGCCCGATCCGAAAAAGACCTGTATTTGGCAGACGCAGAACGAGAAGCGTATGAAATAGAACATGAACCCGAGGAGGAAAGAAGAGAACTCAAAACCTTCTACCGCAATAAGGGACTAAGCAACGCTGAAGCAGAAATGGTCATCAACAAAGTCACAGCGACCCGAGAAGGATGGCTTGAAGATCTCCTGATTCACGAGCTTCATATTCACAAAGGAGAACTAAGCAACCAATACAAAAAGGGCGGAACAATCGGCGCCTCTTTCCTAATCGGTGCCCTCGTACCTCTCTTACCATACTACCTATTCACGGCTAACCATGAATCACTGCTGACATCCCTGCTCACGTCCCTCTCCTTTCTCTTCGTAGTCGGCGCCTGGAAGGGAAACATCGTCAAGAAGAATATCTGGAGGAGCGGAATCGAGATGCTCCTTGTTGGAATTGCGGGATCGCTCACTCTCTACATCATAGGAACATTCTTGGGTTTCATATAGCCGGTCCGGTTCGGTTGATTGATTGTCCTCTCAATAGAGACGGCACAATCGCCAGAAGCACCAAAACCGCTGAAATGTGCAGCGCGTAACGGAGAGCAATCAGAAATGCCGTAGTCTCCGAGATCGTCGTAACCGTACCCTGAGCAATTTGAGTCAACACATAATACGGTATAGCGAGACTCATGAAAACCAAACACAACGGCACACTGATGACTATCGCAGTGAAAACCAGAGTCAACCGAACCCCATTTGCCACCCCTCTACTCTCAGCCGGAATCTTACTCATAATCGAGCTCGCATTAGGAGAAGCAAACAACCCTCTCCCCACGCCGAAAAACGCTAATGCAAGAATAAGCTCCGAATAACTGGAACTTTGATGCAGCGTACTAATCCAAAATATTGCGGCCGCGTTGCATACAAGCCCGAGACTACTCAACCCTCTCGCACCATGCCGATCAGACAATCTCCCGCTAATAGGCCCGACAAACAACACCACGGCTTCCATCGGAATAAACATCAAACCAGTCACCAGAGGATTCAGATGCAGCACCAGTTGAAGATAGAAGGTCACAATGAAAGGAACGGAATTGTATGCCAATGAATTCAAAAAGCTCGCGACGTTCCCCGCGCTAAACAATCGAATCTTGAATAATTCCAAATCAAGTGCCGGATGAGCTATCCGCTTCTCCACAGCTACGAATATTAGAAAAGCGAGTATACCAACGAAAAGGAGAGTTAGAATTAACGAAAGGCTAGATCCCTCAAGAGTCAAAGCTACTAAAATTAACGTTAAACCACTTGAATACAAAATCGTCCCAAGATAGTCAAACTTCTCGGAAACTGCTTGTCGCGTCTCCTTCAATCGCGCATGAGCCCACAAAGTTCCAAAAGCTCCAATGGGAATGTTTACGAAGAAAATGAACCTCCAACCCAGAAGCTGAACAATGAACCCTCCCAAAGTGTAGCCTGCTATCGCACCAACATTCCATGCCATGAAATTGAGACCCAACGCTGTTCCCAACTCATACGAAGGAAACGCATCTGCCACCAGAACAACACTATTCACAAGCAATAATGCGGCCCCGATCCCTTGAATCAACCTAAAGAAAACCAGTTGACTCCCTGTTTGTGAAAGACCGCACAACGCCGAGGCAACCGTAAACGTCGCAAACCCAAGAATATACAACTTAACTTTTCCAAACAGGTCGCTCATCCTACCGAAGGCAACGAGAAGAATTGTTGTCGACAGAGCGTACCCCGCGATCACCCAAACACCCTCAACCAATGACGCATGCAGCTCATGAAGAACGGAGGGTAGTCCAACGAACACTATGTTCTCGTCAACCGCCGCCATGAAAGCGCCCACGGTAGTTACCGTCAAAACTAGCCACTTGTACTCCGTTGCGATCACCTGGCCGGCTCAGATCCATAAGGAAGATTCGCTTACCGATACCCCACAGCGATAGACATTATGTAACCTCTCGCCCTCACGATTACCTGCTGATAACAATTTCGTCCAATAGTTTTCTCTTCTACTTCAGATTGAGCGGTGAACCCTTCGGAAAAGTAGATTAGTCTATTCCCCTCATGGGAACGACACTGGTACATCTTGTTTGAGTTTGCGTCGATCTTCCTATTGTTAGCGGGCGTTTACGTTTCAGCCGAAGGATTCCTGAACACTCTCTACTGGCGCGCGTCCAAGCAACCCCGACTCTTCCAGGCGGGGAGATTACTGCGCGGTTTTATCGGTGTTTCACTGATCGTCGTCGTTCTGATACACTAGGCTCAAAGGTTCGCTTAGTGAGTGACATTGAGCCTCCAACGGGCTCTGTAAGGCGAAACAATTCATACGCCGCGTTTCTGCGGATCGTAAGGTTCCATGAATACGGACCATACTACTTGATTTCTGCTCTAGCATGTGGCTTCGTTGCGAAATTCCCCGTCAACAGCAGCATTATACCTGTGCTTATTTTCGTTGCGGCTTCATCGATCTTCGGTTTTGTGATTAACGATATTGCTGATGCAGAGCTTGACAGAAAAGCCGGGAAGATGAGAAACCCAATCGCGTCACACGACTTGTCTGTTTCCGCAGCCTGGAAGCTCGTGTTAATTTTCTTAGGAATTGCGATTCTATCACTCTACCCACTCGATCTCCTCGGTAAGTTACTCGGGATCATAATAATCACATTGTTCAGTGGCTATTCCTTCGGTCCGAGAGCAAAGGTCAGACCTGGAGTCGATGTTGCATGCCATGCTTCATGGAACGCGTTATACGGCGTAATGGCTTACTCAGTCTACCGTCCTCTCGACCTCATAGGAGCCCAACTAAGCGGCCTACTCTTCCTCTCCTCCATGTTGATGGAACTTCTCAACGAAATCAGAGATCATGATTCCGAAAAAGACATCATAAGAACAACCGCAACGCTAATCGGCAAGAGAGGAGCACTCAAACTTTGCATCCTAATCCTTCTCCTAATCCTCTCACTATTCATCAGCCTTACCGTTACTGGCGGACTACCATGGATTCTTCTCATCTTCTCACCTTCCATCATCTTCCTCATCAAACCCATCATCAACGCTCTGCGAACCAAACAAAACGAACAAACTGAACAAAACCTACTACCTACATTAGTCTCGAGAGGCGCCACCATCGTGATCCTCATCTTCATCGCTTACCTCACCATCAAAGTTCTCAAATTCGGATAAGCCATCATACTGCGAAAAAATTGGCGGTTCCAATCTGATCTCCCGTACCACGAGACTTTATTTTCTCGAGCTAACGAACTAGCTAAGGATAACAGTGAGAGAGCGAACGAATACGCGAATCTTCGTAATCTCTTTACTAATGTTGTTGATTTGCCTCACTCGTGTTTCAAGCGTGTGGGCGCAAGCGCAAACTGTGAATATTTCTGGACTGCAGTATCAGGCTGTGCTCCAGAACGGTGTGGCTCAAGTCACGGTGACCTTCACAGTCAGTTACACTGATATCATTATCTCAAATAACGGCGGAGGATTGGTATTCGGGGTCAATCTCGCTAATTCGGATGGTTCAGCGGGGCCATGGGCACCCGGATCGGGTACGTCTACGCCTGACGCTTGTGACTTAGGATCTAATGGGAATGGCCCAACGAATCCTTGCATTGTAGCCCCTCAATCGAGTTTCGGCGCAGAATCTGCCTTATTCACCGTCGCTCTCAACTCCACTCAACCGCTCGTCGCTTGCGGTGAGCCGCTCGATGGGTCGGGCAATTTGATTGATACCGCACTCACCTGTCAACCCTTTACGGTTTCTGTTTCGAATGGTCAGGCGCAAAGTCAAGGCGCCGTCTCAGCGGTTCAGCCGAGCATCCTCTCGTTGCTTACTGAACCGTACGTTTATGGTGGAATCGCGGTGATCGTCATCGTAGCCGTAGTCATTGTGATAATGCTGCGGGAACGAAACGCATCTACTCCGCCACTTCCGCCTCCAAATTGCTGATGTCTCGAAGTTACCTTGCAACACGATGCATGTCTCGTTGTCTTTCGGGCATAGTTCCATTTTTGTTTCCGTCGGCCGGGAGGAGCATGCCTAATATGATACAGTCTTGGCTGGAGCTTGTAGCGTAGATCCATTTGGTTCAGAGAGACTGCTGGCTAAAGGTAGGAGTCGTCTCACTACTCGTTTGTGCTTGGCTTATTTGGAATTTTTGGATCCCCGACTGGACTACGCCATGGAACAAATACGGTTACGTTGACTTCGGCATATTCTACAATGCTGGAAAGGCGTTGATTCAGCATCAGAACCCTTACCCCAGAATTCCCATTTACGGTAAGCCAGAGTTTTTTTATCCGCCAACTTCGCTTTTGCTGTTTGGCATTTATGCGCATTTCGATTTTGCTTTTGCGAAGGTATTGTGGTTCGTAACTTATCTCACCGTCTTCGTAGCAGCAACGTTGTCGTGCATTCGCGTAATTGGAGATGAGACCAAGCAATGGTTCGTACTGATTGCACCGATTCTAACTCTCGTCTCGTATCCATTCCATAATTTAATGTTCGCTGGCCAGAGTGATTTACTGATGGCGAGCTTAACGATTCTAAGTCTCGTCAGTCAAAGACTGAAACATGATAATGTCTCCGCATTCCTTTTATCATCTGCAACATTACTAAAAGGTCCACCTCTCCTCCTCTTGATCTATTTCGTGTTGTATCGTCGCGACATCAAATACTTGTTTCGCTTCTTGTTTTCGATGGCATTCATAGTCGGGGCATCCTTAGCGGTAGTTCCGATACACCTATACTGGTACTATGTCGTAATTGTGGCTCCACAACTGTTGATCTCAGCTGGACCTTTCCATCAGTCCATTATGAGCTACCTGAACGCTCTTAACGTGAATTACCTGAGCCCGGTCATATCCGTCTTTGGCGTGGCAATATTCGCATTATTCGCGTTTCACGTTGGATGCAGAAAAGCAAACAAAAACATTTTGCGAGATGATGCGATGTTCTTGATGAATATTCTAGTTTACCTACTGCTTGGCCCTCAAACCTCACCATATAGTTATGTGTGGGTGATTTTGCCTCTAGCACTGTTTTTCTCAACACTCCTTGCAGAAGAGAAAGCTAGGTTGTTGTATCTTGCATTGGTGAGCTTCGCAGCTTTCCTCCTGAGCTCAAACAATTACATTAATCCATATGTCATCATATGGCAGAACTCAAATGGTCAGCTTCCGCTTCCGATAAACGTTGCAGGGAACTTGATGATGACCCTGAGCTTAATTCCTATTTTTGTCAGTTCAATTCGATTATTTAGGCAATGAGGCAATAACGTTTCTATGTTGCTGAAGGTGTAGTGTGTGTGGTACTAACGGTGCGCACACACAGAAGAAAACCATTGATTTCCGTTCAACCTACGGACAACAGTGTTTGTGCAAAGTCTCCCTGATTCCCAGTAACCTGAATCACGTATGAACCAGAAAGAGCGACGCCGATGATGAAGCCACCGTTAGCGACACCAGTCCCAACTTGAATCGCACAAGCCGAACTGCCTGGCGCGATCACGGTGGGAGAGGAAGGACTAGAGATGATGCAAGTCGTGTCCGTTGGCAGAAGACCGGTAACATGCACCGAAACCCACCCCCCCGCATGAACGCTAATGGGGATAACGCTTACTGCAAGGGCCAGTAAAACGCTCAACAAAACAAAGACTTTCACATCTCGTCGGCTGCCAATTATCACTTCGACCACATCTCTGCTGCCTTAACTACGCAGTGTAGTTACTTATAATCGATACGGGCACATCATCTTCCCCCACCGATTCAATCACATGACGATGTACGAATCGATCACCGGAGTTGTGGTTGCTGTTGTAGTGTACTCAGTTACCGAACATTCGTCTTGTCGTGTGTGTGGGTAGCTGGTGCGCACACACACGAAAAATTGTCGTACTTTCAAGTTAGTATAGGCTTGAAACTGTATTATTGGAGATGCGATGAGTCCTGTAGGCAGGTGAGGCGTTGTGCGTTTCGGGCTTCTCGTGCCTAATTTTGGTGAATATTGTGGTTCAGTCAGAAACCTGATTGAATTAGCGGTTGAATGCGAGAGTCTGGATTGGGAAGGGTTGTTTCTTTTCGACCACATCCACTACACGATTGGTGAAGTCGTTCCGATGGTTGACCCATGGGTTGCGCTTGCAGCGATAGCGGTGAAAACTGAGCGAATTCGGCTTGGAACACTGGTCACACCTCTCCCACGCCGTCGTCCGTGGAAGTTGGCGCGAGAAACCGTCTCAATCGACCATCTTTCCGGCGGCAGGTTGATACTTGGAGTCGGGCTGGGTGATGCGGTTGATGTGGAGTTCGAATCGTTTGGGGAGGATACCGACAATAACATACGGGCCGCAAAATTAGACGAAGGGCTCGAGACTCTAGTAAGAATGTGGAGCGGTGAACGATTCAATTACCAAGGGCGATATGTGACGGCTAGAAACGTTCAGTTCTTACCACGCAGTCTGCAAACACCGCGTATTCCAATCTGGGTCGCTGGTAGATGGCCGAAGCAAGCACCATTTCGCCGTGCCGCTCGGTGGGACGGGGCGTTTCCACTTGGCCCTGCGCGGGGAAGCACGTTGAAACCAGACGAACTCAGAAAGGTCAGCGATTTCATCCAGAGTCAAAGAACGATCACAGAGCGATATGATATCGTTGCGACGTCTGGAGCCGATGGTCATTTGGAAAACGAAGACACTCTCTTAGCCTACGCAGACGCGGGGGCAACATGGTGGATGCAAGACATGAGGCGCTGGTGCAATTCTCGCCGAGAGTTGATGGCTCAAGTTAGAAGAGGACCACAGAAGCTATGATACACAAACTAAGAACGTGTCTTCAAGAAGGAATAGAATCGGAGAGCCATAGAAAACAGCCAAACCCGCCTCTAAAGACAAGCAAGCCTCGTGTGTGGGTCTGCTAGTGCGCACCACGGAAACCGCACAAACGAAAACAAGCTCATGTTCCCGTAATGATAAATATATACGCTGAACGGATGGTAATCACATGGGAACTAGGCGCCCGTCCTTAAGTTTAAGTGATCAGGGTAAACGATGCAAAGTTTTTGCTGATGTGATCACAATTAAATTAACGAGCGAGGATACGAACGGAGCGTACGCGCTATTTGAAGACGTGACTCCACCTGGCGCAGGCGTCCCTCCTCACATACACCATCGGGAGGATGAGGTGTTCAACATTTTGGAGGGAGAATACGAGGTTCGATGCGATGATCGTGTATTCAAAGCAACGACAGGATCTACGGTTCACCTACCGAAAGATCTCACCCATTCTCTGAAAAATACGGGAAGTTCCTCAGGTAAGATTCTTGGATTATTGATTCCAGGCGGATCGGAGAAAGTATGGGAGGAAATAAGCAGCAAACCTCCCGAACCACCCACTATCGATAATATCAATGCTATCACGAAGAAATATGGAATAGAATTTCTACCGTTAGAGAAGCATTAACTTAGCTGACTCATAGAGTCATAGGTTCATGTTTTTGGGTGGATCTCCTAATTGTTAAGTGCAACTCCACAGCCGACAATCTGAAACGTGCAGGCAGGAAGTCTTGTTTTCTGTAGGGTTCAGGTTGTAGGAGATTCGATGACTACTCTGGTGGGATCTCCTTGATCAGCAGCCCTAGGTCGAGACCCTCTTTCTTTAGCCTGTATGCCTTCGCAACGTAGTAGAGGATCAGCCCGAGTATGAAGGTGCCAGCGATCATTGAGTAGGAAACCACGTTGAGAGGGCCCATTATCGAGTTTGTCAGAGCGTAGTATGTACCGTAGAGGCTGAAGATGAAAGCTATCACGCCTAGGATACTTATCAGTGGTAGTCCTGCTACTCTGGTTTTGACAATCGATGGACTCGACTCGAAGAGTTCCTTTCGTCTAAATGGAAACACTATTGCCGCGACCGACACTACCGCGTAAGCAAGAAGGACCATTCCCGCGGTATTCAGAAAGTAATTGAAGATTCCTGTGAACGTAGCGAAGGCTAAACCGATGATTCCGATGATTCCAGTGAAAATGGGGGCCCAGGTCGGCGCGTGAAATCTCTCGCTCACGTTAGCGAGGGCGCGCGGTGCGATTCTATCGAAGGACCACGAGAAGACAATCCTAGTTGCGCAGAGCATCGTTGCGAGATTGGCTGCGACCCATGCTGCTACGTAACTTATCAGAATGATAGAGATCAAAACGGCGTTGTCCGTCAGAAGCGGCGTAACGAAAGACAGCCAAGGATAACTCGGTACTGGATACTTGTTAGGATAGTTTGTTGCTAACCAGTTCACCGCAGAGATCCAGTCTTTGCCAGCTACAGCCCACGACAGTTCACCAACTACCCAGTAGAAGAGCCACAGGAACACGACGCCTACCAATACGCCGACTATCAAACTTTTAGAAGCACGCTTAATCTCGCCGCCCACGTATGCAGGCCAAATAAACCCGTTGTATATCCACGCCGCGAACGCCATCGCTGATAGACTTGCATATAAGCTCGGAGTTGACGGCGTCCACCCTAAGCCCTCGGCGGTTGTAATTAGCTGGTCATAAGTTGCGTACTGACCCATCTTCGCGTTCCATATTGAAATAAATGCCTCCCTCGAGGTCACGAGCAGTAACCCTAACGTTATCACCGCTCCCAAAATTGACAGCCCCATGAAGACCCAAGTGATCTTAATTGCAGTCGTGACTCGCGTCATGACAACCGCAACGGTTAGAATTATTATGACGACTCCGATGACAAACGTGTTCATGGGAGCTGATACAGCTCCAGACAGCGCCAGCAAAGATGGACTGTTGAAGAGAAGCCCAGCAACGGAAAAGATGGGCGCTATTGACGTACTGATCATGTACATCACGTCTACGCCTAAGATAAGGAAGAAGACCATCCCTACGACGAAACTTGTCATGAAACCGATGTCCGGCCGCAAAATTCGACTTGTATAAATGTAATCTCCTCCAGATCTCGGCATGGCCGCACCCAAGAGACCATAGACTAGGGCGATAGGAATCACTATCACGAGTCCAAAAGTCACTATCCAAAAAGGCGAACTTCCTGGAAAGGTGAGGTCGGGCCATGAGAAGAGCCACAGAAAGTTCATTTGCAAACTTGCCCCGGCACTCGAAATCATAAACACGTCCCACACACTTAGCCCTCTTACGATGCCCGTCGCGTCTCTTACGAAAGTGAGCCTATTGACCAATCTTCATCCCCCCGGAACAAAATGCCAAACTAATATTCAACTGATCAAACGCAGCCAGTTTCCGAACAAGGCTTGTTGACTCTGTAGTCAAAATCGATCTATGGACCATAGCCACAGCTCACGAAAAACCAGATTCTAATGTCTATAAAAACTCTGATCATGATTATCATACTAGAATCTAGATCAAATATGACAAAATTAGTGATAAAACCGATCTAAGCTTTCGGCGCAATATCTGTTGAGTCCGGCGCGGTACCAAGTCGCGCGTACCGGCAATTGCGAATTGTCATACGCATTAAGAGTTAGTTTCCAGGTGCACCACAAGACCTCACCCAAGGCATACTCTTTTAGGGCTATGGTCTTGATACGATTCCCAGGTGTAGTGCTTGCTTGCGAGCAAAATAAAAAATATCTTGGTTTACAGCAAAGACATGATTAACCTTGGAAAAGCCAAAGATTTGGAATTTGATACTTCCGAAATGAAAGTTACCAACATCATAGTCGAGTTCGAGAGAGAGGCGGCAAAAAAGGCTCTTGGCAAGATGATCGTACTACGTCATGCAACAGGAAGAGTTCCAGCCGCTTCGATAGAAAGCATCAAAGATGCGGTGAACCTAAAATCCACTCTGGCAGAGCTAAAAGATGCATTCAAAGACCAATCCAACCCATGACAGAAATTAATAACAAGCCCGAACAGTCTTCGAACGGGAAGCAATAACGTCTCAGTTATGCGCAATTAACGATATAGATACGTAACCTTATATATGCTGAGCAACTAAGTTATCTTGTTGGCCGTGCACAAACGTGGTCGGCCCTGAAAGATGGGTGGAACCAAGTTGTTGCACTCGGGAGTGCCTTGTGATTAGAGTGCATTCGCCTCCGGCCAACTTCATTTTCACGCTGCCGCAATCTAAATCTAGCCTGGGCAAGTACTGGTTCTTGAACCATCTTGGGGTCGAGAGAGAGTAAGATTGGCCGCAAGAGAAGGAAGAAGGTTGAGTTTGACCTCACCTTACTTGAAGGCAAGGCGAGACGCTGGGGAATTCGTCTAACTCCAGCAAAGAGCAGACGTAAGAAGAGTCGCGAGAATTCGTCGAGTGTGTAACCCGACAGATTATTCTGTGGCCGTTACAAGATTCGTGGTATTTCCGCGGACTATCGTAGTTTTCGATTTCTGGAGAGGCTATTCCGGAGGAATCTCTTTCAATGCTAATGCGAGGCTGATACCTTCTCGTTTTCGGTAGAAGTTGGCTCCTATGTAGATGATTACTGGAACTAGGATTGTGAATGCGATTGCAATCCAGGTTGGCGGGATGTTAGCACCATATAATGGGTTCGAGATTAGAAAATATTCCATAACCAGGTACCAGATCAAGGATACGAAGCCTGCAATCGAAATCAGGGGCACAGGGCCGATCTGTATGTTTGCGGGCGAGTTCGAGTAAATATCTTTTCGCGTAAACGGGAAAACGATTGCTGCTATCGCCACAAAAACGAAACCCAACATGAATGCGATGCCGACTCCTGATGCGAAGGTTAGGAAGGAAGTGTAGTTCGAGAGGATAAGCGCGATTTCTGCTATTATGCTGATTAGGATAACAGTGTAAGTTGGTGTTCCATATCGCCCGTGGACGGATGCCAGTTTAACGGGGGTGATCCGATCGAAAGACCATGCGAAGAAGCTTCTGCTGACGGCGGTAAAGATTGGGATAATCGCAGATAGGACGGCTGCTGTCCAGGTTATTGCAATTAACCATAGGATCGTGGGGTTGTCGGTTAGCATACTTATGAACAGACCCCAGAACGGGGCAACGCTGAATGGATATTGATTTGAAACATTACTTGCCAGGAACCATGCTGAACCTAGGAAATCATAACCGAAATCGTTAATCGCCAATCCTCCGAGCACCGCGAGAAGAATACCGACAAGGAGCGTTGGGAGAATCTGTGAATATAGCAAAGTTTTCTTGACTGACTTGACTTCGCCTGCGTAGTATGAGGTTGCTATTCCGAAACCTGTTGTTAGGAAGATGAAGTAGGTGATACCAAGAGTCTGAGCAAGTGGGTTTGGATTAAGAGGTGAAAAGCCTGCATTATGGGCTGCTTGTATGATTCCTTGGTACGAACCGAATTTGTTGAAGGCTTGGATGAAAGACGTATTTGAGTTAGTAACCAAAAGCCATAGCATCAGGGCATATCCAATGAACGATAGGACGATGAGCACGTTCGTTAACTTGAAAGAGAAACTGATTCCAGCTAATAAGACCAGGGTCATAATCACGATCACAACTGTCCCGACTATTGTTACGTTCAACGGTGCCGAGAGCGTATTTGCTAAATTGATCAGCGACTGATCGCCGGTCACCGTACCGATTATCAGAAGGCTTGGTGCAATCGCGAATGTCGTTATTCCAGCTGTGTAAAATACTGTTGAGACTAGGTACCAGATCATTAGATGGCAGTTGAACACGAATCCAATTCCTGGGTTGAGTGACCTACTCATGAAAACATAGTCACCTCCCGATCGTGGCATAGCCCAAGCGAACAGGGTATACATCAAACTGATGAATAACGAGAAGAGCGTCGCGATTATCGTGGCCTGAACTGGATCGCTCCCCGGGAATAGATAGATCGCTGAGGTGTAAGTAAACAATCCTAACGGCACTGCGAGAAATCCGATGCTTGCCAAGAATGCGTCAAGTCCTGAAACCCCCCGAACAAGACCGGTTGCATCGCGGACAAAAACGCGTCTAGTCGCCATGGTGGCCACTGCCAAACCCCTACGCTATTTATTATTTTCCCACAATGTTCAAGCTTCAAATCATGCAGCAACATGACTCCACTTTGGTACTTGAGTGAATGAAATGGCTAGGGAAGTATTCATCGAGCGAATGAGTTGGACTGAAGTTCAGAAAGCCGCGGCCGAGGGTTACATCGTCACGCTGCCAATCGGTTCGACAGAACAACATGGGCCTCACCTGCCCTTAGGCACCGATGTTTTCATTGCGTCAGGTATCGCCGAAAAAGTAGCGTCCAAGGTAAACATGATAATTGCTCCACCAATCAGCTACGGATACTATTCGCAAGTGCGGAGTGGAGGCGGTGGAGAAAGATTTCCGGGCACAACGAGCGTTGGAAGTTCAACGCTAGTCGGATTAATCAGCGATGTAGTCGGAGCGTTCATTAAAAATGACTTCAAGAAGCTCATACTTCTAATTGGACATTTCGAGAATTATCCCCTGGCAGCAGAAGGACTCCAAATAGCGTTGAAGTCCTCAGGCAGGACAGATGTTCGAGCGCTCATAGTGAACTGGTGGGAATTGATTCCGCCTGAAGTTTTGAGTGAAATATATGGGAGGGATTTTCCCGGTTGGGAAACCGAGCATGCTGCGATTGCTGAGACGTCCATGATGATGGCTCTTAACCCGGAACTAGTCAGAACTGAAGTGATTCGAGACTACGACCTCCCAAGAAAAACAGATTATGATATCATCCCCGCACCCAACGACGTCATACCCAAAATGGGCGTACCATGGAAGGTTACTCCCGCCTCGAAGAGGAAGGGGGAAGTACTTATACAAACAGCTGTGAACAGAATTACTGAAATCGTGAGTAAAGAATTCTAATCGTCGTCAGATGTGTAAAATCGATTAGGTGAAAATAACGTTCACTTCCGGAGATGATCTGCGTGAAAGCCTTGTTCGGACCTCAGGAGCGGTTCCTGAACTTGTCTCTACTGATACTTCGTTTCGGATTGGGTTTTGTGTTCCTTTATGCGGGATCCTTCAAGGTAGCTAATCCTACGGTAGCTGGGATGTTCCACATGTCGAGTGGGCTCTTCACCATGATTGGCGTGTTAGAGATGCTGTCAGGGATTGGAGTATTGTTCGGATTCTTGACGCGCCCCTCAGCGATCTACCAAACCGTAATACTACTAGGCGCTATCTTCGTGGTAGGCGGAGGAAGCCTGACGAACTCATTCGTACCACTGGATGTAGGGTTACTCATGATGCCACTAGTACTTTTACTCTGCGGGGCTGGGAGATATAGTGTCGACGCCAGACTCGCAGATCGCAACCACTAATCATACAAACTGATCGGACACCTAGGGTTACGATTACGACTTCATGGAGCAAGTGAGCGCGGTGGACTATACTGAGATTTCTCGTTACGTTGAAGGGTTGGTCGGCGATGGAGGCGAAGCCCTAGCTCGCGTCTACAACGAATCTGCTGCGATGAAAAAGCATGATGTGTTTTCGATCGATCCTTCTCGTGGGCGTTTCCTTGAATTAATTACGAGAATCAGATCGCCAAGGAGCATCCTGGAGATAGGGCCAGGAATAGGTTACAGTTCTCTCTGGTTCCTGAAAGGCGCAAGTCCAGCAACTACTCTTGACGTTATAGAAGTAAATTCGCATGTAGCTCGAGAATTTGAAAGAGTAATGGCGAAGGAAGGCTGTCGCAATAAGATCAGAATTCACCAGGGCGCGGCATTACAAGTACTCGCTAAAATGGAGAAAGTTTTTGACTGCATATTCATAGACGCCGATAAGAACGAATATCCCGATTACTTACGACACTCGCTCCGACTAACGCAACGAGGAAGCGTCATACTTGCCGATAACATGTTCTGGAGCGACATCGCCACTGGGCAGAAACAAACAGGCCAGCGAGGCGTCCGTAGCTACACCGAGATGATCTTCAAAGATAAACGACTAAGCAGCCTAATCCTCCCCCTCGGCGACGGCTTAGCAATTAGTTACCGAATCAGGTGAATTTTCTGATTCAACATTCGGAGGCATAGTTGCTTAAACGAGTAGGTACCCTCGAATCGATGCAAAGATTCGTTTCTTCTGTGTGAAGAAAAACAGGGAAAGTGTGGACAGATTTCGGACGGTTTCTGAGTTTCGTAGTCAGAATCATATTGTTCTACCAGTGGCGGTGGTGCCAGCGGTAGTAGCCGTTACCATAGTAACTGTTTGAGTAGTAATAGTTGTTGTAGCCTGGAGAATAGCAACTGCCACTCGTGTAGTAGTATCCGTTCTGGTAGTATCCATACTGGCAGTTACTGTATGGGTTGTAGGGATTACCGTAGGGATTGTTGTAAGGATTTGGAGGGTAGCATGTTCCTCCCACATTTGCATAGCCTGGCGGGCAGTAATTACTGTAGCCCGGATAGCAACTTCCACCGATGTATGAATAACCTGGTTGGCAAGGGGCGTATTGCGCAAAGACCGGACTGCTGCTTGGTGCAGTTATCGCTACGGCAAGAAAGACGGCTAGCGCTAATATTGCGGCATCACGCGTCTTCAAAATCTCGCATCTCACCTCTTCGGCACTACTATCTGTAGTTACCGCACAAAAAACTACGTTACGTAGTTAGATTTAACCAATGCGGATTGCCTTTAACGTAGGCAAATTTACCCACTAGACAATCTGTCAGGGCGAAGTCTCTGCTTAAGAGAACGCGCAGCCATACCTTCGTGCCCACAAAATTGCCCCAGGGGATCAATGTTCGTCGCGGTGCAGATTCAGTAAGTTACCATTTGTTGTGTACGTCTGATCGAATCAGTTTATCGTAGATGGATTGAACTCCATTCATTGTTCGAGCGTCAAGAGCAGGAGCGCTGCCAGCTTTCAAATTATCCTCTACCTGTTCAGGTGTTTTGGCTCCGGGGATCGCGCACGTGACCGCGTCAAACATCAAGATCCAGCGAAGTGCGAATTCAGCCATACTTAAGCCGGGCGGAGTGAGTTTTTTCAGTTCGGCTAATGCTTCGAGCCCTCGGGTTAGGTCGACGCCTGAAAATGTTTCGCCTTTGTCGAATGCTTCCCCGTTTCGGTTATAGTTGCGGTGATCGTCTTGTGGAAATTGAGTTTTCGCGGTAATCTTCCCAGCCAGTAAACCGCTAGCCAATGGCACGCGGGCTAGAATACCGATCTTTCCTTTCTTGGCGATTGGGAAGAATTCGGTGATCGGTTTCAGTCGTAACATGTTGAAGATGATTTGGACGGTCTGTACGTCTGGATATTCCGCGGCTTTCACAGCCTCAACAACCTTCTCGACACTCACTCCGTAGTATCGAATCTTTCCTTTCTTTCGTAGTTCGTCTAGAGCTTTGAACACTTCAGGTCGAGAAAATACTTCGGTGGGAGGGCAGTGAAGTTGGAGGAGGTCGATTGATTTGACCCCCAAATTCGAGAGGCTTCGGTCAATAAATTCTTCAAGATTCTTGAGGTTATACCCGTCTGCTACGTGTGGTGATAATCGTTGGCCTGCCTTGGTCGCGACGAAGATCTCTTCCTTCCGTTCTTTTAGAAGTTTTCCGATTAGACGTTCGCTTCGTCCGTCGCCATATACGTCCGCGGTGTCGATGAAGTTGACTCCGAGATCGATAGCTCGGTTAAGTGCCGCAAGTGATTTGTTATCGTCAACCGCACCCCAATCTGAGCCTATCGGCCATGCACCAAAGCTGACGGTTGAGACGCGCATATCCGTGCGCCCGAGTTGTCGATATTCCATTTGACTTCGAAGCACTGGTACCGCTTCGCATA
>Ga0209517_10004859_pt1 | contig 17423 bp, 14 predicted proteins | sample PeaSoiMetSII2010_FD_187695 | JGI IMG/M metagenome (GOLD analysis project Ga0209517, IMG submission 187695) | Peat soil microbial communities from Weissenstadt, Germany - SII-2010 (SPAdes) (version 2) | ecosystem: Environmental > Terrestrial > Soil > Wetlands > Peat | place: Germany...
TCTCCACTGGTGATGATGATCGTCTTCGGCGGGGCCGAATGGAAGAACCAGAAAACGGCAAAGAGTACGATCAGGCCAAAAAAAGCAAGAACGCTGAGCGATACAGCAGGACCGAAGCCGAACATTTCAGACAGCATTTGCTGGAGCCGTGAAACCGGTTTTTGTTTTTTCATATAGTCCCCACAGAATAGTTATTCACCGCCGAGTCGAAGAGAACGCGAAGCATCAGAGCCCATTACCTTAAAGACCTGAGGATAAACACTCGATCTTTATTTGCTAGTCAGTTTAGCAATAATAATGCTGAGCCGTCAACAAAATATATGCCGGATTATGAAGGGCGTCAGGCAGAGTGGTATTTTAAGGATATTCAAGAAGATTCTGGATGAAACGTGAAATAGTTAGAAGAATGGCAAAAAAAACTACAGAAAGAACACTTGACTGAAAACTTCGAACAGAATTATTCATATTCGTTGTGGTCTTGGCTCGCCTTGATCCACCTACTATCATGGAATGACAGAAATATGACAAAGGTGAAGAATGGCGGGTTGTAGCTTACATACATTTAAACGATAAGGTGAGCAACCGAGCGAAGCGAGGATGGCTCGACTGCTGTGTTAGTATTTTTACGTAGTGCAATACCAATCTGCTTTGATGTGACGTTCCACGCTTAATTTATTAAATATTTTTCAATTTCATTGATACATACTTTATTTTCAGTATGCTTAAAATTGCCCCTAAATAAAACGAAACTGCTATGATTGCAATATTGATAAAATCTAGTTGCACATCTGGTACGTATTTGTAAACGGCGATAATAGTCAATGCATATATGGGAGACGACCATAGCATAAACCAATACAATTTTAATTGGCGCATATAATTGTTAAGAAGTCTTTCTTTTTTGTCTTTAGATAACTTTACTAATCCACTGTAAAGCTTATCTCTTAATAGAAATATTACTATCCCGGCTATCGACCAGAATACACTTGTAACTGTCAGAAGTGCCATAGTGAAATTCAATTGCAGTATTTCAACCAAGTAATAAATAGCCGCTGCGGTCAACAATAAATAAATTCCGGGCACACCCAAAATAATCACTTTATTTTTCATCCTTATATCCTTTCTGTTAAAAAGAAACGGCATGCACCTAGGATCCAAATATTGTGTGACAATCCACCATCTTTGCTTTGTTTTTTTGCCAGATTCATTACATCTTTGGGCGTAATTGGTCCTTCTCAATGGTTTGCCGGATTTACGCTTTAGACACGCGTACGCGTGTATTGTTTTCAGTCAACCCGTCGATGATGGCGCCGAGGCCTGCCATGTTCTGGAAGTAGTCGATGGCGTCCTGGGATATCTCTTCTCCGGGCACGAGAAGCGGGATGCCGGGGGGGTAGACGGTCACGATCTCCGTAGAAACCCTACCTACGGAATCATGAACATTCACCAGCTCACTATCTGAATAGAATGCATTACGCGGAGTCATGGCGAAGCGGTTCTGAAACATCGGCGGATGGACTTTGTCCAGCGGCAGACGCGCTCTCTGGGGGCCGGTCTCTGCCGATATCTGCCGGAGGGCTTCCACGAGACGCTCGAGGTCGTCCTGCCGGTCGCCGATCGAAACAATAACAAGCACATGGAAAGGGTCGGCCATCTCGACCTGGATGCCGAACCTGGTATTCAGCAAATGGGACACTTGGTAGCCGGAAAGCCCCAAGTCAGAAACAGTGATCATGAGTTTCGTCACGTCCAAGTCAGCCATGCCGACGGCTTTCGCCCGCTCCCTGCCAAAGCAGCTGATGCCGTTGATTTCCTGGATTTTGGACCGGGCTTCCTCGGCGAGTTTTATGGTATGGTTGAGGAGTGTCTTGCCTTCTGTCGCCATCTGCATCCGGGCCAGGTCCAAAGACGCCATCAGGATGTAGGAGGGGCTCGTTGTCTGGAGGAGCTTTAGCGTGTTCGTCACGTCGTCGATATTGATCCTGCCTGTTTTTGCATGCAGCATGGACGCCTGTGTTAGGCCGCCGACGATCTTGTGGGTCGATTGGACGCAGAGGTCGGCGCCGGCATCAAGGGCGCATTTGGGGAGCTTGGGGTTGAACTTGAGATGAGGACCGTGCGCTTCGTCCACGCACACGAAAAGACCCTTCTCGTGAGCGTAGGGAATGATTTTTTCAATGTCCGCGCAGAGACCGTAGTAGTTCGGGCTGGTGATCAGAAGAGCGCGGGCGTCCGGGTTTGCGTCAATGGCCTGCTTCGCGGTCTCAAATGTGACGTTCAGGGTGAGCTTCAAGTCCCGGTTAAAGGCCGGCTGGAAAAAGATCGGCTGAGCGCCACTCATGATAAGACCGGTAAGCACTGAACGGTGGCAATTTCTGGCTATCAGGACCTTGTCTCCGGGGCCGGTCGTGGACGCCACCATGGCATGGTTGCCCACGGTCGTTCCGTTCACTAGAAAGTAGGAGCGGTCCGCCCCGGCTGCTTTGGCTGCCAGTTCCTGGGCTTCCTTGATCACGCCGGTGGGGTTCTGCAAGGAGTCTACTTCGTCGAGAGTCGTTAAGTCGATGGAAAAAATGCGCGGTCCCACGAACTCGCGAAACCGGGTGGATATGCCTTTGCCGCTTTTATGACCGGGGGTATGGAAGGAAACCTTGCGGCTCTCCGCAAGATTGACCATTGCATCAAACAGGGGTGTGCGAAACTGCTCATCCAATAGGCCGCGCATGTGGATGACCTGCCAGCTGAGGATATTGGAGACGTCGTACCTGAGGCCTTCTTCAAAGATGCCCTCGTTCAACTCTTCCACGGGGACGGTCAAAGGCCGCCGCAAACTGGGGTAATCCATGACCTTAAAATCCGCTATCTTAGTTTTGTTCTCTTTTGCCGGCTTCAGTATATCTATGTGTGCCATTTAATTCTCCTCAAGGTAATATAAAATAACAGCTCACAAGTTGTTTGAGAGATAAAGCAAAGACGTTTGAGATACCAGGACTAGCTGTTCTAACATCATTTTATATGCTTTATGATTTAAGCATATACACTCTGATCATTAATGTCATAGATGCATAGAGTCAGTCAAATAACTTCTGCAAACTGGTTGATATTCTTATCGGGGTATTAGCATATAACTTTAGCAATAAATGAGAATTCTTAGGAGTTTATATGGTAGGCGACGTTAACAGCTGCTGAATGCAAATTGATGTGTTTCAAAGAATTGCAACTTCAACGTTTTCAAGGAAGGAGCTTTGACTAAAAACTTCAAACGGAATAATTCATTATTTTTCTGATCCTGGCTCTGCGGGCTCCACCTACAAGCATGCACCCACGTTGACAAAGTTTCTATGCGAAATACTAGATGAAAACTGCATATGGAGGCCAGGCTAAGAAACGCGTTTTTTCCGACCTTTCAGAACGCTCTAAACCATGTTTGATTTTCAAATTAAACGATTTTTCACATCTCCCCCACAGTTGCAGGGACGGTAAAATAAAAAGTCGCCCCCTTGGCAGGTTCGCCTTCAGCCCACACTTTCCCGCCATGCCTTTGAATTACACGCTCAACAATGCTGAGACCGATTCCCGCGTAGTATGCACCCTCAACCCATATATAACCCATTCCCACTTAAGAATTAATCAAATCGTCACAAGATTTTAACATAAGTGTGATACATATAACCCAAATCATCCTCCCTTCTTCTCAAAAAAAATTATTTATGGAAATATACGCTTGGCGGGTTTCCATAATTAGCGATTGTGTACGAAGTAGGCTTTAGGCGGTATCTGCGGGCCCTTTGCTGTCCTTACAAATAAAGGAACCAGAAAACCCGGATCGATCATTGTGATAGTTCAATGATCAGTCCGGGTTTTTTATTGTTGCCAGAGAGAATCTCTTTTAGTTCAAAATTATTGCATATATCTCTGTCAACAGGTAGGGTAAAAGGAGGATAAAAAATGAAAAGAATGAGATTGCTTTTGGTGGTAGTTTTCTTAATTGTAGCGGTATTGGGCATGACTTATGAATCAAGAGCAAATTATGTAAATGTAACCGATAATTTTAGTGGAATTGGAACATTAGAGACTGATAGTAGTTTGAATTTGCAGGGTCAAGACATAACGACGAATCAAAATGTAATTATAATTGGGAGCGATACTTACTCGGGTGATACAACCGCACCGAATCTTTCTTGGCTTGTTAATGGCTCTTATTACGATATGTCGGGAAATTTGCTCGGAACCTTTTCGATGCCGAATCCTAATCCTTCTTATACTTACACTAATGCAACGAATTACGAAATGTCTAGTGTTGAATTACTTGGGTGGTCGGAAGATACTCCAAATTACATTCAGACATATGTGAGCAGAACATCTAATAGCGGTGAGGTGGAATACATTTCTACTTCTGGCGATGTCAATTTGCGAGATAACAACGATTTGTATCTCCAGTCAACAACACTCATTTTTACTCCGATTCCTGCGGCAGCTTGGCTGTTTGGCTCGGTATTGCTGGGACTAGTCGGTATTCACATGAAATTACAGAATAATAAAAATGTCCAACGTACGGCAGTAAATTCAAATCGAAGGAATTGATGTTGCTTTCCATCTTCCCACCGTTAGGGCTATTTGCGTTTCTTGTTATTTTAGAAATTCTAATAGTGTTATATCTCAACATTGCGTATATAAAAAATAAATGCGAGACCTGACATACTGGAAGGGGTAAGCTGTTATACGGTCTTTGCCAATTTCTTACTTCCCAGGAATGCATCGAGGATCTGCACAACCTGATCACGCTTCGACAGCCCGAGTTTCTCTTCCTGACAGGTATGCATGATACTACCAATAATCGTTTATAGTTTCAAATATTGGAAAGTACAAGCTTGTGAAGCCGAGTTTCATAAAATATTAGCGAAGGTGTAAATTTCATTTTGTATCATGTATCATAGCATTTTGTGATAATGTTTTCTGTCACCGAGTCCTTCCTCTTCTAAGGCAGTTGTAGTTTCCATTATTACAACACATAAAGTTTCAAGCTGAATTCAACAGCATCTACTAAAAAAAATCCCCGTTCATGATGCACTGGGATGTTAGGCACATCCTTGTTCCCTAGGAGCGCCAAGGCATAGACACATGTCACGAATGATGATTTTACCCTTTTTTTCCCCTTTTGACCTTCTGACCAGCCTGATCGCGCCGGTTTGTGAGTTAATACTTTCATCGGCTTGACATTCATATAAATCGAGCAACAATTAAATTATTGAATAGGCTTATCGTTCTTGAGAGAATTTGCATAAGCGTTCAAGGAGCGAAGACAATTGTGTTTATCCACGGTCCGTAGATGATCCCGCGGATTCCGCCTGCTCTTAGGAAGAGAGCGGGTGTTGAGTGTAGACGCCTCAACTGAAGACGTCAGTGTCCGGCGGGCAAGAAAATGACTCGATTTTATCGTGGAGAGTACACAGATAATGTCAAAAGTTTGATGGAAAAAAGGGTACATTATGAAACCCCAGGGTACAAGGAGAAAAGATAGTCAGGCATAAGTATGCGGAGAATAGAGACAAACAGGGAATTTAAAATATTGCAGAAACAGAAAAGGCGCATGTAGTAAAAGGCCACAGAGGGGGGAGAGGAACTTGAAATGCAAATTACTCCTAAAATGCAAAGTGTTCCGAATGCTCTCTGTGGCTAGACTTTGACTTTACGAGTACACAAGAAAGGAGACTTCAAATGAAAACAACGAATATCGTTCTCGTCCATGGTGGCTTCGTGGACGGCTCTGGTTGGGAAGGTGTCTATAAGATCCTGAAGAAGGACGACTACATGGTCAGCATCGTTCAGAATCCGACGATATCTCTGGCCGACGATGTCGCCGCAACCAAGCGCATTATCGCCCTACAGAATGGCCCAGTGGTTCTCGTCGGCCACTCCTACGGCGGAGCAGTGATCACCGAAGCCGGCAACGATCCAAAGGTAGCGGGGCTTGTCTATATCACCGCCTTTGCCCCGGACAAGGGCGAGTCGGTGTCCACGCTTATCAAGGATCCACCGCCGGGAGCGCCTGTGCCTCCGATACTGCCGCCGCAGGACGGCTATCTATTCCTCGACAAGGCGAAGTTCCCCGCCTCATTTGCGGCTGACGTGGACGCAGAAAAGGCGGCGTTCATGGCCGACTCCCAGGTCCCGTGGGGCGTGGACGCGCTCAACGGCACGATCAGCGAGGCAGCTTGGAAGACCAAACCGAGCTGGTATCTTGTGGCCACTGACGACAAGATGATCCCACCGGCGGCTCAGCGCTTCATGTCCAAGCGCGCGGGTTCGACTGTCGTCGAGGTCGCGGGCAGTCACGCGATCTACGTGTCGCAGCCAAATGCGGTGGCCGCGCTCATTGAAAAAGCTGCCAGAGAAGCGAAAGCGTTGCGAACTAAGTCTGGCGAACATATGAAGAGAGCCGCCTAATGAAATAAGAAGACAGATAAAGCCAAACCTTTTGTGAAGAGGGTCTTGAGGGTGCAAACTCGCGTTCGGCGCTGCTCTTTCGGCCGATGGGCCTACGGTGATCGTGATTCCCATTGCTCACGAGGATCGCCCATTGGTGCCGCCCATAAGCGACTAGCAGGTCTCTGCAAAGTGAAAGGAGGACCTGGATGATTCACAAAGAGCAGACTGCTACTCTGTAAAATGGAGTGTTAGATCTAAGCCCGCTGTTCGAGCCAGGCCATACAGCTAGGTCAGAAGGTGATGCACCTGTTCGAGAACCGGCAACGCTGCTCCTCCTCGGCTCCGGCCTTGCTGGTCTAGCGGCATACAGAAGGTTCAAGAAGGCGTAGTCGGATACAAAATACTGCATTGCTGACCCCAAGAGTCAATACACCTCTCGAGACTGTCGAAAAACTCTTTTGAAGCTCGATTTCCTCAATTGATCCCCTGGGGACAATTGTTTCCAATGCAGCTTCTTTGACCGGCGTCCTCAGCCCTTTCTTCCGACACAATTCGAACCCCATGTATGGATTTATGGTGTAAAACCCTCTGAGGATATGGCAGCTCGATACCGCTTTCTTTGAATCGCCGCCATACTCCCATGAGAAGCTCGCTCCTGACACCCGCAATGCCATTTTGCGGATCGTTTATCCAAACCCTCAACTCAAAATTAACTGCACTGTCCCCGAAACCTGTTAACAGACAGGCGGGTTGGGGTTCCCGCAACACCCTCTTTGTGTCCGCAGCCGCTTCCAGCATCAGCTTCATGGCTGCCTACAAATCGGAATCGTAAGAAATTCCCACCGGGACATCCAATCTGACCAGATTATTGCTGTATGACCAATTGATGACCTCACCCGTGATCAAATTTTCATTGGGTACAAGATGCTCGATGCCACTTCGGGTAACTACCGAGACATAGAGACTGCCCAAAAAATTGACCCAGCCGTAGGTGTTTCCCAATTGAATCACATCGCCGGGCTTGATCGATTTGTCGGCCAGGATCATGAAACCGCTGACCAGGTTGGAGAATATTTTCTGCAGGCTTATGCCGATTCCCAGCGCAAGAGCTCCACTAAAGAGAGCGAAGAGCGTCAGGTCGATCTGCATGTAATGGAGAATGAGGACTACGGATGTGAAGAACAGGAGAGAAATACTGAGCTTATTGAGCAGGGTTTGGGTTGCCAGAGGGAGGCTTGATGCGGTTTGCAGCCATATACGGAAAATAAGTTGCAGGTTTTTTGAAAGCCAGTAGAGGACCAGCGAGAAGAAAAATGCCCGGGCAAAAGTCAGCATCGAAACATGCACACCGCCTATCGTGAAATCTATGCTGCCCAGAAAACTGTTCCAGATGTCAAGAAAATGGAAGACATGCAGTGTGATCCAAAGCCAGATTGTAGCTGTAAGGATGCCTGCCCAATAACGATTTTTCACCGGGGTAGCGAGGAATCGAGTTAGAAACACGCCGAATGCCAACGTTAACAAAAGTCCGAGACAATCTGAAGGCCAGTTGGAATGTTGTGCGAAGAGAAGAGCCACTCCAAGGAAAAGAACGGACAACAATGGGCGAATGACCTTGAGAAAAGTTCTGATTTTCTGAAGTTCAGAACATCCCTCGCTCAAGGTGGATAACGCCATTTGGTGTCCAAACCACGAGCAAACTGCCCCGGTAGCCTTATGGGCCAGCACGAAAGCGATCACACCAATAGCAAGCTGGACTCCCACAGACCAGGTGAAAACATTGCTAAGGAAATATTGTTGGATATCCACCATAATTTTTCCCCTCTATAACGGGTCAAGAACAAATATCCGGCTGATACCAAGTTGCGTTCAAGACGGAACAGGGATATGCCCTGGGATATGCCCTCACCCCGACCCTCTCCCGAACGGGAGAGGGGGAAAACCGTCCCTGTCCCTTGACTGCAAGCACCCGTCTTGAAAGCAACTTGGTATGAAAGAGTTCAAGCACATCAACTCCTGCGAAAATTCCCGACAAATTTCGAAAAATGGCCGTGGTGAAATTTTTAGAAAGCGAGGCAGCTTCCCGCAAATTCAAATCCCACTTGGTCCATTTAAAAAAGCTAATTTCTCAATGGGTTGCGGGCTAGATCGTAGTAATTAGCATTTATTTATTAGGGAAGATCCCGACTAAGCCTTCGAATGAGAATGAACACAGTGAAGAAGATAAATGCCGGTAAGAAAACTCTGGGTCTATCGTCCTTCTTGAGGATGAGAATTCAATCACCAAATAGTATGAGCTACGGGGTGAAAGCCCTGTGCTTTCAATATGTTGGAGACTCAACCCATATGATCCTGCTACCGAAAACGGGTAGCCGGACAGAGGAGAAAAACAATGACATCCAGTCAAAACGGCGGGGCAAGCCCCCGCCTGATAACCCCTGACAATTCCGCACTTATTTTGATCGACCATCAGCCCCAGATGGCTTTTGCGACCCGCTCCATCGATGGCCAGACGCTCGTCAATAACGTCACCGGACTTGCAAAATCCGCAAAGGTCTTCGGCGTGCCAACCATTTTGACTACCGTTGCATCCGAGACATTCAGCGGCCCAATTTTTCCGCAGGTTCAGGCGGTTTTTCCGAATCAAAGGCCAATCGATCGAACTACCATGAACGCCTGGGAGGATAAGAACTTTGTCGCGGCGGTGAGGAAAATCGGGCGCAAGAAACTTGTCGTGGCCGCTCTTTGGACGGAGGTTTGCCTTGGAACCATGGTGCTCTCGGCCATTGACGACGGCTATGAGGCTTACATCGTATCCGATGCTTCAGGCGGAGTGACTCTTGAAGCCCACGAGAGAGCCATCGAAAGGATGATCCAGGCTGGGGCCGAACCTATGACATGGATTCAGGTGCTACTTGAGTGGCAGCGTGATTGGGCTCGCACGAATACTTACGAAGCCGTGATGAATGTCGCCAAGGAACATGGCGGCGCATATGGTATTGGGATCGGCTATGCGAAAGTGATGTTTGGAGCACATGAAGGCGAAGAGAAAAAAGCGGCCTGATGGCCCATCAACGAAAAGTGGAACTGCTGAAAATCCATTCCCCATACGGAAGACCGGCGGAAAGGATTTGATATTGTCTACCGGTCTTCCGGCTTGGTTGCAGGGTTGGGTTTATGCAGCAGCACGGAAAGGGCAAAAATGAATGCGGAACTTATTCTAGTAAACGGCCGCATCGCGACGCTCGGCAAAAGCAAACCTGATGCATCCGCTGTTGCCGTAAAAGACGGGCGTTTCAAGGTCGTCGGATCTGAAGCCGAAGTCATGGCAATAAAAGGAGACGGAACACGAGTAGTCGACCTCAAAGGACACACGGTAATTCCGGGGTTGAATGACTCGCACATCCACGTGATCCGTGAGGGGCTGAACTACAACATGGAACTTCGCTGGGACGGCGTTCCTTCTCTGGCGGACGCAATGAGAATGTTGCGAGAGCAGGCAAGGCGAACGCCCCCGCCCCAATGGGTTCGGGTAATCGGGGGATGGTCTGAGTTTCAATTCGCAGAACGGCGCATGCCCACCCTGGATGAGATCAACGAGGCGGCTCCAGAGACCCCGATTTTCATCCTCCATCTTTACGACCGGGCTTTTCTAAACCAGGCTGCCCTGCGCGCCCTTGGATACACGAAGGAGACTCCAGACTTTCCCGGCGGTGAAATCCAGCGGGACCGAACTGGAAATCCCACGGGGCTTCTAATCGCGCGCCCGAATGCAAACATTCTCTACGCTAGTCTTGCCAAAGGCCCGAAGCTCTCTTATGAGGACCAGCTCAATTCGACGCGCCTCTTCATGCGGGAGCTAAACCGGCTCGGCGTAACCAGCGTAATCGATGCGGGAGGAGGTTTTCAGAACTATCCCGAGGACTACAGAGTCGTCGAGGAGTTGGCGAGGAGAGGGGAACTCACCCTTCGCTTTGCTTATAACCTGTTCACTCAGCGCCCTAAAGGTGAGTTCGATGACTTCAAACGCTGGATCTCGATGACCAGCCCCGGTAAGGGCGATGACTTTTTCAGGATGAACGGAGCCGGTGAGATGCTCGTATTCTCGGGTGCAGATTTTGAGGATTTCCTGGAGCCCCGGCCAAATCTTCCATCCGTGATGGAAGATGAACTAAAGGCCGTTGTAAGGCTTCTGGTTGAAAACCGGTGGCCTTTCAGGCTCCATGCCACCTACGACGAGTCGATCTCGCGGTTTCTTGATGTATTCGAGCAAATCGACCGTGAAGTCCCATTCCAGGGTCTGCGATGGTTTTTCGATCATGCCGAAACCATAAGTGATCGGAATATCGAAAGAGTCAAGGCTCTAAGGGGCGGGATTGCCATTCAGGACCGCATGGCATTTCAGGGAGAATATTTCATTAAACGGTATGGGTCACAAGCGGCTCGGCGCTCACCCCCCATTAAGCGGATTCTGGAAATGGAGGTCCCTTTGGGGGCTGGAACCGATGCAACAAGAGTCGCCAGCTATAATCCCTGGGTAAGTATCTATTGGCTTGTGACGGGAAGGACGGTTGGAGGCGCGCGGCTCTATCCAGCTGAAAATCGGTTGGACCGGCTGGAAGCTCTCCGGCTTTATACAATGGGCAGCGCTTGGTTATCGAGTGAGGAAGAAAAGAAAGGGTCAATCGAAGTTGGCAAGCTGGCGGATATCACCGCTCTATCCGATGATTATTTTGCCGTTCCCGAAGAACGGATAAAGCACCTCGAATCCGTTCTTACCCTCGTCGGCGGAAAGATTGTTCATGGTTCGGGTGAATTTGCCGCCCTCGCCCCGCCATCTCTCCCTGTGAGTCCGGCTTGGTCGCCGGTAAAAAACTACGGTGGATACCATCATATCGGAAAAATGTACGACCGTGCCGCTTAGGCATTGGAAAAGGAGAAGTGTCCAATGGAAAACATCGCATCAACAGAGCGTCATCCCTTAAAAGGTCGCGTTCCAATGAAGCCGGACTATGAGGGCTTCACAGAGAGAGTCGTGAATGATTACTCGAATATAGAAAACCCCAGACTGAAGTATATCGTTACAAACCTTATCAAGCACCTGCACGAGTACCTGGTTGAGACAAAGATCACCGACCAGGAATATGAGTTTGCGTGGGACTTTATGAAGAGAATGGCCGATATGACGAGCCCTGAGAGAAACGAATTCATCTTGTTTGCTGATGTTGTAGGGGTGAGTCAGCTCATTGAAACGCTCAATCATCAGTCGCAGAATCAGCCGGTTGGTTTTGCCCTGCTTGGGCCGTTCTATCGCGACGGCGCACCCTTCCGGGAAAGAGGGAGTTCGACCGCAAGTGACGACACTGCCGGCAAACGCGTCCGGATATTTGGAAAAGTTTTGGATTATGAGAATAATACCCCGATCGCTGGGGCGATTCTTGACATATGGCAGGCAGCGACAAACGGTTTCTACGAAAACCAGGATGAAAATCAACCTGACTATAATCTGAGGGGCCGTTTCAAAACTGACGAGAACGGTACATTCGAGATTATCGCCCTCATGCCGACTGCATACCCCGTCCCGACCGACGGCCCAGTGGGTGAGTTGCTTATGGCTGCAAAAAGACCGCCCATGAGACCCGCGCACATTCACTTCATTGTCACATACCCTGGTCACGAGACGCTAATTACCCAGATATTCGTGAAAGGGGACCCAATGATCTATGAAGATGTCGTTTTCACGGCGAGCGCTAACATGATCGGTGATTTCAAAGAAGAAGGGGACCATTTTCGGCTGAATATCGATTTTCCTCTTAAGCATGGTGAATCGACAATGCCGAAAGCGCCGGTCCCGACAGAAGGGGGCCATCATGGATATCACTAAAATGATCGTAGGAGCATGGAGACTGGTGCATTCCATCGATATCACGTCAGGGAACAAGGAGTATCCGTTTGGAGACGACGCCGTTGGGTATATCTATTACAGCGATACTGGAATTATGGCGGTGCAGATTAGCAGGAAATCAAGAAGAGAGCCCAAGGGCGTTTCAGACGTCAAACACGATTATCTGGCTTACTTCGGCAGATATGAAGTCGACACGGAAAAGCAGGTTGTCCGGCATTTCGTAGAGGGGCAACTCTTTCCGGGCGAACACGCCGGGGTTCTCGAAAGAAGATATAAGTTCGATGGGGACTTGATGTCTTTAAAGCCCGTAGATGGGACCAACCGCGAGATCCTGTGGCGCCGGGTCCGAGAGGAATCCATCGCCAAGGCGGCATAAGAGGACCCTGATCGATGAAAGCCCTGCGGTTCTACAAATTTGGCGATCCTGCTGAAGTCCTGCGCATTGAAGAGGTTCCCGAGCCTTTACCGGGACCTGAAGAGGTCCTGGTAAAGGTTCACGCTGCTTCCCTCAATCCAAGCGATGTTAAAAACGTCCAGGGTAATTTTGGTAAAACCACCCTGCCACGGATTCCAGGGCGGGATTTTGCGGGCGTCATCACCGCCGGAGACAAGGATATGATTGGACAAGAAATTTGGGCGGCGGGCGGGGATATCGGCTTTACCCGCGACGGGAGTCATACCGAATATATCGTGATCCCAAAGAAAGCAGCACGGCCAAAGCCGAAGTCACTATCCATGTCCGAGGCGGCCAGCGTGGGCATTAACTACATCACCGCCTACCTGGGGTTGGTCGAAAGAGCGGGGCTGAAAGATGGTGAAACGCTTCTTGTGACCGGCGCAACCGGGGGCGTCGGCAGTTCTGTCGTAAAGATCGCAAAACTGAAGTCAGTCCGCGTAATAGGCGTAGATCGAAAGCAAATGGACCCGGAACGCGCGAAGCAGTCGGGAATCGATCTTGCGCTGAGCAGTGAGTCTGACGACATAGTGAATCGTACTAAGGAATTTACCGGCGGCAAAGGTGTGGACGTCATCTTTGACTGCGTGGGCGGACCGCTCTTTGAAGCAGCTCTCAATTCGCTGGGAGTAGGCGGCCGGCAGGTGAACATCACGTCGGTTGGCGACAGAAGGGTCTGTTTCGATCTGCTGGACTTTTATCATCGGCAGCTCACCCTGTTCGGGGTCGATACGGCGAAGCTGGATATAGTTGCTTGTGGCAATATTCTGGAAAGTCTTCGGCCCGGTTTTGAGGACGGTCGGTTAACCCCTCCAGAAATCGCCCGGACCTGCTCTCTGGACGAATTGATCGGGGGCTACGAACAAGTGGCAACAGGAACCGCCACGGGGAAAATCGTCTTCCTTTTGGAGTCCTGATGCACACATAGGGAAAGGAACCAGTTAATTCAATTTTGAGGCGTAGGGTGTGGAGTCGCGGCGAGTTATCTCTTTTTGCGCCGACCCCAAAGCTTCGCCTGCACGTTTAACCACGTTGTCGAAATAGGATTCCCCCGCCTCTTGGACTTTTACCGGCCGGCCTACACTTCATGCCAACAAGAAGACAAACCCTAAAGGAGCGACCATGATTTTCCGACCCATAAGCAACTTCAACAGCTTTATCCGCACCGCTGCCTTAGCTGCGGTGATTCTTGCAACATCGCCTATGCTTTTATTGGTGCCCGCGCAAGCCAAGACGGCCATTCCGGGTGTTGCCGTTGCCCCGCAATATGACACGACGCATGTTTATGTCGCACCGGACGATGTTGATGCCTTTGTAACCAGCTTCCTTGCAACCTTCGGCGGCCAAAGCACCAAACAGGTTGTCACCACGGTAACGCCGACTCGGAGCAGCACGTCCTGGCAAGCGCTGCAAACGCCGGTTGGTACTGTCTCTCTCTTCGGCTTCAAGACGCCAATCCCGTATCCATTCGGCGCTGAGCGCACGGGTTACCTTGTCACCAACATGGATGTGGCGATCAAGGCGGCGCGTGCGGCTGGTGCTGACATTCTAGTTGCGCCGTTTCCTGATCCTATCGGTCGCGATGCCATTATCCAATGGCCAGGTGGTGTGAATATGCAGCTTTATTGGCATACGACACCGCCAAACTATGCGGGGCTCCAAACTGTTCCCGAAAACCGCGTTTATGTTTCGCCTTATAGGATTGCCGCGTTTGTGCACAGCTTCCTTGCGTTCTCTTATGGCAAGGTCGTGTCTGACCATCCTCATGCGCCAGGTATCGAAATTGGCATCCTGGGCAGCACTTATCGGCGAGTTCGCATCGATTCGGTTTTCGGTAAATTGACTGCATTCGTTACTGACGGCCACCTGCCTTTCCCTTATGGCCGTGAGTTGACAGGCTATGAAGTCCCCGATCTCTCAGAAACCATTGCGAAGGCGAAAGCCGCTAACGCCACTATCCTTGTCGACCCATTCACCTCTCATGGCCGCAAGTCAGCTATGGTTCAGTTCCCAGGTGGGTACATTGCAGAAATCCATTCCGCGATGAAGGAAGCTCCATGAAATAAAGAGGGGGTAACGGGTTAGCGGCGTTTCTGACATCCTGTCTGGTCGTTGGTCTGGTCACAGGCGCGGCACCGGTTTCGGCTGATACCGATATAGTAACCCGCATCGATCCGGCGACGGGCAAGGTTTTGGTGGCTCCTGGGGATTCGGCACTTGCCGGAGACGTGACTGCCCGGCCGCCAAATCCAAATCCACCCCCTTATACATTGCTACGTTACACCGAGAATTATTCTTATCTTGGTAATCCCGATAACCGAACGGACTTTTTCGATCCGGTAAAATATAGCGGTGATCAGGATGATTACAGTTTCTTTATGAGCATGTCGGACAAGAACCTGTTCAAATTTGCCGCCATGATCAATCGTCGCGTGAAAAGGAAACAATCATGAAATGAAAGGAATATATCCGATGAGAGAAGCAAAAAAGAAAATCGCAGAGCCTTCGACTGGGCCATCCCCAGATATTCAAACCGTACACGACACGACGTACAACCTCCTGCGCAGGCTCGGATTGACGACCATATTCGGAAACCTGGGATCCACCGAACAGCCGTTTCTGAAGAATTTTCCTGAAGATTTTCAATATGTGCTTGGTCTGCAGGAAGCATCGGTTGTCGCGATGGCCGATGGGTTCTCGCAGGCGACAAACAAGCCCGTGCTTGTGAACTTACATACATCCGCAGGAACTGGCAATGGAATGGGCAACATCATGACTGCCTATCAAAACAAAACGCCGCTGATCATTACAGCTGGTCAGCAGACGCGAAAGATGATTGTTGTCGAGCCGATGCTCACGAATCGTGATGAAACGATGCTTCCGCGTCCGTGGGTGAAATGGGCTTACCAGCCAGTCAGGGCGCAGGATGTTCCGGCCGCGATCATGCGGGCCTATGCGATGGCGTTACAGCCTCCGTCGGGTCCGGTATACGTCTCCATTCCGCTTGATGATTGGGATCAGCCGGCGCTTGGCGATGCGGTTGTGCGAACGGTTAGTTCTCGTTATGCGCCAGACCCCGACCGCATCTCGTTATTTGCTGAAAGAATTCGCAAGAGCAAGAACCCGGCGCTGGTGTACGGCCCGGAGATCGATAGAAGTGGTGGCTGGGACGCGGGCGTCAAATTCGCGGAGCAGCTCCGGGCTCCTGTTTTCTTTTCTCCCTTGCCGGATCGGGCTCCTTTCCCCCAGACCCACCCGCAGTTCCGAGGTGCGCTGCCAATGGCTATCGGCCCTCTGAGCAAGCGTCTTCGCGGTCACGATCTCATCATCGTCATCGGCGCTCAAGTCTTCCGCTACTACCCATACGTTGAGGGAGACTACCTGCCGCCGGGCGCCGACTTACTTCAAATCGTCTCAGATCCTGCAGACGCCGGCGCGGCCGCGGTCGGCGACAGCCTTCTGGGTGATGCCAAGCTGGCTCTTGAAGCACTGATCCAGCTCGTTCCTAAAAGCAAGGCACGATCCCTGCCCGCTCCTTTACGTGTCGCCAGCAAACTGCCGTCTCCTCCCAATGACCCGTTGACGGCAAGAGAAGCGTTCGCAGCATTGAGTGAACTGCGCCCGGACAACGCGATCCTCGTGAACGAATCTGCTTCCAACGCTGAGGACGTCATTCGGTCCTGGCCGACCGTACAACAGGAATCCTATTTCTCCTTCGCGAGCGGCGGGTTGGGATGGGGCGCACCCGCGGCGGTCGGCATCGCCCTGGCACAGAAGAAGACCGGCAGAGGTCGTCCGGTTGTGGCGTTCATAGGGGATGGGTCCCTTCAATACTCCATTCAATGTTTGTATTCCGCGGCACAGCTCAAGCTGAAGGTCATCTTCATCATCCCTTGGAACCAGGAGTACGGCATCCTCAAGGAATTTGCAGCATTGGAGAATACTCCGAATGTCCCGGCCCTTGACATTCCCGGCCTGGATATCGTATCCGCCGCGAAGGGTTTCGGCTGCGCAAGCGTTCTGACCAAAACCAAGGAGGAGATCAAGAAAGCGTTCGGCGCTGCTCTTTCAGCCGATGGTCCTACGGTGATCGTGATTCCCATTGCTCACGAGGATCGCCCATTGGTGCCGCCCATAAGCGACTAGCAGGTCGCCCTTCAAGAGGGCAAAGTGAAAGGAGGACATGGAGGATTCATACGCCCTCCCAGGGTCGAGGCGCTCGATACTCGAGGACCCATAATGGGGTAAAAACGTTGGTGGACAGGCCATCGGGGTAGGAGAAAGACGGGCATTCATTGATGAAGAAGGCATCGGGCGCTGCAGTCTCAGGGGTCACGCGATATGTAGAAAGATCGTGGAACGTCACAGGCAATGAATGCCAACGAAGAGGGTTAGCGACAGGCCAATTATTGGCAGGTTAGCGAGGATTTGACCGGCTAACATGCGGCTCTAAGCCTGTTAAACGGCGATTTTTTGCATATCGATCTTTGGCTTGTAGCGGAATAGCGCGGTCCGACCCAATGCCGCTAACTTAAGTATGTTATTGAAATCAATGAGTATTTAGAACACAGCAGTTGCCAACCCTCTTGCTCCCATTGAGCAACCCCAGCCAACAGAGCCACTAAACCTCGGATT
>Ga0209517_10004863_pt1 | contig 17396 bp, 13 predicted proteins | sample PeaSoiMetSII2010_FD_187695 | JGI IMG/M metagenome (GOLD analysis project Ga0209517, IMG submission 187695) | Peat soil microbial communities from Weissenstadt, Germany - SII-2010 (SPAdes) (version 2) | ecosystem: Environmental > Terrestrial > Soil > Wetlands > Peat | place: Germany...
GGCGGGCGTACTTCATGCCGGGGGTGGCCCGGGCGAGGGTGAAGAAGACCGCCTGGTAGAGGATGACGATGAGGGCGAGAGCGACGGCCGAGCCGAATTCGATTTCCTTGACCGGCGGCAGGGCCTTGACATTGGCCAAGGCCGCGAAGGCGGCGGCGAGGAAAGCCGCGGAGATGAGGGAGAAATCGACGAGGGCGGCAAGGAGGCGCCGATTCAGGGGCGCGTGAGCGAGTTCGAGGGCTTGGGCGGCTGGGGCGGCCGCGGCGGCTGCGACCGGTTGCGCCTGTTCGGCTGCGGGCGCGGGGGCCGGAGCGGCAAACTCTTCCAGCTCAGGCTCCTCGTCGAGCTCGATGCCGGACCACCTGGGGCCGGTGACGGTGGACGCGGCGGCGGGGGCGGACACGTCGATGGAGATGCTGCCGGGGTCGACTTCGAAGATGCTGAGCTGGCCGAGGACCTCGGAGGCCGCGGCTAAGGGGCCTTCGGCGCGGCGGGGGCGGACCTTGCGGGTGGCGACCAGTTCGCGGGGGAACTCGATGAGGTTGGCGTGGATGGGCTGGGCCGGCTCGACCAGCTCGAAGCCTTCGGTTTCAAGCTGGCTGGGCACATGAGGCGAGAGGTCCCAGGCGTCCTGGGCGGGAGGCTCAAAGGAGGGGTTGGGCCGGAAGGCGCGGGGCACGGGCGAGGGCTCGCGGGCCGGCAGGTCGGTGTCCCAGCGGATTTCAAAGGCCACCTGCGGTGGGGCGGACGGCGCTTGCGGCACCTGCGGTGCGGCAGACGGCGCTTGCGCGCCATGGGGTCTGTTGAAGACCGCAAAGCCCTGCGGTGCGGCAGACGGCGCTTGCGCGCCATGGGGTCTGTTGGAGACCGTAAAGCCCTGCGGTGCGGCAGACGGCGCCTGCGCGCCATGGGGTCTGTTGGGATTTGAACCGCGCGCGGGCTCAGGGGCGGATTCGGGATCGGGGACGGGGAACAGGTTGGGTTCCCAGGTTTGGGTGGCACGAGCTTCAAGGCCGGCGAGGACGGACTCGGCGACGGCCTGCGCCTCGAGGGCGGCGCGGGAGGCGGCTTCAGCGGCGCGGACGGCGGCGCGGGCCTCGTCGGCCAGCATCTCGCTGTAGGTGGGGGCCTTGGCATAGCGGGCGGCTACACGGGCGGCGGCCAGGGCGGCACGGCCGCCGGCTGTGTGTTGGGGCTGCGGGTTTCCCTGCTGCCCGAGGCCGGACGCAGCCTTGCGCCTGTGCTCGGCAACGCGGCGGTTAACTTCCTGTTTCCACGACGGCTCGAGTTCGACCTGCTGTGCGGACTGTCTCAAAGCTCCTGTATCCCTTCATGCGCGGAGGAATGGGTGAGTTGCAAGCCCGACTCCGCAGTTGCGATCCGCGAAACACCGTTCATCCGGGGCATCACGTACGTTGCTCACAGAAGGGGAAAAGGATCGCGGAGCAAGCAGGTATTGTTACGGCACGAGCTCTCCATGACCGGCAAAAGCGAACCGAAATTTACCTGCTGCCAGAGCAACGCGGCCCGCGCCCCATCCAGTGCGGCTCGCTTTTGCTATCCTGAGCCTTAGAACTGGTCTTGAAACCGGGATGCGTCCTCGTAACTTAGTGTTTATCACGCTGCTGGCCCTCTGTCACCCGCAAGTTAGGGGGCAGATGTTGACCAATGCGTTACCTCCTGCACAAATAGTTCCGGGCGCGGGCAATTCGGGCGGCACGAGTGGGGAGAAGGCGGAAGCGCAGACGCCCGCGGCGGAGCTTCCGGACGATCCGGCGCAGGAGATGATGCCGGTGGCGCAGCCTGAGGCGGCGCCGCCGACGGGAGTGCCGGTGGAGGCATCTGCCGACAGCCAGAAGTGGGCGGGCAATACGTGGACGGGGACGGGCAGGGTGGAACTGCGCTACCGCGACTATACGCTGCACGCGGACAAGGTGGTCTATGACCGCGAGACCTCGGAGGTACAAGCGGAGGGCCATGTGCAACTGGCGGGCGGCCCCAACGATGTGCTGATCAACGCCGACCATGGGGACATGCGGCTAAACATGCACACGGGGAGGTTTTTTCAGGTACATGGCTCGCAGGGAGTCCGGGGCGCGGGGCGGCCGGTGGTGTATTCGACGGCCAATCCATTCCTGTTCTCGGGGCGAGTTCTGATCCAGACGGGGGAAGGCAAGTACCGGATTGTGGACGGGACGATGACCAACTGCCGGCTGCCAAAGCCGGACTGGCAGCTGCTGGCGCGGACGATTGAGTTGGAGAACGGCGAGGCTTCAACGCGGAACACGATCTTCGAGTTTCTGGGCATCCCGCTGTTTTACCTGCCTTACCTGCGGCATCCGGCGGAAGATACGGGGCGCGAGAGCGGGTTGATGCTTCCGGTGCTCAGCAACTCATCGATCAAAGGGTTCGTGGTGGGGGAACAGATCTACTGGGTGATCAGCCGCAGCATGGACATGGTGCTGGGCATGGAATATTACTCAAAGCGCGGCTGGGCTCCCAACGGCGACTTCCGCTACAGGGGCGCGGGGCTGGATCACCTGGTGGTACGGTGGAATGCGCTGCTGGACCGGGGCGTGGAGCAGGAGATTGGTAACACAATTCTGACGGGCTCGGCGAGAGCGGTGACGGGGCAGAAGGCGGTGCGGGCGGGCGACCTGATTCCGGGCCCGACCGGCATGGGAGTGGTGAACCAGGGGGGCGTGGACGTGGCGGCCAACGGGCGCAAGGACCTGTCGTCCGAGACGCGCTTGGCAGGCAATGTGGAGTTTCTGTCGAGCTACGTGTACCGGCTGGTGTTCAACGACAACTACTCGCAGGCGATCAGCTCGGAGGTGGCCAGCGATATTTCGCTGACCCACGCGCACGATGGGCTTGTTCCGTCCGTGTCAATGGACCGGTTTCAGACATTTGCCAGCTCGACCAACGGCGACGAGGCGAGGATTCTGCACCTGCCCAACGTGCGCTACGACGTGCTGGACCGGCCGCTGAGCCGGTCGGGCCTTTACTGGGGGCTGGGCTCGTCGCTGGCCTACCTGAGCCGCTCGGAGCCCGAGTTCCACGCGCGCAACGTGGGACGGGTGGACTTTTATCCGCATCTTTCGCTGCCGCTGGAAGGAGGCGGTTGGAGCGTGGTTCCGGAGTTTGCGATGCGCGACACCTTCTACTCGATAAGCCAGACACCCGATTTGACCGGCGCGCGGAGCGGGACGCCTACGATCAGCCACGATGGATTGAACCGGGCCGATGTGGAGGCCTCGGTGGAGATAAGGCCGCCGGCGCTGGAGCGGGACTTTGCGCTGGGCAGATGGAACCGGGAACTGCGCCACGTGATTGAGCCGGAGCTGACCTACAGGTTTGTGGGCGGCATCGGGGCGCGCGAACGCAAAGTACTGCTGGTGGATACCGACGACATTGCCACCGACACCAACGAAGCGGGGTTGTCGGTGACGCAGCGTTTTTACCTGCGGCCGACGGTGGAAGAGTCCTGCGCGGCCGAGGACAAGGAGCCTTCCGGCGAGTGCCCGGCCAAGCCGCGGGAGTGGGCGAGCTGGCAGATTGCGCAGAAGTTCTACTTCGACCCGAACTTCGGGGGAGCGCTGATTCCCGGGCGGCGTAACGTGTTCAGTTCTACGCTGGACCTGACCGGGGTGGCGTTCCTGACCGGGCCGCGCAACTTTGCGCCGCTGATTTCGCGGCTGCGCTTTGAGGCGATCGACAACCTGCGCGTGGAGTGGGACCTGGACTTCGACCCCAAAAACGGAAGGCTGGACTCGGACAACATCTTTGCAGGCTACAGCTGGGGCAACACCACCGTGGGCGTGGGACACGCGATGCTGAATGCGGTGGACGAAAACAACGGCACAGCCTCGACCATCCAGAGCCAGCAGGTGCAGCCGTTTTTCTCCATTGGGAAACAGAGCGGCGGGGGCTTCAACATGGCAGCGAATGCGGGATACGACTTTGTGCAGCACTCGCTGCAATACGCCGGGGTGCAGGCGGTTTACAACTGGAACTGTTGCGGACTGACATTTGGCTACCGGCGGTTTGAGCTGGGCAGCGTTCGCGATGAGACGCAGTACCTCTACAGCTTTACGCTGGCCAACTTCGGATCGGTGGGAGATATTCGGCGGTCGAACTCGGTGTTCCGCGACCCGACGCTGCCGCCAGCGTATTGAGCGGGAGCGCGACGACGGGATTCCGAAGGGCGTTTCGCGGCCAGCCGCCTTAGCTTGCGGCCGGCCGCGAGGGCGTGTTCTCTGGTTCATTTCATGGCAATTTCGACGGTCGAGGCGGCCGGGAGCTGATTCTTCGCAATATCCTTCTCGAACCGGTACTGCATAACCAACTCACTGCGGACGCTGGTTCCAGCTATCTTGACTTCCCTCAGGTAATACCTGTTTCCGGTGGACATGAAGACAAGGCGGCTGCCGGTCTGAATGGCGGGTCCCGATTCAGGGCGGACCATCACGATGCTTTGAGTTCTTCCCGTCTTTGCGTCGATGAAGGCCAGGAAGCGGTCGGACAACCGTTCGACCTTGTAATAGCCGGCAGGAACCAGCTGGTGATTTGCCGTGAACGCAAACGGGACCCGGATGGGTGCGCTGGTCTGCGCTGCGGCGTAAGTGGCTGTCGAGAGCAATCCGACCGCAACGGCAGTCAGAAGCAAGCGGGTGAGAGTTGAAAAGCGACGATTCATAAGGCACCTCCGTGCTGGAATTTGGCTGCCGGCCCTCATTTGCCGACCTGCGATGCTCTGTACCTTGCGCTCTTGCCGAAATTCCCTCAATGCACTGGAAGTCATTCCAAAATAAAATTCGAATTGCCGTCGAAGTATCGGATATTCAGATACTTGGATGACGCGATGCGCCGGCGAATTACGACCTGCCCCGGCATGGAAACCGTGCTACACTTCTCTCGCAGTGCCCCGAGAGGGGTGAAACCGTGGCTACGCCGGCGAGCACGAACCAAACCTGGCGTTTCGGTGTCTATGAAGTGGACACGCGCAGGGTGGAGTTGCGCCGCGCCGGTATTCCCATCAAGGTGCGCGAGCAGTCCTTCCTCATCCTGGTTTATCTCGTTGAACATGCCGGCGAGATTGTCAGCCGCGAGGATTTGCGGCGGCTTTTGTGGCCTTCCGATACCTACGTAGACTTCGACCACAGTTTGAACACGGCGGTGATGAAGCTGCGCGAGGCCCTCGGCGACTCGACCGATACTCCGCTCTATATCGAGACCTTCCCCAAGCGGGGCTATCGATTTATCGCGCCGGTTTCTTCGGTTACGGATACTCGGAATGGGCAGCCCAAAGCAAACGGCGATCCTGTTTCGCCTCCAATCAATGGAGTGGAAGGGCCGCAGCAGGCAATTCTCGCCCCGGCGGAAAAGCCTTCCGCCGGTCGGCGGTTTGCGCTCACGGCTGGGGTCATCGGTTTGCTCCTGCTTGTCGCCCTTGGATCCGTTTTGGTTTTTCGGGCACACCGCGCTTCTGGATCGCTTGCCACTGGCAGCCAGGTTTCCTCAACCCTCCCAGCCATCCCCGTCACAACCGCGCCGGGCCAGGCGCTTTTCCCCGCCTTCTCTCCGGATGAAAAGTGGATCGCTTATCTCTGGAACGGACCCGAACAAAACTACTACGACGTCTATGTGCAACTGCTGGGTTCCGGCACTCCCAACCGCTTGACCGACAACAAGAGCGCCCGTGTTGGTCCTCCTGCCTGGTCTCCGGATGGGACCGAGATTGCTTTCGCCCGCTGCGACGGCAAGAATGACGGTGTCTTCGTCGTGCCGGCCATGGGCGGCAGTGAACGAAAATTGACCAGCCTGAGATGTATAGAGGTCGTTCGGGGACTCGCGCGGGTAGCCTGGCTCCATGACGGGAGCGGACTTCTGATCGCCGACTCATGTTCCGCAGGCGGCCCCTGGGGACTGGTGCTCCTGACCCTCTCAACGGGAGAAAGGCGCTGCCTGATAACGCCTGGCGCGCCTGGCGAACCGAGCTACGTGGGGGGATTAGCACTTTCCCCGGATGGCGCGTCGATCGCCTTCAGCGGGTCTGGCGCCAAGGGTTGCTGTGACCTGTTTGTCGTTCCCCGCGCTGGGGGCACGCCCCGGCAACTCACCTTTGATCAGCAGTTGGAAAACGGCGACGTTTTCCTGAGCCATTACGTTGACTACATCTGGACGCCCGACAGCAAGTCCATCGTGTTCTCCTCCAATGCCACCAGGGTCCCGTGGTTGTGGCGTGTGCCGGCCCAGGGCGGCCCGATCGAGCCCGAAACCGTCTATCCGGCGCTCGGGAGCCTCTCAAAGGACGGCAGGCAGTTGGTCTACTCAGAGACAACAGCCATGCAACTGCCGGAAATCTGGCGGGCCGACTTCGCCGCACCCGGCGGTCCCGTCCTCAGCACGCGCAAGGCGATTGGCGTCCAGGAAGAGCCCGACGCGCAGCCCTCGCCGGATGGCTCACAACTCGTGTGGACGTCCTACCGGACAGGCTTCTACGAGGTATGGACCAGCGGCTCCAACGGCGAAGACCCCCGGCAACTCACGCGCCTGGAACGCCAGTCCGGTACTCCGCGCTGGTCTCCGGATGGGCAATGGGTGGCCTTTGACAGCTATGACCGGGGTGTTTCGGACAGCCTGATCTACGTCGTCGACGCCCAGGGCAGAAACCTGCATGCCGTGACCGATGCGTCCTCCTATAGCTTTGTCCCCAGTTGGTCCCGCGACGGCAAGTCGATCTACTTCGACTCCATGAGTGAGGAGGACAATTCGGGCTCCAGGTATATGGCGGTCTGGAGGCAGTCCCTGGAGACTGGCAAGCGGGTGCAACTCACCCATCAGGAAAGCCTTGATCCCCTGGAATCCTGCGACGGCCGCACCGTCTTCTTTACGAAAATCGCCTGGCCGGGCATCTGGAGCGTCCCGTCCGGCGGCGGCGCGGAATCGCTGGTGATCGCCGACAAGCCCCAGTCCGGCTACTGGGGACATTGGGCGGTGACCAGGACAGGCCTGTACCTGTTGAATGCCGAGGCCGCGCCGCGGCCCACCATCGAGTTTTTTAACTTCGCAACCCATCGCACGTCGCCCGTCCTTACGCTCGACAAGCAACCCCTGCGCTGGTTCCCCAGTTTGAGCGCCACCGCGGACGGCAGGACAATCTACTACACCCAATGGGACCGGCAGAGCGTGATCAAGATGATGGAGATCTCCCACTAAAGCACGCTGCCGCATACGCGTATGAAGAATGGAAACGAATTCAGCGCAGAGGCGCACTGTATGAAGCCTCGCTCTTCGTGCCGGCAAGACTCCTTTGAGGCATTTACGCGCTTCATTGAAACGGCTCCACTCACTCCTGAGTCATGCAGCGCACTGCGCAAGGGCTTGCTGGTCTTGCTGCAATCGGGATCCGGGTGGTTGCCTTTCGGCTTGCGGCGCGTCCACTTGGCAGCAGGGAAAGCGCTTGCTCCATCTGCCCGCTGCGAGGCCTCTGGAGTATTCTTTTCTAAGAGGATTTCAACTTGTTACGCATCCATTTCATGGCCGGGATGCTTGCACTTTGCCTGGCCGCCGGCTGCAAGGCCCAGACCAGCGCGCCGACCCCGACCCCGCCCAATGCGCTTGACGCAGCTCTGCTGAACCGCCGCATCGAGGTGATGGTGCGCTCGCAGTTCAACGTGCCGCAGGACTACAACGTGGCGATCGGGACGCGGACCCAGAGCCAGATTCCGGGCTACGACGGGCTGCCGATTACGCTCGCGCGCGGTGGCAAGAGCCAAGTGGTGAACTTCCTGATCTCGACCGACGGCAAGACGCTGGCGCGGCTGGATACCTTCGACCTGGCCAGGGACCCGGTGTTCTCGATCAACGTTGCCGGACGGCCAGTGCGCGGCAACCCTGCGGCCAAGGTGACGGTGATCAACTTCGACGACCTGGAGTGCCCCTACTGCGCGCGCATGCACCAGTCGCTGTTTCCGGATACGATTGCGCGCTACAAGGACAGGGTGCGCTTTATCTACAAGGACAACCCACTGCCGGCGGAGATGCACCCCTGGGCCATGCACGCGGCGGTGGACGCAAACTGCCTGGCCGCGCAGAACGGCGACGTTTACTGGCAGTACGTGGACTACCTGCACGGCCATGCCCAGGAGGTGACGGGCCCGGACCGCAACCTGCCCAAGAGCTTTGAGGCGCTGGACCGGATTGCGCGGCAGGAGGCCACGGTGGGCAGGCTGGATACGGGCAAGGTGGACGCCTGCATTGCCAAACAGGACGAGAGCGAGGTGCACGCATCGCTGCGCGAGGCCGAGGCGCTGAAGGTGGAGTCCGCGCCGGCGCTGTTCATCGAAGGGGAGCGCGTGGACGGCGCAATTCCCGAGGAACAGCTTTGGCTGGTGATCGATCGCGCACTGCGGGCGGCGGGTGAGCAGCCGCCGGCGCCTCCGTTGCCCGCGGCCCCGCCACCCGTGCCCGCGGCGCCCGGAAGCGGGAAATAGAGGCTGTGCGGCGCTGTCGCTGGGCCGGGCCGGGGATTTATCCTTGATGGCCGAAGACGTATTGGGAACGCAGGGGCCATGATGGGCCCCATAGGAGAGATCAGGTTGCAAGTTGAATGGTTTTTTCCGGCTTGTACGCGTTACGCCGGCCTGGTTCTGATGAGTGGCGCACTGTTGGGGAGCGTGGCCGGCTGCCACCGAGCGCCCGCGCCGGACGTGATGGCCACGGTGAACGGCAAGGATATTCTTCGCGCGGACCTGGATCGCAAGTACCAGACCTGGAAGATGAGCCAGGGAGAAAGCCCGCAGGAGCCATCGGCTGAACAGGTGGACCTGGCCCGGCTTGCGATCCTGCGACAGATGATCGACGAGGAGATTCTGCAACAGCGCGCCGCGAAGCTGAATGTGACTGCGTCGGACGAGGATGTGAACGCCAAGCTGACGGAGATGAAAGCGCCCTATACGCAGGAGGAGTTTGACAAGCAGCTGAAACAGCGCAACGAGACGCTGGACAACCTGAAGGCCGAATTGCGCCAGGGGCTGACGGAGAACAAGCTGCTGAACAAGGAGATCGACTCCAAAATCAACATCACCGATGCCGAGATCACAGGCTACTACGAGGCACACAAGGCGGACTTCAACTTCATTGAACCGCGCTATAACATCGCCCGCATCGTGGTGACTAACGCGCCCTCACAGCAGACGACCAACCTGCAGAACAACAAGGCCTCGGGTGAGGCGGATGCGAAGAACAAGATCCAGGCGCTGCACCAGAAGCTGGAAAACGGCGAAGACTTCGGCGTGGTGGCGATGAACTTTTCAGAGGACAAGGACAGCGCGTCCAATGGCGGCGACATGGGCTTTGTGACCGAGTCGCAGCTGCACGGCGCCGCCAGCGCTGAAGTGTATGACGCAATCAGCAAGCTCAAACCTGGCCAGTTTAGTGAGGTTCTTCCCATCAACGGCGGCCCGACTCCAAGCCGCAAGCCGATCGGCTACGCCATCTACAAGCTGATCTCAAAGGAAGCGGCGGGGCAGCGGACGCTGAACGACGTGCGCGTGCAGCAGGCAATCCGGCAGAGCCTCAGGGACGGGCATGCACAACTTCTGAAGAACGCCTACTTCGAGGTGTTGCGCGACGACGCCAAGGTGCACAACTACCTGGCCGACCAGATTCTCAGGGAAGGCGCGAAGTAGGGGGCACGTTCCTTTCTTCAGCCAGGACGTGCACGACGCGGATGGAACCGGGCTTTCGAGGATGCGGAAAAGCCCGTCGTCGTGCCCTGATAAGCAGCCCTCGCGCATGGCCGCCGGGGCGAGTTTTTCCGCTGCCTGAGAAGCTGACCTGCCGCACCAAACGGTTCATGGCGGGTTGTGAGGACATCTTCACTGTGGATGTAGTGCGGGGATCGAGCTGGCCCACCCAGCCCTGCAGCTGAGGCACGCAGACAGTAGATCAGAAGAAAACGGCCCCCGCGGAAGGCGGGGGCCGTTGGGTGCGTGCAGGAAAAAGTGCCGGGCTACTTCATGTTGCCGCTGGAGTCCATGGTGATGCCGCCAGGACCGGCGTTCTTCTTCTCTTCGTTGGCCTTGCGGGTGCCCATGGCCTTGGTGCGCCATTCTTCGGCCTTGGCGACGTCGTCCTTGCGGGCAGCGTCATCGCCGAAGTCCACATCGGCCTTGCGGCGATAGATCAGGTTCAGGTAGGCCATGGCATCGTCATAATTGGCGCGATTGGCCACTGCCTGGTTGAGGTACTGAAGGCCCTCTTCCACCAGCTGCGCGTTTTCCGTCTTGATGGCTTCCATGACCTTCTTGGGGGCCTTGGCATTGCCTTCGCCGTCATCGTTGGCGCCTGCGGTTGCCAGTTCCTTGAGGGTGTTCTCGTGAGCCAGCGTCCAATCGATCACGCCGACCGTGTAGGCAGCCTCAGGGTCCTTGGGATCGACGCCCAGGACTTTCTTCTGCCAGGCCTTGGCGTCGTCGAATTTCTTGATGCTGTAATAGATGCCCGCGATCTGCTTCAGGCTGTTGACATCGTTCGGGTCCTTGGCGAGGACCTCCTGAAAAATGCTGATGGCGTCCTGGGCGGTCTTGAGGTTGTCTGGGGTGTCGAGGCCGGGGACGACGTTCTGGGCCAGGGCAGTGGCCAGATAGGTTTTGGCCATGGGCAGGCTGGGATCAAGCTGCGTGGCTTTCTGGAAGTGCCCGATCGCCTCTTCGTACCGGGCGCTCTTGTAAGCTTCCACTCCCTTGTTCAACTGGTCACGGGCAGCGAGGCGGTTGCACCCGCTCATGGAAAGCACCATGCCGGCCAAGACCACCGCGAGCGCCGTAGTACGTGCGGGTCGATTCATGTTCGTATCCTTCTCCTTCAGGTGAGCGCCTTGGTATTGCGCTGCTCAAAATCTCTTGCGCCTGGCCGCGGGCGGGGGGACCGCAACCGGAACTGCAAATTGTACTCCTGTTGCCGCCCGCAAAAACAATTCCCCGCGCGGAGAGGCAACGTCAAATGCTACCAGAGCGTCTCGCTCGCTCCCGATCTCTACTGGCCCGCCAGAACCTTTGGCGTCATCAATCCTATGTGATCGACCCCAGCTGCATGGCCGATGTCGATCACTTCTGCAATCTCGGTGAAGTTCAGCTGGTCGTCGCCTTTGAGAAACAGAACCCGTTCGGCGCGATTGGCGAAGATGGAAGCCAGCCGGGCAGGCAGATCCTCTTTTGCGACGGCATGCTGGTTGATCCTGAATGCCGGCTGCCCGGCGTTGCCCTTGAGCACTTCGAGAACGACGGTGTCGGGGTTCGACGGCCCGTCGTTCATCGCCGGCCTTGGGATGAGTGCGCTTTCCCCTCGGGGCAGGGCGGGAACGATGACCATGAAAATGATCAGCAAGACCAGCAGGACGTCGATCATCGGAGTCACGTTGATCTCGGAAGTCATTCCGCCGGTGTTGCCGTTGCTCATCGCCATGGCAGGGTTCCCCCTTTCTATCAGCCTGGGAAAAGACGCGGCCGGCTACTGGCCGGCCATGATCTTGGGCGTCATGAGTCCGATGTGGTCGACCCCTACGGAGCGGCCAATGTCGATGACTTCGGCAATGTAGGCGAAGTTCACGTCGTCGTCGCCCCTGACGAACATCACCTTCTCGGCGCGGTTGGCGTAGATCGTATCCAGTCTCGGCTTCAGTTCGGACTTCTGGACATCGGTCTCGTTAATCTTGTAATTGGGCGCCGCGCCGGGCCGATAGAGAACCTGGACAACGATAGTACGGTCAGTCGGCGGCGGATTTTTGCTCGGATCCTTGGGCGGCTGGGGTACCAGCGCATCCAGGCCCTTTGGCGTAACCGGCACGATGACCATGAAGATGATCAGCAACACCAGAAGAATGTCGATCATCGGCGTCATGTTGATATCGGACGAGTAACCACCCCCGCCCCCAGTTGTCATGCCCATGGCTTTAAACTCCTCTTTTTGTCGAAATCGTCAAGAAATCCCAGCCGCGCGAAGAATTACTCGCCGCCGGCTAAGTTGCCTTCGCGCTTCTGCGTCAACAAGCCTACGTCGTCGACGCCGGCGGTACGCACGGCATCAATGGCGTCTTCGACAGCGCGGAACTGCGCGCGCGCATCGGCGCGAACGTAGATGGTCTTGCCCGGCTTGTCGGAAAGCTTATCGCGCACCAAGCCGCCCAGCTCGGTGACTGCAACTTTGTTCTGCCCCAGGAAGACTCCGCCGTCGCGGGTGATGGCGACCACGATGGCATCTTCCTTGTCAGCGTCCGGCATGGACGTGGGGTTATCCACCTTCGCCATGTCGACCTGGACCTTGTTCTGGAGCATGGGGGTAATGACCATGAAGATGATCAGCAGAACCAGCATCACGTCGACCATGGGGGTGACGTTGATGTTGGAGCTGACCTTTTTGCCTTCTTCGCGAACCGAAATTCCCATTGTTTGGGCTCCGTGCCTGTAATTTTTATTCCGGATGGCTTTCCGGCGTTGTTGCGAATCACCTGCCGAACGCGAGGTTCAAATCGGCGGGCAGGGGAGAGAGTCTCTCCACTGCCCCCGCAAATTCCCGCTCGCGCCGTCAAACGCTTCGCTTAGCGTTTGTGGCTCTGCTTGATGAAGTAGTCGACGAGCTCGCTGGATGAGTTATCCATCTCGACGTCGAATGCTTCGACACGTCCTGTGAAGTAGTTGAAGGCCATAACGGCCGGAATGGCGACCAGGAGGCCAAAGGCGGTGGTCACGAGGGCTTCAGAGATGCCGCCGGCGACCGCGCCGATGCCCGAAGTCTTCTGGGTGGCGATCTGCTGGAAGGCGTTCAAAATGCCGATGACGGTGCCGAGCAGGCCGACGAAGGGCGCTGTGGAGCCGATGGTGGCCAGAACCGCAAGGCCCCTCTTCAGCTTGGCGTGGACGATGGCTTCGGCGCGCTCCAGAGCGCGGCCCGAGCTCTCGATGGTTTCTTCCGTAGGCGAGCCGCCCGAAGAGCGGAACTCCTGCAGACCGGCGGTGACAACCTCTGCAAGATGCGACTTCTTGTTGCGATCGGCTATCTTGATGGCTTCTTCAAGCTTGCTGTCCTTGAGGGCGCCGGCAACCTTGGGCGCGAACTCGCGCGATTGCTTGCGGGCAGCCGAGAAGTACAGGTAACGGTCGATCATCACGGCCAAGGACCAGATCGACTCAATGAAGAGGATGATGGCGATGGTGCGTGCCGGCCATCCCATGTGTTCCCACAGCCCCATGGGGCTGAAACTTACGGCCTGCTCCCCTTCCTGGAAGAGGGCAAGGCTGCTGACCGTGTGCGAAGCGAAATGTGTGAGCTGAGCGAGAATCACTGAATCGTTCCTCCTAAGGAGTTTCTTGTGAACTGCGACCCGCCGCGGCGGGCAATTGCTGGAGAATGCGGCTCTTTCAGGATTCGCATTCAGGCTAAAGGGAAGGCCCCTGCCCGAATGACCGGGAAGAGGCCGGAGTTTAAATCATCCACCGAGGGTGAAGACCACATTGACTGTGGTTTCCACTTCGACGGGATCGCCGTTGAGCAGGTAGGGCCGATAGCGCCAGGACTTGACGGCATCCATGGCGGCCTGCTGGAGCATGGCCGGGCCGCTAATGACGCGAAGGTTTTCGATGGTGCCGGTTTTGGAGATGGTGGCCTGGAGCACCACAGTGCCGGAGACGCGAGCGGCCTTGGCAATGGGGGGATAGAGGGGAACGGTCTTCTGCAGCAACATGCCCTGGGCAACGCCACCGGAGATGTTGACCTTCTTGGGCGCTTCTGCCTTGATCTTGGGACCTGTGCCGCCGCCAAAGACGCTGCCCATGACGCCGGTGCTGCTGCCGCCGAGGCCTTCCATGCCGGCTACGCCGAATCCGGAACTGGGCGGAGCTTCCTTCTCGGCCACGATCTTGATGTCGTGCGGAATGCGGGTAGGGGCAGTGAGCTGATTGTTCATCATCTCCGACTGCACGTGCACCACATGGACGACCTCAGGCGGTGGCGGTGGGGGTGGAGGCGGTGGAGGTGGCGGAGGAGCGGTCAGTACCGTCAGCATCATTGTCCTCGGCAGCGCCTCAGGATAGATCAGCGGGATGAGGATCAGCAGAAGAAGAATCGAACCGTTGACGATGCCTGTCACAAGCATCCAGGGTCCACTCTTGCTCTTGATCCTGCCTCCGGATTCAAACGTGGAATCTTCAAACATGGCCAGCCTCGAATCGGGTGTTGGTTACTTCTAAGTTAGACACCGCCGGAACCCGAAATGTTCCCGGCTTCAAAACGGTACCACAGAAGTGCGTTCCCCTTGTACCAGAACTATGGCTCACCTGCCAAGCATGCTCAAAAAAAGATGCAAACCGCAGAGAGAACTTTCAGACCCTGGATCGTTTTGCTGCCGGCAAAACGACGGTCTTTCCCTGCTTTGCCCGCCACTCCTGCCAGGCTACCAACATGGGCGCTGCCACGGCGATGGAAGAATACGTGCCGATGAGAATGCCGACAACCAGGGCAAACGAAAAACCATTTAAAACCGCGCCGCCGAAAATGTAAAGCGAAAGCACGGTGAGGAAGGTGAGGCCGGAGGTAAGCACGGTCCGGCTCAGGGTCTGATTGATGCTGCGATTGACGACGTCGGGGAGCGATTCGCGGCGGCTGAGGCGGAGATTTTCGCGGATGCGGTCGAAGACGACGATGGTGTCGTTCATGGAATAGCCGACCAGGGTGAGGATGGCGGCGATGACAGTGAGGCTGATCTCCTTGTTGAGGAGGGCGAAGAAGCCGACGGTGATGAGCGTGTCGTGGAAGACGGCAACCACGGCGGCGACGCCATAGATGAGCTGGAAGCGGAACCAGAGGTAGACGAGCATGCCGAGGAGCGAATAGAGGGTGGCCAGCAGGGCCTGCTTCTCGAGCTGATGGCCGACGGTGGGGCCGACGACGTCCACCTTGGTGCCGGAGGGGACGATGGCGTTGGCATAGTGGGCGCGGAGCGCGTCGATGACCTGTTTCTGGCCGGTTTCAAGGGCCGTCTCGTCGTGCTGTTCGGGGAGGCCGATGAGCACCTCGTTGAGGCGGGCTTCATCGTAGCTCTCGACGGTGGAATCCTTGATACCGGAGGCCTGCATGGCCTGGCGGATGGCGCCGATGTCCGGTGGCTGAACGAACTGCACCTGCACCTCGGTGCCGCCGCGGAAGTCGACGCCCAGGGGAACGGGGCTGCCGATGTGAGCCCAGTGCCAGCCCATAGAGGCTATGCCGGAGATGCTGAAGATCAATGAAAAGCCGAGGAAGTACCACTTGAGCCTCAGCCAGTCCACATTTACGCCGCGAAACAATTCCACTGGTTCTACCCTTCCTGGGGGCTGAAGCAGTTCAAGCTTCAGCGTTCGAGATGTTTTCACCGCCTGCCGTGCCCCGACGGGGAAACGCGGGCAGGCAGGCTTGCTGCCGAGAGCTAGATGGAGACCGGTTCCCCGGACCTCAACCTGCCGAGATGCCAATCGAAGATGACGCGCGACACATAGACCGCGGTGAAGAGGTTGGCCGCGAGACCGAATGTCAGGGTGACGGCGAAGCCCTTGACCGGACCGCTGCCGAACAAGAACAGGATGGCCGCCGAGACGATGGTTGTTACGTGGGTATCGAAAATGGTCGTCCAAGCGTGGGCGAAGCCCTGGTCGACGGCCGCCGCGGGGGCCTTGCCGGTGCGCATCTCTTCGCGGATGCGCTCGAAGATCAGCACGTTCGAGTCCACGCCCATGCCGATGGTGAGAATGACGCCGGCGATGCCGGGCAGGGTGAGCGTGGCCCCGCTGTAGCCCATGAAGCCGAGCAGGATGACGAGGTTGAGGAACAGCGCCAGATCGGCGTTGATGCCCGAGCCCTTGTAGTAGAAGAGCATGAAGCCCATTACCACCAGAATGCCCACGATAGCCGCGGTGACGCCCTGGCGGATGGAGTCAGCGCCCAGCGATGCGCCGACCGTGCGGTCTTCAAGGTAGTTGAGCGAGGCGGGCAGAGCGCCGGTGCGGAGCATCTTGGACAGGATGTCCACTTCGGTGGGCGTGAAGCTGCCGACGATTTCGCCGGAGTCGCGGATGGCGCTCTGGATGGTGGCCACTTCCTTGACGCGTCCGCCCATGACGACGGCCATGCTCTGGCCGACGTTCTTGCTGGTGTAGTCGTAGAACTTGTCGCCGGCTTCGTTGGTGAGGGTGAAGCGGACGTTGCGGCGGCCGTTCTGATCGGTGCCGGGATCGGCGGAGCGGAAGTCGTTGCCGGCGACGACGGAAACGCGCTTGAGGACGTAGACGGCGTCGGCATCGGAGCCGGTGGCTAGGGTTCCGGAGCCGTGCAGCATCATCTCGTCGGGCGGGAGCGTGCCGCCGTTGCCGGAAGAAGCCTCCTGCTCATCCTTGTAAGGCCCGCCCACGACGGCGTGAATCTCAAGGCGCGCGGTGGCCTGGATGATGGACTTGACACGGTCAAGGTCGTCGATGCCGGGAAGGTCTACCAGAATCTGATACTTGCCGAGGCCGTAAGGCGCAATGACCGGTTCGCTGACGCCGAGAGAGTTGACGCGGTCGGTGATGGTCTCGATGGCCTGATCGACTGTCTTCTGTTCGAGGGCAGTTTCGACGCTGGGCTTCATGGTCAGCGTAAAACTGTTATCCGCGCCTCCGCCGGTGACGTCGTACTCGTTGGAGTACTTGTCGTCGAGGGTGGTGCGGGCGGTGGCGGAGCTTGCCGGGGCAACGCCTTCGACACGGATGACGTCAGGCTTTGCCGTCGGATCGTCCGGCCTGGTCAATGGGTAAGGCTTGTAGACCTGGGTAAAGGTCAGGTTGGCCGTCTTCAGGTCTGCCTGCACGCGGGCAACGGTGTTGTCGGTTTCAGCGCTGACCGCCTCCGCCACCACCACCTGCAAAATCAGGTGAGCGCCGCCGCGAAGGTCCAGGCCGAGATGAATGCGCTTGGTGATGGAATCCTGGAGAGCCTTGCCGCTGAAGCCCGAGGGCACCCCGATGATGCCGTAGATGCAGACGGCCAGGAATGCAATGATCAGGGCCATCTTCTTGTTGAGATTCTTATTCATCGTCCCGTTTCTCTAGTCCAAAAGGTAAAAATCGAGTGCAAAAATCAGGAGGCCGCTCAACTCACGAGCCCGCAGAGCTGTCCTGAGTGGTGACGGAGGCTATCGCGCTCTTGGCCACTTCGATCTTGATGTTATCCGGCGCCACGCGGATGATGATGACGTCGTCCTTGATGGAAAGGATAATGCCGCGGATGCCGCCGGCAGTGGTGACGCGGTCGCCGGTCTTGATGCTGGCGAGCATCTCCTGCCACTGCTTCTGGCGCTTCTGCTGGGGACGGATCATGACCAG
>Ga0209517_10004865_pt1 | contig 17395 bp, 21 predicted proteins | sample PeaSoiMetSII2010_FD_187695 | JGI IMG/M metagenome (GOLD analysis project Ga0209517, IMG submission 187695) | Peat soil microbial communities from Weissenstadt, Germany - SII-2010 (SPAdes) (version 2) | ecosystem: Environmental > Terrestrial > Soil > Wetlands > Peat | place: Germany...
AAGGGGAGCCCCCGGCGCGGTCGAAATAGTGCTGGTACTGGGCCCAGTAGAACATGTTGAAGACCGCGACCGAGGTCCCAGTAACTATAGAGCCCAGAGCGGCCGTTCCCGTGAAGGAGGGCCTGCGCATGTGCGGTTCTCCCCGGCGCGAGCCTTCTTGGCTTTATCTGTTGGTCTCGATGTCTCCGCTCGAGGCGTCTTGCTGCTTGATGAGCTCCTCACGCCGGTCTGGGATCCAGAAGACGGCCGAGACCGCCACCAGCACCGCGTAGAAGACCCATAGGTTCACGCTCATCTCCGCGCAGAAGAGAGCCCAAGCCGTCTCGGCCACGGCTAGCGTCACGATTACAACGATCATCCTTTCCATGCTCGGACGCTCTCCACGATTTCACTTTCCGGCGACCTGCTATTAAGGGCCTCCTGCCGAGCGGTGGTCCGGTTGGAAGGGATTGATCGGGCCAGCGATAGATGGAGGTCCCGCGGGTCGGACTATCAGCGCTTTGGGCGCTTTTGAGCCGACGACACTCCGGTTTCTGTGGCCTGAACAGGCTGGACGAGTCGGCCAAGGCCGACCACTACAGCCGGAAGCTTATGGCTCCCTTTCGGGATCTGCCAGGCTGAGCTACCGCGGGACCGAGCGCGGAAACCGGCGTGGGGGATATAACCTCTTCTAGGACGAGAGGGCCGGTGCCGAGCTCGAGGCTTTTGCAAGGCCCCGCCGCGAAACGCTTAAGTCACATACGTCGCGAAAGTGCGCTCGGGCAAGATTGGATTCAGAGTACGTCATCCTCGCCTTCGTGCTTACGTTGGTCGGCCTCTCCGGAGTCATCCTCTTCAACGGCGCGAAGACGCCAGCTGGAGACTCCTGCTACTGCATCATCCCGAGCCCGGAAAGCGGGGCCATGCAGGGCACGGCGGGGATTCTGCTCATATTCGGCGTGATGTTCATCCCGATAGGCATACTCAAGGGAGGGCTGCCAGGTCGGAGGCAAGGCCCACCGGTGGGAGAGACCTCGGGAGCAGGGAGGACGTTCAGCCCGGAGTGGCTGAACAGCGGGGGGCAGCTCGTCTTCGGGATCGCCCTCGTCGTGCTCGGCCTTGACGCGGTTGCTGTGCCAGGATATCTCGTATTCAAGAGCGTCGAGATAATCGGTGCCGGAGTCGTCTTGGCGGCGCTCGGCGTGATTCTAGCCGTTCGGGGAAGCATGGTCAGGAAGCAGCAGACATGAGCACCTCGGTAAAGAAGAAGGCAAAGCCCAAGGGGAAGAAGGCGACCACCCGGAAGGCCCCCGCGCCCAAAGTCTCCAAGGTCAAGAAGGCGGCAAAGGCGCCGGTACTGGAGGAGAAGCCGAAGAAGGCAACCCCGAAGGCGAAGAAGGCGGTAGAGAAGAAGGAGGCCCCGGCAAGGGTGAGCGTGAGGGCGGAGCCGCTTGTATTGGGTCCTCTTCCGGAAGCGACGGTCGCATCCAGACACATCGACTCGATGCACGAGAGGCCAGCCAGAGGGTTCTCCGTTGGCGAGCTCGCATCTGCCGGTGTCCCGTTGAACGCGGCGAGGCGCGAAGGCCTCTCCTTGGACGTCAGGCGCAGGAGCGTCGTGGACGGGAACGTCGAGGTGCTGAAGGGCTGGTTCAATAGCGCTGGTAAGCCAGCCTCGGAAAGGACAACCGAGGCAGTCGCTGTCGCGACACCGAGCAAGAAGAAGTAGCCCCTACTCCAGCTTGCTCTTGCGCGCGTCGTGGAAGAGGTACTGTTGCGCGTAACCTGCGTACTCCCCAAAGTAGTCTCTCATCGAAGAGGAGATCTTCTCGTACTGCCCTCCCGAGAGCCTGGTCATTCGTGAGACGTGCGAGTCCAGCCTTCGGGCAGTTTCCCTGTCGAAGAGCCTTGGGTAGTACCTGGAAAGGACCCGGGCCATCCAGACGTCGATGGGGAAGGAGGAGTCCTTTCCGCAGGAGAAGAGGAGGACGCAGTCAGCCGCCTTCCTCCCGATCCCGAGGAGAGTCTTCTCGCCCAGGATCCGCTCGGTCAACAGGTCCCTGGCACGCTCATAGTCCAGGAGCCTCAGCTCCTCCAGGTCGACGCCGCCGGAGTTCACCTTCTGCGCGACCGACCTAACGAAGCGCGCGCGGTATCCGAGGCCACAGCCGGTCAGGTCGTCGACAGACGCCTCGGCAAGGGCCGGCGCGGCCGGAAACAGCGCGTATTGGTTGCCCTCGAAGCTCGCCTTCTCCCCGAACCTCTCGCACAGGTTCGAGATCATCAGCTTGATCCGAGGGATGTTGGTGTTGGTCGCGATGACGAATGAGACGAGACACTCCCAGACGTCCTGTTTGATGAGCCTGAGTCCGTAGAATCGCTGGATTGCCTCTGTCACATGGTCGTCCTTCATTATCCTTGAGTAGATTCGCTCGAGGCTGTCGTCGAGCCTGAAGTACTCGTGCACCAGCTGCGGAGTTAGGTGCTCCGAGGCCGTCTCGCACACCAGCGAGGCCTCCTCCTGTCTGACCTTTATCGCGCTTCCGAGGACGACCCCATGCCACCACTCCCCCCTCAGGGCCCACCGGAAGCTCTGGCCGCTGTCGAGCGTGTGACCCAGGTCGAAGGGGACGGTCGAGAGGTTCAGCTTGAATTCCAACGAGGCGTGTCCATCCGCGCCGGTCAGGGCGCGGCATAAGATAAAAGGGAAGGCGGAGCCCGCGACCGGCTGGGCTTCTCGGCTGACGGGGATTGGGCTCTCGGTTACTTTACGACCTTTGAGAGCCTGCCGTCTACGTCGGACCAGTTCACGACGTTCCACCACGCCTCCACGTACTTGGCCCTGTCGTTCCAGTACTGGAGGTAGTAGGCGTGCTCCCAGACGTCGAGGCCGAGGAGGATCGGCAGCTCCGCGAGCTCCATAAAGTTCTGCTTCTCCACCTGCGTCATGACCAGCGAGTTGATCTCGCCGTCGTAGCAAAGGAGCGCCCACCCGGAGCCCTCGACCGCCTTCGCCGCGTCGCTGAACTGCGCCTTGAACTTGTCAACCCCTCCGAAGTCCGCGGTCATCCTGTCGGCGAGCTTGCCCCCGGGGCTGCCTCCGCCCTTTCCGGGCGCGGCCATGTTCGGCCAGAATATCGAGTGGAGCTTGTGACCGTCGATGTTGAAGCTGAGGTCCCTTAGGGTCCCCTTCAGGTCGATCTGCATCGCTCCCGCCCGCGCCTTCTCGAGCTTGTCGAGCGCTGCGTTGGCGCCGTTGACGTACGCCTGGTGGTGCTTGTCATGGTGCAGCTTCATTATCTGCTCGGAGATGTGCGGCTCCAGAGCGTTGTATGCGTATGGTAACGGTGGAAGGGTGTAGGTCTTTGCCATGATGAAAGCACTTCGGCGCCGGGTTAAAGCCTTTGCTCGGCGGCGGCGCCTCAGAGAGTGGGGACGCTCACTTTGAGCTCTGTATGTGCCGGGAGATTATGTCCTGGACCCTGATGACTGGGATGCCGAACTTTGAGCAGTACTCCGCGAGCTCGCTGTCCATCGTGATCAGCGTCATCAATCCCTTCTGGGACTCCAGGAACTTCACGATCTCGGGGTCTGATATCTTCATCCTCGAGTCTTCGTGGCCGAGCATCAGCTTGTGGACAGTCTGGCATTCCACCCCGACCGCTCGGAGCTCTTTCGCGAGGCCGCTCAACTGTGCGTCGGTCATGTAGCGCATTTTTTCTTCGACGTTTAGAACCCAGCCATGCAGAAAAACCTAGCGCTTCTTCGGCTTCTTTGCCGGGAGCTTGCTCGACCAATCCAGGGACCTCGTCACCCATGGCCTGACCTTCGCTGGGTCGCGCGTCCAAGACCGCGGGACCACCACGTACTCCTTCATCTGCCTACCTTTCATGGGCTCGAAGATCGCCGAGCCTTCGACCTTGAGCAGCTCCGCGCGGTCGGATTCGGGTAGTCTGACGAGGAAGTCGTCTCCGAAGACGCCCATGAACATGTTTCCGCTGACGAAGGCTGATAGGTTGCCGAACATCGGTCGCAACGTGACGTCTTTGCTCTCGGGCATGAGCGACCGTAGAAGGGCCTCGGACTGCTTGCTGGCGCGAGGCATCTTGTCCATGAAGGAAAAGATGGAAAGGGGGCCTGGAGATAAAGGTCGCGCAGAGGCGAGGGCGCGCCTCTACTTCGGCGGCTCCTTCTTCTCCTGCTTCCACTCGTTCTCGAGGATCGAGTTTATGACCGTCACCGCCTTGCTTATCTCGCGCTGCATCGCCAGCGGGTCGTAGTTCTTCGGGGGAGAGTATTCTAGGAACCTGGCGTTGGGGTCGAGGTTGAGGAATCGCTTGCACGACTCGAAGATCGCAAGAAGGGACGGGCCGTCGAGCTTCTCGAGGTCAGACCTCCACGCGTGGTGGAACCCCTTGTCCGTGACGAAGGTCACCTTGACGTTCCCCTCCGCCTCCTGCTTGACGTTCCTCCAGAACGCGAGGTCGTCGTCGGCCGCGACCACTTCCCCCCTCTTGAGCTTCTCCTCGTAGCGTGTCTTGTGCTTTCTGACGCTCGAAGGGGCGATCTCGAACCGCTCCGCGATCGCGTCGACGTCGAGGTCGAGCTTGGAGAGGTAGTAGGACCCTTCCTCGAGCACGCTGTCGTCGATCTCGTCCATGCTCCTCCGGCTCTTCGCCTTTGCACGAGCGCTGTCGGGGTCAGCCAAACATCCACGGCGAAGTACGCCACGGCATTTAGGCGTTCGGGTGGATGAACGACGCTGCGAACGCGTTCCTGTTCGCTCTGAGCACGTCGTCTTTCTTCAAGATCCCGTTTCGAAGAAGGAAGTCTATCTCGTTCCTCAGGTTGGTGAGCAGCATCTCCGGCCCGTCGGTGTTTATCGTGTACTTGACCTTGCACTCGTTCAACTGCCGGAAGACCCGCTTCATGTCCCCAACCCCCTTCAGGACGCGGGTGTTGAGGTTCGACGAGGGGCAGAGCTCGAGGGTGACGCCCCGCTCGCGCAGCATCTCCAGGGTCTCCGCGTCCTCCGTCGCCCGGACCCCGTGGCCTATCCTCTGGGGCTCGAGGTGCTCGAGCACCTGCCGGACGGAGTTGTGACCCTCGTCTTCGCCGGCGTGGACCGTCAGCCCGAGCCCTTCTTTGCGCGCCCTCCTATAGAGGCCCTTGCAATCGGAGTAGTGGAAGCCTTTCCTCGCCGAGCCCGCGATGTCTATCCCCACCACGCCCCTGTTCTTGTACTTCAGGGCTTTCTCGAGGAGTATCTCATTGAGGTGGCTGTCGAAGGTCCTGTCCAGGCAGATGATTATCCCCGACTTTACTGGATACTCCGCCGACGCCCTGTCGAGGCCCCTCCCCGCGGCCATCATGATCTGGTCGAGGTCCCTCTCCCCGCCCCTGTTCCTTTTCATCGGGTTGAACCTCAGCTCGATGAGCGTGATGTTGTTCTTGCGGTATGCCCCTGCTATCGTGTGGTATACGGAGTTCTCTATCGCGAGTGGGCTCGACTGGATGAGCTCGGTCCAGTGGAAGAGGTCAAGGTAGTCCTCGAACGACTTCACCTTCCGTGGGTTGACCGTTATCATGTCTACGAACCGCCAGTAGTCCTTCGTGGGTAGCCTGATCCCCTGCGCGTGAGCAATCTCCCACATCACCGCCGGGTCGACAGAGCTCCCAAGGTGGACGTGGAGCTCCGCGAGCTGTGTGTGCGGGCCTAGGAACTCGGGCAAGCTATCAACCAATCACTGGGGCTCTATCGTCGCGGGGGGCTTCGAAGAGATGGAGTATGCGACGCTGACGACCCCGTCGACCTCATTGGTTATCCGGCTCGAGATTCTTTCCATCACGGCGTGGGGCATGCGGTACCAGTCTGCGGTCATCGCGTCGACGGACTCGACCGCCCTGACCGTGACCTGCGCCCCGACCGTCCGCTCGTCTCCCAGCACGCCGGTGACCCGGTCATCGCCGAGGTATGCGAAGGCCTGCCAGACCTTGTCGTAGAGCTTCTCCTCCTTCATCACCCTCTCGACGATCGCGTTCGCGCCTCTGCACATGCGGACCTTCTCGGGCGTGACCTCCCCGATGATCCTGACCGCGAGACCGGGGCCGGGGAAGGGGTGGCGCCTCAGGACCTCCGGCGGGAGGCCGAGCAGAGACCCCAGCGCCCTCACCTCGTCCTTGTAGAGCTCCCTGAGGGGCTCGATGAGCTCCAGCTTCAGGTCCTTTGGAAGGCCCCCGACGTTGTGGTGAGTCTTGATGACCGAGGCGGGCGCGCTCGTCTGTCCGCTCTCTATCACGTCCGGATAGAGCGTCCCCTGCGCGAGGTACCTGAAGGGCCCCTTCTTCCTTGCATACTCCTCGAACTCCTCCGCGAAGACCTTTCCGATGATCTTCCTCTTCTTCTCCGGGTCTGAGACGCCCCTCAGGGCGTCCAAGAACCTCTTCGAGGCGTCAATTGACTCGAGGGGGACACCTAGGTCTCCCTTGAGGAACTTGGAGACCTCTGCGCCCTCTCCCTCTCTGAGGAGACCGGTGTCGATGAAGACGCACTGCAGCCTCTCGTGCAGTGCCTTGTTTAGCAGGACGGAGGTCACGGAGGAGTCCACCCCTCCCGAGACGGCGCACAGCACCCTTCCCTCAGGAGTTTCCCTGAGCTCGCCCATTGTCTCCTCGAGGAAGCCTTCCATGCTCCACCTCTTCTCGGCGCGGCAGACGCCGAAGACGAAGTTGGAAAGTACCTCGCCCCCGTGCTCGGTGTGGACCACCTCCGGGTGGAACTGGACGCCGAATTGGAGGCCGTCGGATGAGCGGATTGCCGCGAAGGGAGAGTTGTCGCTGGTGGCCATCGGGACGAGGTCGCGGGGAAGTTTCGTCGCAGAGTCTCCGTGGCTCATCCAGCAGGTGATGCTACTGTCGTCGATCCCCCTGAAGATGCTCGTGCGGTCGGTGATCCTGAGGCTGGACTTGCCGTACTCCCGTCTCGACGCTCGCTTGACCTCGCCGCCGTGCGCCTGGACCAGCAGCTGGTACCCATAGCAGATTCCTAGGACGGGGATGGCCCCCGAGAAGATCGCCTTGTCTGGGTGAGGCGCTCCAGCACCATACACGCTCGATGGGCCACCTGACAGGACGACGCCCTTGACCCCCGTCTCTTTCAGCGCGGACATGGGCGTGTCGAACGGGAGGAGTGCAGAGTAGACCCCAAGCCCCCTTATCCGCCTGGCGATGAGATGAGAGTATTGCCCTCCAAAGTCGAGCACGGCTATCCCGCCGCGGAGAAGGTTGAGGTCCTTCCTTGCGCTCCGGCCCCTCGCCGGCTGGGACGCGCTCGTGGGGTTTCTTGTCGTCGTCTGGGTCATGCTGGACGTGCGCAAGCACTCTCACTTCAAGGTCAGAGAGTGGACTCCGAGCTCGGTGGTGCCCTGCGGGGAGACGTATCCGAACGAGGCGACGCTCCAGAGGTCCTGGACGCTCCTCGCGCCCGAGTAGCCGAACGACGCCTTCAACCCGTTCTCCATCTTCGCGACCACGTCGGCGGCCTTGCCCGAGTAGGCTACGTACGCCTCCACGCCCTCCTCGAGCCCCTTGGCGGGGACGCTGTACCTGTCGAGCGCGAACCTGACGTTCCTCGCAGCCGCGCTGGCCATCCCTCTGTGGACCTTCATCTTCCTGCCGTCCTTGACGACCAGCTTCGAGGGAGACTCGTCGGCTCCCGCCAGCATCGAGCCCAGCATCACGGTGGACGCCCCCGCTGCGAGGGCGAGCGAGGCGTCCCCCGCGCCGCGTATCCCGCCGTCCGCGATTATCGGCACGTCTGAGTTGAGCTCGCTCACCGCGGTCGCCACCTCGGAGACCGCAAAGAGCGTCGGCGCCCCCACGCGCGTCACCTCGGAGGTGATGCAGACCGAGCCTGAGCCGATCCCCACCCTGAACCCGTCGACCCGGGGGAGTTCGCTGATGATGTCGCGCACCGCCCTCCTCGTCCCGATGTTGCCGGCGATGAAGTCCTTGCTGAGGTTGGGGAGGAGCCTGGCGGTGACCTTCAGCAGGTTCGAGTTGTGGAAGTGCGCGACGTCCGAGACCAGAAAGTCCGCGACCCTGTCCAATGCCTCGCACCGCTTCGTGTCGAGGGGCGAGACCGAGGCGCCCACGAGCGGCCTGCCCTTCGCATCAGCGGTCTTCGCCTGCACCTTCGCGGACTTGGCCTTCTTCACCTGCTCTACTTGCGTCTCAACGCTCATGTTTCGGTGTATCACCCCCACCGCGCCTATCCTCGCGAGCTCGGCCGCCATCCTCCACTCGGTCACCGTGTCCATGGGGGACGAGACCAGGGGCAGACTGAGCTTGATTTTCTTGGTCAGGTTGGAGGCGAGGTCGATGTCCTTCGGCTCCACCTCGCTCCGGCCAGGAAGGAGGATGAAGTCTCGAAAAGTGTAAGCTTGAGACGCGTTCTTGAGCTTCGTGACAAAACTTAGTGGCAAGGAATCAATCGACCCTTACCAAAGGGCGCACCCCGCAGTGATATAATAAGCGTTTCGAGTCGGAGACGGAACTAGACGTCTTTGAGGCCTGTCACGGCATCGGTCCCTGCCGCGCCTTCAGCTCGCTCTCCGCCTCCTGGATGTCCTTGACGGAGTCGACCAACGACCAGAAGCCCCTGTAGGGGTAGGCCATGACCTGGCCGGAGGCTGCGAGCCTGGGGAACGTCTCCCTCTCGATGTCTCCCTTTTCTGGGAGGTCTTTCAAGAGCCTCCTTGCGTTCCCGACGTATATCCCCCCGTTTATCCAGACGTCAGGGAAGACCGGCTTCTCCTCGAAGGACTTTACAAAGCTCTTGTTGTCGATGTGGACGATGCCAAACCTCGACTTGTAGGGGACCAGGAGGAGCGTGATGGCGGGAGAAGGCTTCGCCGACCTCTGAGCTGCCACCATGTCCCCGAGCTTCAGGTCGGTGATGATGTCCCCGTTCAGCATGGCGACGTCTTCGTCGCCTATGCCCTTCTCCACGATGGCCTTCCGAAAGGCGCCGCCCGTGCCTAGGGGCGTGTCCTCGACGCTGTAGTCTACCTTGACCCCGTGGTAGTCGTCTCCGAAGTGCTCCTTGAGCCGCTCCCACTTCCAGCCGCAGAGGAAGACCACCTTCTCGAGGTCGACGTTGGCCCGGAGCCAGTCTAGCTGCCACTCCGCGATGGGCTTCCCGGCCACCCCGACGAGAGGCTTCGGCTTGTCGTCCGTAAACGGCCTCAGCCTGAGGCCCTTGCCACCGGCGAGGATGAGAGCCTTCAAGGAGCCAAGAACCCCGTAGGCTCAGGAGTAGAGTCAGGCAAGGATAGCTTGGCTGAGGCGCCTTCGGACGATATTTAGCTCTTAGTCGAGGATGAACCGCGCGAGCTCGGGTTTGCCCCTGGTCGAGACGTAGACCCCGGGGAGGCCGCTCTCCCGCATCTTCTCCACCACCATCTTGGACTCCTTGATCAGCCTCGCCTCTCCCCCCTCCACGGCGAGCCTGTCTGCCACGTCAGGGATCTTCCAGCCGAAGCGCGCCCTGCACGCGTCGATGTCCTCCTTGTCCCGGAACGGGAAGACGTTGAGCAGGACGCTCGGCCTGAGCCCCTTGGCGTCGATGAGTCGCAGGTGCTCCGGGAAGGAGACCGAGACGTCTGAGGTGGGCGGCTGCGCCAGGAGGCAGTCTGCCCCGCTCTCCAGGCGGGACGACGCTATCGAGGCCCCCTTCTTGGTTTCAAGGGCCGCGACGTTGACGGGGGCGAGTATCGTGGCGCTGACGTTCGCCCTGTCCGCGAGGGCCCTCACCTCTTTGATTGCCTCAGAGAGCGAGGGGTAGTCGTAGACGTTCGCGGAGCCCTCGCCGTCGTTGTATCGGTCCCCCCAGACCAGCATCACCGAGTCTAGGCCGTAGGAGAGGGCCGTCAGGAAGAGGGTCCTCACCCCAGAGCGGTTGGTGTCCCTCACCGCGATGACGGGAATGACCTCCGTGTCGAGCTCCTGTTTCAGCATCGCCGCGGTGTATATGCTCGATAGCTTCAACCTCCCCAGGTCCTTCATGTCGGCCACGACGAAGCAGTCGACGAGGTTCTCCACCTTCTTGACCCTCGAGATGACGTCCTGGGTCTTCTGTCTCAGGCCGAGCAGCGGCTCCTTCGCGGTCTCAGCGCTGAAGTTGGGCGGGAAGATCTCCACTACGGTGGTGAAGATGCCCCTCTTCAGCCGCTCCGCTAGCCTCAATCACTCTATCACTTTCTGGCGGTAGGACTGAGTCCCGGCAGCGATTGACGCCTCCGCCCTTCCGAGTTCCAGCGTCAGGTAGGAGAGGTGCCTGCGGCTCAGACTAAGGGAGTCCGCCTCGTCGTTCAGGGTCTGGAAGAGCCGCTCGGCGGACTTGGAGCGGTACCGCTTCTTCGCGACGTGGTCGTAGGTGTAGTAGGCAACGACGATCTCCCTGGTCTCCCTGCTGACCGAGACCAGGAAGTAACCGTCAGGGTCGTATTCCTTCGCGGTGAGGTGGGAGGCCGAGGCCTCTTCCGCCTCGCCGAAACAGGCGTCGTCTCTGGCCAGGGCGAGCACGACGTTCTTCTCGTACGCGACTTCGCGGTTTAGGTTCCTCTGCCCGCAGTGCGGGTGGACGAACTGTATCCTGTCCTTCCCGAGCCGGGCCTCCGCGAAGGCGATGAGGCGCTTCGTCTCGTCCACCGTCTCCACCCTCGTGCTCTGGCTGTCCATGCAGCCCAGACCTATCTTCTGGTCGTAGCTCCTCTTGCTCGCCTCCTCGAAGAGCTTCGGATAGTGGTAGAAGTCGAGGGAGATGGTGTCGACCTTCAGCTTGGTGAGGAGCGAGGAGAAGACCCTCACCGCGTCGCCGCAGGCATGGACGACGATCGGGACCTTCGCGACGGACGCGATCTCCTCGTAGAGCCCCTGGATGTAGTCCGGAGTCGACGACTCGGCCGCGAGGGTGGGCGAGTCGAGCTGGATCCATGAGAGCGCCTTCGAGGCCTGCAGGTCTTCGATCTCCGGTATGATGATCTTCTTGTTGATCTCGCGGGCGAGCTCTCTCGTGTCGGCGTAGCTGCTGGTGTTGATCTTCGCGAACCGGGCGAGAGTGTAAGCGTCTGTGATTGGCTCCTTCAGCTCGTAGTGCGCGGGGAGCACGCTCCTCGCGTGTAGGACGTCAGCAACCCGTATCGACCCCGATCTCTCGACCTTCCCGTTGACGTAGGCGTCGGCTCCCTGCCACGAGATCCCCTTGACGAACTTCGGCTCCAGGAAGAGAGAGTATAGGTCCCCTCGCGACTGACCGGTCGAGGGGACGTCGACGCCCGCTGACGTGAAGTCCTTGAGCGCCTCCTCCATCGACCAGAGGTAGGGGTCGACGACCTCCCCTCCCAAGCCGTGCCGCGATATCGTGTAGTAGTACTCCACGTCCTCGGCCCGGGGGAACGTCGGGTAGCTCCCGATGGTCGTGACCCGCGGGATCAACCGGACTTGCGCCTCGCGAGCTCGGCGCCCCCGACCACGAGGTCGAGCATCTTCTGCGCTATCTCGGGGCGCCTGGTGCGAAGGCCGCAGTCGGGGTTGACGTAGAGGTTCTCAGGCGGGAGGTCGGTCACCTTCGCCGAGTACAGCACGCGGTCCCTGACCACCTCGACGCTGGGGAGAGTGTCTGTGTGGATGTGGATGACGCCCACGCCGAGCTCCTTCTTGAATCCGTACTCCTTGAACAGCTTAAGGTCCTCGAACCCGACCCTCGACTTGGCGTCGAGGCCCCTGTCGAAGGTGTCTCGGTTGCCGTACTCGAGTGAGAAGCGCTCGCACTTCTTCATCTCCAGGAGGTGGGGGAAGAGGATCCCGTACCCCGTGTTGGGAGGGAAGCAGCTGTGTACGCTGAACGTGGCGTCGAGCCCCTTGGTGGTCTCGTTGAATGACTCCGCGACGAGCTTGATGTCGTCCTCGGACTGGTACTGGGTCGCGGCCGGGATGTCTATCTGGACCTCCTCGACGCCCTTCTCGATGAGCTCGCGGATGACCCGCCTGATTATCTTGGCCAGCTCCAGAGTAAACTCTCGCCTGGCGCTGAAGCTCCGCTTCGCCGGGGGGAGCCCCGCCTTCTTCGCCCACTTGCCCGTGTAGTAGTTGTTGTCTGACCACGCCATTATCGTGATGGCGTCGGTAACGGGGACCTTGAGCTTCCGCTCCGCGTGCTTCTGGGTGAAGAGCAGCTCGTCGAGGTGGTAGTTCTCCTTGTACTTGGGGGCGGACCGAATCGAGGCCATCCTCCAGTACTTGTTATCGAAGCTCCTCACCCTGCCCACGAACTCGAAGCCTTGGATGTTGGAGACGGGGGTCTCGTACATCTCGGTCCTCGCCTGCTCGCCGCTCCAGACCAGGTCGAGCCCGGGCTCCTTCGCGACGCCCTGGCCGGCGGTCTCGCACATCTTTATCGCGTAGAGGAGGGAGAAGTCGACGATGGTCTTCTTCTCCTCGTCGCTGAATGAGTAGCGCTTCGAGAGCAGCCTGTAGAGGTCTGTCCTCCCATCCACCTGGAGCCGGTCGCCCCACTCCCTCGCGACCTGGAGGTCGTCGTCGGTGAGCGCCATCAGCCTGAAAGGCTTGGTCCTCCAGCCGAACTTCGGGAGGCTGCCTATCTCCTGCGTGGGGAAGGCCTTCACTTCGCTCCCCTCCTCGAGGATGCCTTCGCCTTCTGCGGGGCTCCTCCTCTCCGCACCCTCGCTCTGAGCCTACCCAGAAGCTCGAGCTTCTCGTCGGCGCTGACCCGGGGGATGTACCGGAGGTCCGAAGAGGGCGCGAGAGTGAGCGTCTTTGTGCCCGTCCGGTCCACCACCGCCTCGACGCGGGCGGCGAGCGACTCCACGTCCTCGAGGTACGTCGTGCGCGAGTCGATCAGTCCGGCTATGACCCCCTTGTTGGTCGCCGAGAGCGAAGAGTCGTCAGTCTGCGTAAGGTCAACGCCCACGTCGTCGGTCGGGATCGCGTCAAAGAGCTCTGGGAGGTAGCGGGAGGCGTCCCCGAAGAACGGGTAGAACCCGCTCCTCAAGGAGACCCCTTTCAGCGCGCTCCTGACGGCCTCGCCGAGCTGGCCGAGCTCTGAGCGCGAGAACGGCTTCTGCTTGAGCCTGTAGACCAGGCTGGGGGCTGAGAACTGCACGTACTTTACACCGAGGGACGAAAGGGTCCTCAGTTCCCCCCGTATGGCGTCGGCGTAGGCGAGCTGCAGCTTCTCCTTGCTCCCGTAGTGCCTGTCCTCCGCGAGCTCCGCGAACGTTAGCGGGTCGGGGATGATTATCTTCAGCGAGGAGCCGTGATCGACGAACCTCCTCTCTATGACCCTCGAGAGGACCTTGCCGTCGCTCGAGATCGCCCCCTTCACGATGGGAGTGTAGAAGAAAGTGTTGGTGTTGAACCACCTCACCATCGGCCCGGGCTCGAGCCCCTCGAACCCCGAGCTTATTGGCCGGAAGAGGTCCTGCCAGGCGAGCGTGATCTGCCCGTCGGTGATGTATTCCGCCCCGGCGTGCCTCTGTAGCTCGACGAGCGACTCGCAGTCCTTGTCGAAGGACTCCTTGAGCGTCACCTCGTTGATCCTGCTCCTCTCCCAATCCTGGGTGGCCTGGATGGTCCTCTCGTTCCTCGCGTGAAGACCGGTCAATGAAACCTGGTATTCTGTCAAGTCCAGGCGCCTCCCAAAGTGCTGGGTAAAAGCTTCGCCACGAGTCCGAGCGAATTATTCATATCTTATAAGTTGTTCTGACGCGGTTATTCCTTCGCTCATTATCTAGGTTGAGGCGAAGGAACGGGGCAAGGTAGTGGCTACTTGCGCTGCTTCGCAACTAGCAGTTGCGGGACCGGCGTCGGGGCCTCCGCGCTCTGGGCGGCCGACATCTTGGAGATGGCAGACAACATCACTTCAAAGTCCTCGAACTCGAGCTCTTCGCAATCGCACATGTCGTCCGGAAAAGCAGCGCCCCGCATATATACGGATTTCGTCCTTTGGTTCTGTCCAATTCTCGGGACACCAGAAACCTGTCCAGTCGCGGGACATGGTTATATAGAATGGGCGACTGGTTGGACCGCGTCCGTGGAATACAAGTTCGTCCGAGCAAAGACGCCCATCCGTCGAAGGATTCGCAGACTCTTCGAAAAGAGTTGGGTCGTCCTCGGGATGTCCGTCGCTCTAATCTTGGAGTTAGCCTTCTTGGCCTATCTCCTCAAGGTGCAACCACCCACGGACATAGCGGGGACGGTGAGCGCGGTGGCTCTGGTCCTCATCCTCCTGTTCCCAGAGGGATTGCGTTCTTTTTTATCAAGCCCGACATCTCGATTACCTTCTCGAACCTTGAACGTGAACTTTCATCAACGAATAGTTCTCTCTTAGGGATTGCTACAGTCACAAGTCACGACAAGACCTCGAAAGGATGCAAGGCATGGCTGTCCATCGATGGAGTCATAGGAGCGTATGAACGTCTCTACTGGCAACTTTCCTTGGACAAGCCCGGCGTAGAACAGACTGCGAGCGTGATTGACATCGAAGGAGGCAAGAGCGGGTTCTTGGCGTTGGTCTATTCCAGACAGAAGGGAAGTCCGTTCTATTTTGACACTCAGGACCATCAAAAAGGCGATGAGCCGAAGTATAGGCTCAAACCGGACGAGGAATACAAGGGAACGATTCTCATCGAGGACCGGAAAAGGCGACAGAAGGAGTGGCCTATCAGAGTCCACTCGAACGTTGATGAGCTGGGCATCTACGACGAGAACGAGGAGAGATGACTACTTCGACGACAGATACTCGCTCAGGATGTTCCTTATCGTCTCAGGTATCGAGTCCAGATACCTCTTCTTCCTCTCCTTCTCAAGCTGTGCTTCCATCTCTTCGGTCATGGCTACGTTGTATCGTTTCATCATTCGTATCGACAGCAATAGGTGTGTATAGACACCTTTATAAGAGATACTATCTACACCTATTGATGGGGATAAACACATGGACACCCAACACACGCTTCAGCTTCTGGAGGTCCGAAGGATGAAGGGAGAGCAGATTGCGGCAGTAGTCGGTAGCGTCGAGCGCGTAGACGCGAACAGCTACCGCGTCCACTCCCAGTCCTCGGAGATGTGGTATGGGGTCCGCCACAACCTCAGAGGTTGGTCGTGCGACTGCCCCGACTTTACGCACCGGGACTTGGGCGCTTGCAAGCACACCTTCGCCGTAGAACTCTCGGTAGCCATCCGTGACCGAGTAGAGCAATCGCGGGTAATCGAGCCGCTTGATGTCCAGTCGTGCCTCTTCTGCTACTCAAACAACGTCGTCCGACACGGAGTGAGGCACAACCAGAACGGAGACATCCAGAGGTTTTCCTGCAAGGACTGCGGGAAGAGGTTCACCCGAAACATCGGCTTCGAGCGCCTAAAGGCGACCCCTCAGTTGGTCACATCGTCGCTTCAACTCTACTTCTCCGGCGAGAGCCTACGGGGAACCCAGAAGTTCCTCGCCATGCAGGGCGTGAAGGTCTCGCCTCAGACCGTCCACAACTGGATAACGAAATACGTGGGCCTGATGGAGAAGTATCTTGAGCAGATTACGCCGAAGGTCTCTGACTCGTGGCGAGCAGACGAACTCTATCTGAAGGTCAAGGGCGACATGAAGTATCTGTTCGCCATGATGGACAACGACACCCGATACTGGATAGCCCAACAGGTCGCAGACCACAAGGGCGTGAGCGACGTTAGGCCGCTACTCCACGAGGCCCAAGAGGTCGCCGGAAAGAAGCCCGCGACCTTCATCACCGACGGCGCTCCTAACTTTCACCAAGCATACAACAAGGAATACAGGACGCGCTACTCCGACAGCACGACGCACATCGCGCACATTCGGCTTCAGGGCGACATGAACAACAACCGCATGGAGAGGATGAACGGCGAGCTACGCGACAGAGAGAAGGTGATGCGCTCGCTGAAGTCGGAGAACTCGCCCATCCTCAAGGGCCTTCAGATATTCCACAACCACTTCAGGCCGCACATGGGCCTCGACGGAAAGACACCGGGCGAGGCCGCAGGAATCACAATCGAGGGAGACAACAAGTGGATTACCCTCATCCAGAACGCGGTCCGTGTCCCGCACTTGACAGAGGGAGATGTGTCCCGTTGATTGGACAACACCCGTCCTTTAACCCCGGCCCGTCAATCGCTCGATCGCGGTCAACAGGGCCTGCGTCCCGACGTCTCCGAGGCCCTCCTCCTCGAGCTGGGTGTAGAGCCCGTGCACTAGCGCCGTCGCCGGGAGAGGCGCATCAAGGTCGGCCGCCGTCTCGAGGACGTATCGGAGGTCCTTTTGCAGGAGCTTCACCTTGAAGCCCGGGGCGAAGTCCCTCCTCGCCATCCTCGGCCCGAGGTTGACCAAGCTCCATGACGAGGCCGCCCCTCCCGAGAGCGAGTCGATGACCTTCCCGACATCCAGGCCGGCCTTCTTGGCGAAGTTGAGGCACTCGCAGACGCCGACCATGTTGCATGCGACGAGGATCTGGTTGGCCAGCTTGGTCAGCTGACCGGAGCCTGGCCCCCCGAAGTGCACGACTCGCTTTCCCAGGACCTGGAGCACGGGCAGGCACTCTTCGAAGACGGCGACGTCGCCTCCAACCATGATTGTGAGCGTGCCTTCTCGGGCGCCGGCGTCGCCGCCGCTCACGGGAGCGTCGAGCATCCTCACGCCTTTGGCCGCCAGCGACGCGGAGACGCTCCTCGTCACGCTAGGGGAGATGGTGCTCATGTCAACGAGGACCAGCCCGCCATGGGCGCCCTCGATTACGCCTCCGGGTCCAAGGACCACCTCTTTGACAGCTTCGGAGTCGGTGACCATTGTGATCACGAGATCGCTGCGTTCCGCGACTGCCTTCGGGGACGCGGCGCGCGAGGCCCCCGACGACACTAGGAGCTCGACGGCGGGCCCTGTCCTGTTGTAGACCGTCACCTGGAAGCCAGCCTTCAGGAGGTTCTGAGCCATGGGGCGGCCCATTATCCCGAGTCCGATGAAACCGATCCGGGGGTTCTTCATGTCGCTTGGCCAGCGCTATGGCCGATATAATTTCGATGCCGCCGAACGCGCTTTTTATGACCGGGCGGGCGATGGTCGCCGTCCTCTTCTTGTCCAACAAGGTACTGGTATCCAAGGAGTGCTCCATCGCGACCGAGCACCCTCTCGCCTCGCTGGCGGGGTCCGACGCGATGCGTGCGGGAGGGAACGCCTTCGACGCTGCAGTCGCGGCGAGCTTCGCGCTCTCGGTGGTGCTACCACACCTCAACGGCCTGGGCGGCGATTTTTTCGCCCTCTTCTACGAGGCTAAGACAGGGAAAGTCCGATGCCTGAACGGCAGCGGTTGGGCGCCGTCCG
>Ga0209517_10004866_pt1 | contig 17394 bp, 13 predicted proteins | sample PeaSoiMetSII2010_FD_187695 | JGI IMG/M metagenome (GOLD analysis project Ga0209517, IMG submission 187695) | Peat soil microbial communities from Weissenstadt, Germany - SII-2010 (SPAdes) (version 2) | ecosystem: Environmental > Terrestrial > Soil > Wetlands > Peat | place: Germany...
AGCCGCGACCGTCAGGGAGCGGTTGGTCCGGTTATCTCCTTCCCGCTCTTGGTTGTGTCCTCGGGCTCGTGGCGTTCCTCGCGGCGCAGACCGTTCCGAAGCCCCCGCTGGATTATGTCTTGTCTGCCACGTCTGCCCCCATGGATCCCGCGGTCTTGAGGGGACCGCAGAGGGTTACAATACCCTGGTTGCCGTTGATCCCCGGGGCGTGATGTCAGGAGCATCGGGGTAAGACAATGCACTGCGCGGTCAGTCACGGGCTATCAGCGCGCGGCAACGGGAAAAGAGCCCAGACCACTCCGGGCCTTTCTATTGCTTCTCCGGGTTCGGTTGCGCGGTCCGGCCTTGGCCCTGAGCCGCGCTGCTGCTAACGCTCACTTGGTGCCAAGCGCCGCGAACCAGGGTGCTTAACCTTGCCCCGAATAAATGCCGGAATCGCCATGAACGCCATAACGGTCCGGACGGTCAACCTCCACCAAGGGTGGGAAGCGCTGCGGAGCGCCAAACAAACAAATACAACGACGAGCACGGCTGACAACCAGATCGACAGTTGTGCTGCATTGGAGGCCCATTGGAGCCCAAGCCACCAATAAACGGCCGCACTGACTATCGACACGACCATTACGAGGAATGACCCGACGCCCCCGGCAATTAACCACTGAGTCGTACTAAGACTGCTGGTTGCTGAAGGTCTTTTGTTCAGCTCCGACGCAGACATCGGCGACATCGCGATCCGAACCAAGCGGACTATCATGAACAAGATGATTATGGGTACCGCGACAACCGCAGCATTTTCGCCAGGAGTCTGTTCAGGCACGAAGAGCATCGCTGCTACACCCAAAAGACCGACGATTCCGGAGAATACCCACACGTTGAGGGCATCGCTCAACGAGCGCGAGAAGATCGCCAATACCTTAACCATAAAAGTCTTGACGCCATGCGAGGCATCGTTAGTGGTCAACATCATGATTTTAGTCTCCCTCCGACCGACGGAACGGTTTCAGAAAAGGAAGAAACACCGCTACGAATTCATAAAGCAAGCCTATATAGGCCGCCGCAAATCCCACAAAAAGGGGCTCCGAGCAACAGCTTTCTGGGGTAGACCCAATCGACTGGGATTGACGCCGAAACCGCTTCATGAACAAAGCGGTGGGTTTGTACTGTCACCCAAAAAACTCCAGCTCGAACCAAGATCTCTACTAACTGAAGGAGAACCAATCCGATACGGATCCAGATCTTGCGAGCCTCCGACGTGCCTTGGCGACGTGGATCTGGAGCGGGGACGCGCTCTGAGCCAATACCCATCCGGAAGTTCTCCTAGTTTTTCAAAGATCCAACTACTATACACCGATAAGACGCGGGTTGAGCGAAAATCGTTCACTCGACAATCATTAAATCTACATGAAACCACTCTTATGTGGGTCCATTTTCACCACCCAAAAGGGGCGGGGCGCAACGGGAGCGCGAAACCAGAATGCTCCTAAACGCCAGAAAGTTCAAGACATAATCAAGCTCCCCGGGGATTCTTGAGTACCATCCGATTAGCGGGTTATCCTTTATCCCGGTACTGGTATCCCGGTACTGGTATCCCGGCACTAGAGATGCCGCTATTGCTCGATGCGCTGGAGCCCATGGCGGATTCCTAAAGATGCTGCCCTCACGGCACAGTGTGTTGCAAGAATTTCACACAAGCGCCAGCAATTTCCCTTCGAAGCCCGAAAGTGTTCGGTTAGGTCCGACTCCTTTCGCAGGCGCAACGCCTTCGCGAAATCCACGAAATCCTTCTCCTGATTTGAATCTAGCAGACGATCGTGGCGGAGGTGAGGTGAGCGGCGACGGCAGCGTGGGCGTAAGTGGTTCAGAATCGGCGAAAAACATACCCAAAATTAAAGTTCCTTAGCCTGTGACCGCTATTCGGTAAATCCCGTATCTCCGGGCTTTTCAGCGTAAGCGATAGAAAACAAACGGGAATCGGCCGCACGACGCCCATTTCTTTTGGCCCAATATCACGAAACGTAACAAGTCAAACTGAATCAGCAAATTACGGGCGATAGCGGAGTGAAGGATTGGCCCAGAGGTAACCGCGTTACCCGGCCAATCCGGACCGGTGGCGGGGGCGGTAGGAAGCGTTCCCCTCCCCTTCGTGCGGATCGAGCGCTTGGCCTTGACGCGGAAACACAGAGAAAGCTCGCGAAGACGGCTGCGTAGAAAACGGGGCGCTCGGATTCCGGACCCGGTCGGGGAGCGTGTACTCTCGCGTGGTTCGAACGCCGAGGAGCGGTACATGTGAAGTAAGTGCCGAAAATCACCTATTAGCTCCACGACGGCGGGCAATTGATGCTCGCAAGGCCGCAAAATCGAACTCTGCCGGCAGCATGAACCACCCTGCAACCGGCCATCACAGCACGCCCCGGCCCATATGTTCTCCGGACCCGTGGTATTGCGCCTAACAAGGCCGCGGTGCTGACCCGTACCGACACCCCGGTGACGTCCTGCCACGGTGCGGCCAAGGACAATGACATCAACGTCCGGTTGGTTCCAGGACATGCACTCGGAACTCCTGCGAATCTTGTGCGCGCACTGACCGGCCTGCATCTTACAATCTGTGGTATATCTACGTCGAGTGAGGTGAAATGAGGGTAAGGCTCGCGATCGTGGGAATCTTCGGGTTGGCGGTAATCGGCGCGCAATCGCCGGCGCCGCGGTCGGTGTGGGACGGCGTATACACCGCCGAGCAGGCCAGGCGCGGGCAGGCGCTCTATAACACGCAGTGCGCATCCTGCCATGGAGACACTTTGGGCGGCGGCGAATCGGCGCCTCCACTCGCCGGCGCCGAGTTTTTGTCGAACTGGAGCGGCTTGACCGTGGGCGATCTCTTCGAAAGAACGCGCTCATCGATGCCGCAGAACAAACCGGGAAGCCTGAGCCGCGAAGTGAATGCCGATATTCTGTCCTACGTCTTGAGCGCCAACCAGTTTCCCGCCGGAAAAACCGAGCTGGCGCACGCCACCGAGGTCTTGAAGGAGATTCGGATCGAGGCGGCCAGGCCCGATCCAAAGTGACAGCTTCTGGAGTGCCATCAGATCCGCGGCCGGTCAAATCCGTATCCGAGCCGCGACCGTCAGGGAGCGGTTGGTCCGGTTATCTCCTTCCCGCTCTTGGTTGTGTCCTCGGGCTCGTGGCGTTCCTCGCGGCGCAGACCGTTCCGAAGCCCCCGCTGGATTATGTCTGCCCCATGGATCCGGACGTGCGCTCCGCGACTCCGGGCAAGTGTCCCCGATGTGGAATGACACTCGTGCCCGGAGTCCCCGATCCCGTCGAGTATCCGTTGGACTTGAGCCTGACTCCCCACACGCCTCGGGCGGGTGACCGGCTGGAATTTGCGTTCCGGATCCGCGATCCGAAAACCGGCGCCCCGGTGACCCGGTTCGAGATAGTGCATGAGAAGCTGTTCCACATGTTCGTGGTGAGCCAGGACCTCGAGTATTTCATCCACGATCACCCGGTGAAAGCGCCCAACGGAACCTTTCGATATGAAGGCCGCCTGCCCAAGCGGGGAATGTATCGCGTACTCGCGGATTATTATCCGGCTAATGGAACGCCTCAACTGACAGTGCGAACCGTCTCTGTCCCAGGTGGCAGCCTGCAAACGCCGAAGCTGGAGCCGGACTTAGTCGCGAAGCACACCGAGAATCTGGACGTGGAACTGGTTACCGAACCGCCGCAGCCGCTCGCCGGCTTCAAGACCATGATGTTCTTTCACGTCAAGCCCGCCGGCGGCCTCGAGCCGTATCTCGGCGCGTGGGGTCACATGCTGGCGGCCAGCGATGACCTGATCGACTTGATCCACACGCATCCCTTTCTGGCCGACGGCGGCCCACAGATTCAGTTCAATGTAATTTTCCCGCGCGCGCGGACTTACCGGATCTGGGTGCAGTTTCAGCGCAAGGGTGTGGTGAATACATCTGTATTTACGGTGCCCGTGTCGGTCCTGAAGTGACTATGGTCAAACGCGCACTGACTCTCGCCGTGCTGATGGCCCTGTTTTCCAGCGCCCACGATGTGATTACCACTCCCATCACTTACTCGCGCGAGATATCCCGTCTCATCTATAGCCGCTGCGCTTCGTGCCACCGCGAAGGAGGCAGCGCCTTCTCACTGCTGACTTATCCGGAGGCGCGCCCGTGGGCCAAGGCCATCAAAGAGGAGGTTCTGGAGCGCCGCATGCCGCCCTGGGGCGCGGTGAAGGGTTTCGGCCAGTTCCAGGACGATCGGGGTCTCACCCAGGAGCAGATCGGGCTGATCGCGGAGTGGGTGGAGGGCGGCGCGCCGGAAGGCGATCCGGCGCTGCTTCCCAAGCGCCCGGATTTCGAGGAACGGTCCGCGCCCGCGCCGGTCACAACTGAAATCGCGGTGGAGGGCGAAATCGCCCTCAAGACGCCGGTGGCCGTGGCCGGCATACACGCGCGCAAGGTCCCGGAAGGATCGTCGCTGATGGTCACCGCCGAGCGCCCGGATGGCAGCATCGAGCCCTTGCTCTGGCTCTACGATTACAAGCCCCGGTTCGCGCGGTCCTACTGGTACAGCGCGGCCCTGAAGTTGCCCACGGGAACAAAGATCCAAGTCACTCCCGCGGATGCCGGTAGCATCGCGCTGCTGGTGAAGCGCGCGAGGTGATGCCAGAATAACCGCCTACTGACTAAGTACTCCATTTCATAAATACAGTCTCGTATCTAACCGTGGCGCACGCTCTCAGCGTGCCGCGTCGACACTCGTGTCGACGCTTCGCCGCAGTTGAAAAATATGTTAGCGCATTTTATGAAACCATGTACTAAGCGCTCTCGGCTCCCCGTTGCTTGTCGAAACCCGCGAACGTCGCGCCGCTCTCCGCCAGTCGCGTTAACAGGGGCGCAGGCGGCCAGAGATCGGCGCCGTGCCGCCCGCGGAACTCCTCCACTCGAGCCAGCACCGCCTTCAGCCCTACGGTATCGGCATAGAACATGGGACCGCCGCGCCACGCCGGGAATCCGTAGCCGTTCAGATAGACGATATCGACGTCCGCGGCACGTAGCGCTACACCTTCGCCCAGCAGGCGCGCTCCCTCGTTCACCAACGCGAACAAGCAGCGATCCAGAATCTCCTTAGTCGAGATGGCTCGCCGCTCGATGCCCGCCTCGCGAGCCGAGCGTTCGATCAACGCGGCGGTTTCCGCATCGTGCGACGGCTGCCGATTCTCGTCGTAGAGTGACCAGCCCCGCCCCGCCTTCTGCCCGAACCGGCCCATCTCGCAGAGTTGGTCGGCCACCAGCGGCACGCGCACGCCGGGCTTCTCCAGGTGCCGGAACTCCTTGCGGATTCGCCAGCCCACATCCAGGCCGGCCAGATCGCTCATGGCGAGCGGCCCCATCGCCATCCCGAAATCGTAGAGCGCCTGGTTCACGTCCTCGACGGCCGCGCCCTCCTCCACCAGGAACTGCGCCTCCCGCAGATACGGCATCAACATGCGGTTGCCGATGAAGCCGCGGGCATTCCCCGCCAACACCCCCACCTTGTTCAGCCTCTTGGCCAGCGCCATCGAGGTGGCCAGCACTTCTTTGCTGGTGGCTCTGCCGCGCACGATCTCCAGCAGCCGCATTACGTTTGCCGGGCTGAAATAGTGATGCCCCAGCACCATCTCCGGGCGCCTCGTGACCGACGCGATCTCGTCGATGTCCAGGTAGGACGTGTTCGATGCCAGGATGCAACCGGGCTTGGCAATCGCGTCGATTTCCGCGAATACCTGCTTCTTCAACGCCATGCCCTCAAAGACGGCCTCGGCAATGATATCCGCCTGCTCAAAGCCGTCGTGCGTAAGCTGCGGCGTGATCAGCGCCATTCGCTGATCCATCGCGGATTGCGACAACTTGCCGCGCTTGACGCTGCCGGCGTAATTCTTGCGAATGATCGCCATGCCGCGGTCCAACGCTTCCTGGCCGGCCTCTTTCACGATCACCGGAATTCCCGCATTGGCGTAATTCATGGTGATGCCGCCGCCCATGGTGCCTGCGCCGATCACCGCCGCGCGCCGGATCTCGAGCACCGGTGTGTCCTTGGGCACATCGGGAATCTTCGACACCGCGCGCTCCGCGAAGAAGGCATGGATGAGCGCCTTGGACTGCGTCGAATAGAGGCACTCGCCGAACAACTCCGCCTCGCGCGCGCAGCCTTCGTGGAATGGCAGCCGTGTGGCCGCTTCCACCGCTTCAATGGCGGCCAGAGGAGCCGTCTGCCCCCGCTTGGTCTTGCGCGCCTGCTCGCGGGCGCGCGCAAAAATCGCCGGGTCCACGTCGCGCAGCTTGTCTTCGCGCTCCCGCGTCTTGGGGCAGGGCTTGCCTGTTACCTCGCGCGCGAACGCCACCGCGCCGGCCAGCAGATCGCCCTCCAGATCGCCCTCAATGATGCGATCGGCGATGCCCAGCGCGAGCGCTTCCCGCGCACCGATCGGCTCTCCGAACGCGCACATCTCGACAGCCCTGGCGACTCCCGCCAGGCGCGGCAAACGTTGCGTTCCCGCCGCGCCGGGAATAATCCCCAGCTTTACTTCCGGCTGTCCCACCTGCGCGGACGGGGCCAGCACGCGATAATGTCCCGCCATCGCCACTTCCATCCCCCCGCCGAAAGCCGTGCCGTGGATCGCCATGACTACCGGCTTCGGGCAGTCTTCGATCTCCAGCAGCATGGGCAGCAGCGTGAAGCGCGGCTTTTCTCCGCTGACCACTTTGCCGAATTCGCGGATGTCCGCGCCGGCGATGAAAGTGCGTCCCGCGCCGATCACCACGATGGCAACGGCCGCGGGGTCGTTCGCGGCCACCGCGATCGACCGCCGGATGCCCTCGGGTACGCCGGGGCTCAGCGCATTCACCGGCGGATTCGAAATGGTGACGACTGCTACATCGCCTTCATGGGACAAGATAACAAGCTCGTTCATGGCCGGAAGCCAGTCTACCACGCCGCCCCCCCGGCCCTGGCCCCTGAGCTATACTGCAAAAACACCATGCGGGAAGCGGTTGTAGTTGCCAGCTCGCGAACCGGGCTCGCCAAGTCGCATCGCGGTTCGTTCAACATGACGAGGCCGGACGATCTGGCCGCCCACTGCCTTAAGGACGTTCTGCGCAAGACTCCGCGGCTCGATCCCGGCGAAGTGGAGGACGTGATCCTTGGCTGCGCCATGCCGCACGGGGCCCAAGGCCAGAACGTGGCGCGCATCTCCACGATGCTCGCCGGCCTGCCGGCCTCCACCGCCGCCACCACCGTGAACCGTTTCTGCTCGTCCGGGCTCCAGGCGATCGCCATGGCCGCGCACCAGATCGTACACGAAGGCGTCGAGGCCGCAATCGGCGGCGGAGTGGAGAGCATTTCGTTGACCCGTCGCGATCTCGATCCGCATCCGCTGCTCCAGGAAAAAATACCGGGCCTCTACATGGTGATGGGCAATACCGCGGAGGTAGTCGCGCGCCGCTACAACGTCAGCCGCGAGTCCCAGGACGAGTATTCGTTGGCGAGCCAGCAGCGCACCGCCCGCGCGCAGAGCGAAGGCTTCTTCGCCGGAGAAATCGCTCCCCTGAAAGTCACGATGGCGGTGCTCGACAAGAAGACCGGAGAGCGAATCGGAACCAGGGAGGTCTGCTGCGACCGCGACGAGTGCAATCGTCCCGACACCACACTCGAGGGCCTGCTGGCGCTGAAGCCGCACTTCGATCCGGCGAGCGGGCACGGAACCGTGACCGCGGGCAACGCGTCGCAACTCTCGGACGGCGCGTCCGCCACACTGCTCATGTCGCGCCAGCGGGCCGATCGGCTCGGCATTCCGTACAAGCTGATTTTCCGGGGCTTCGCCGTGGCCGGGTGCGAGCCGGACGAGATGGGAATCGGGCCGGTCTTTGCCGTGCCCAAGCTTCTCATACGCCAGGGGCTGACCATGGACGACATCGATCTCTGGGAACTGAACGAAGCCTTCGCGGTCCAAGTGATTTACTGCCGCGACCGTCTCGGCATTCCCATGGAGAAGCTCAATGTGAACGGAGGATCCATCGCCATCGGCCATCCTTTCGGCATGACCGGATCGCGCATGACTGGCACGCTGGCCAACGAGATGGCGCGCCGCCCCGGCACCCGTTACGGCGTGGTGACCATGTGCGTGGGCGGCGGCCAGGGCGCCGCGGGATTGTTCGAGGCAGTTCACTGAACCGTGAGCACCCTGACGCTCGTGAGACACGGCCAGGCCCAACCCTTCCAGCGGGAGGGCGCGGTGCTCTCTTCTCTCGGTGAAGCGCAAGCCGCCATGCTGGCCCAATGGTGGCTCGCCAAGCGCGTAAGTTTTGACCACGTTTATACCGGCGCCCTCGTGCGGCAAACCCAAACCGAACAGGTGGTCGCGAAGTGTTTTCGCGATGCCGGCCAGCCGTGGCCTGCGGCCCGCCACGACGCTTCCTGGAACGAATACGACGCCCCCGGAGTGCTGGCGCGCATGGTGCCGGCCGACCCCCGGCTGGCCGCGCTCGCCGCGGAGTTCGAACAGGCGCGCGGCGGGCCCGACGAGAAACGCAGATTCCAGCGGATGTTCGAGGCGGCGATGTCCTGCTGGATCGAAGGATCCCTCGACCAGGAGGGTGTGGAGCTTTGGCCGGCCTTCCGCGACCGAGTGTCGGCCGCCATCGGCCGCATCCTGGCGGGACCCGCGAGCCGCCGCGTCGTAGTCTTCACGTCCGGCGGCCCCATCGGCGTCAGCGTGCAGTTCACGCTGAAAGCGCCCGCTCGCAGCTTTCTGGACATCCACTGGCGCGTCCGCAATACGTCGGTGACGGAATTCGTCTTCGACCGCGAGCGCCTCACGCTCGACTCCTTCAACGGCATTCCGCACCTCGACGACCTTGGCCTGCTTACCTACCGGTAATCCCATATGACCCTGATACTCGAGAACAAAGTTGCCATCGTCACCGGAGCCAGCCGCGGAATCGGCAAGGCGATTGCCCAGGTGTTCGCCCGTGAAGGCGCCACCGTAGTGATCTGCGGCCGCAAGCCGGAGACCCTCGACCACGTGGCGGCGGAGATCGGCGGCAAGGTTCGCGCCATCCCCTGCCACGTGGGCCGCGCCGACGACATCCGTCGCCTGGTCGAAACCACAATCGGCGAATTCGGCAAAATCGACATCCTGGTGAACAACGCCGCCACCAACATCGCCCAGGAACCCGTGCTGCAGGTGGATGAAGGCAAGTTCGACAAGATGGTCGAAGTGAACCTGAAGAGCGCGTTCCGTCTCATCCAGGCGGTCGCCCCCGGCATGTGCGAGCGAGGCTGGGGCTCGATCGTCAACATCGCGTCTATCGCCGGCATCCGTCCCCAATATCACGGAATGCTGTACAGCATGACCAAGGCCGCGCTCATCATGATGACGCAGTCCTACGCGCTGGAGCTCGGTCCGAGAGGCGTGCGGGTGAATGCCATCGCGCCGGGCCTGATTCAGACGGTGCTTAGCGAATACTACTGGAAGGACCCCGCCGCCCGCGAGAAGATCATCGAGGAGCAGCCCGTCAAGCACCTCGGCCAGCCGGCGGAGATCGCGGAGCTGGCGCTGCTGCTGGCCAGCGATCGCGGGTCGTACATCACTGGCCAGACGATGGTGGTGGATGGCGGGCGGTTGTTGCCGTAGGGCCGGCGGCCAAGACCGCCGGCGTTACCGTGGCGGGACGTTGTTGCCGTGAGGTTCTCTGATATGATCGCTCGTATGCGCCGCGGCCTCCCGCTCGTGATGCTGGCGCTTGCGCTCGTCGCGCAGGCGCCCCGGGATCTGCGCATCGAGCCCACCGCAGTTTCCAACCCGCTGCGCGATCGCGGCACTCGCTGGGCCATCATCATAGGGGTCTCTTCGTATCAGCATCTTCCGCCTGCCGCTCAATTGCACTTCGCCCACCGCGACGCCGACGACTTCTCAACGTTCCTGCGCAGCTTCGAGGGCGGCGCTCTTCCCGCCGACCACATCCGCCTCCTCACCAACCAGCAGGCGACCCTCGCCCAAGTCCGCGCGTCCGACACATGGCTGGTCGACTCCGCGCGTCCCGAAGACATCGTCTACTTCTTCTTCGCCGGCCACGGCGTTCTCGACGACCAGGACGAAGGGTACCTGGTGATGAGCGATTCCGACCCGCAAAACCTCCACGCCACCGCGCTCTCCTTTCAAGAGGTGGACCAGACTCTCAGCACCCGCTTGCGCGCCGGACTGGTAGTAGTGGTGACCGACGCCTGTCACGCCGGCCGCCTGGGATGGTCCAGCTATGCCCCCAACACTCCCAGCCGCGCCAACGAATCACTGGCCAGGATCGGCCAGGGCGACCGCAGCTTCCTGAGGCTCCTCGCCACCAGGCCGAGCGAGCAATCCTTCGAGAACGAGAGATGGGATGGCGGCCACGGCGTCTTCACCTACTCCCTGCTCGAAGGCCTGCGCGGTGAGGCCGACCTGGATGGCGATCATGTGATCCGCGCATCCGAAGCCATCGACTTCGCGTCCCGCCGCGTTCCCGAGCTCACCGGCGGGCTGCAGCATCCGCGGGTGGCGGGCACGTTCGATGCGCGGGTGCCCATCGCTCTCGCCCCGCAATCCGCGCCGTTGACCGCGCGCGGGGTTGAGGTGGACGTGTCCGGGCCGGCCAACAGCGCCCTCTACCTCGACAACATCTTCCGCGGCAAGATCCGCGCCGCCGGTACGCTGCGGATCGATGCCGTCGCGCCCGGTCCGCACGCGTTCTCCGCCGACTTCCCGGATGGCGCGAGCCTCGACGGAACCATCACGTTGAGCAGTCTGCCCGCGCGCGTGAGCCTCGCCTCACCGGCCTCGAGCCCCCTCGCGCAACTCCGGGAGCGCCTCAACGCGGGCCGCGTTTTGGAGCCCAACGGAGCCTGGGATTTCTACCGCGCCCAAACCTTTTCCGGCCCCGCGAAGGTTGCAGCCACCGCTCTGATCAGTGGGGCGATCGAGGAACTGGGACAGGCCTGTGTCAGCGACTACGTGCAATCCACAGCGACCGGACTGAAGCGTGCGATGCTGCAGCGCGCCGTCGACGCATACGAGCGGCTCCGCGTCCTGCGCCCGGGCGACGCGTCTATCGCAGTGCGCCAAACCTTCTGCCGCGGCCGCCTGCAAATCGCCGAAGGCCGGTTCTCGGAGGCGGTGGTGACGCTGGAGAGCTCGTTGAAGCTGGATCCGCGGTTTGCCTGCGCTTACAATGCGCTAGGGGTTGCGCTCACGCGCATCAATCGTCCCAAGGAAGCCCGGACGGCGTTCGAGAGGGCCGCGAAGCTCACGCCGGAATGGGCGCTGCCGCCCTTCCAGATCGCCTCGCAATTGATCGCCGCGGGCGATCTCGCAAAGGCGCTTCCCTACCTGAAGCAAGCCGTCGTCTACAATCCGCGATCGGTGGGCAACCGCTGGAGCCTGGTCCATCTCGAGCGGCTTCTCGGCCACACGGCCGACGCGATCCGCGAGGCTGCCGCGCTGATTCAGTTGGACCCCAACTACGCCCCCACGTACGCCGAGTTGGGGCTCGCCTATGAAGCGAACCGCGAGACCGCGAAGGCTCTGGAAGCATATGACACGTACGTGCTGCTGGCGCCCAACTTCGTCGATTCCAACGGAGTGCGGGCGCGGGCAACGCGGCTGAGGGAGCAACGGTAGTCATTTGCGGTTGGCAGGAGAAAGCGCCTGCCCCACCATGGCCTCTTTGGTGCGGATCCATAGCTCAATCTGTGCCTGCTCTTCGCGTGCGCGTGAGAGTGCTTCCGCCACTACCTCCGGAGCCGGGCCGCCTACCACTCGCCGGATCCGCACGAAGTTCTCGGGGTCCAAGGCCCGCTCGAGTTCGTCCCGTGTCAACCTCAGCGTCGGATTCTGATTCAGCAGCACGGCGGCGATGGCGGTCGCGCGATCGTCCCCCGCGGATGCCTGAACCGCGCGCGACACCATGGCGTGGGCCTCGCGAAAGCTCAGGCCCTCGCGACGCACCAGCGTGTCCGCGAGCTCGGTGACGGTGAGGAAGTCGGCCGCGGCGCGGCGCGCCAGCCGGGCTCGATCCACGTCCGCCGTGCGCAGAACCCCTGCCAGCAGCCGCAGCGCGCGCAGCGCGTTGCCAAACATGGTGAACGCCAGCGGCTGCAGATCGTCTTCGCTGTCATTGATGTCGCCGAAGGGAGTGTTGTGCACGCACGTGAAGACCGCCTGCGCCTCGCCCAGCGCACGGCTCGCCAGGATGCGTGTGTGCTCGAGGGCCACGGGGTTCCGTTTCTGCGGCATGATGCTGGAACATTGCACGAAGGCCTCCGACAAGCGCAGGAAGCCGAACTCCCGCGTGGACCACAGCAGCAAATCCTGCACCAGCTTGCCCAAATTCACCATCGCCACCGCTACTGCCGCCGCCGATTCGGTCAGGTAGTCAATGGCCGCGATGGCGCCGTAGGAGTTCTCCGCCAACCCCTCGAAGCCCAAGAGCCGCGCCGTCATGTGCCGGTCGATGGGAAAGGCGGTAGTGGTGATGGCGCACGCGCCCAACGGGCTCAGATTCACGCGTGCGAAAGCCGCCTGGACGCGCGCCGCATCGCGCGCCAGGAATTCGGCCGCCGCCAGTAGGTAGTGCGCCAGGGTGGTCGGTTGGGCCGGCTGCGTGTGGGTGTGTGCCGGCATCACCGTCTCCAGGTTCCGCTCCGCCATGTCCAGCAGGACCGAACGCACCTGCGCAATAGCGGCGGCCAGCGCCAGTAACTCGCGCCGCACCGTCATGCGGTACAGCGTGATCCCGATATCGTTCCGGCTGCGCGCGGTATGCATCTTACCCGCCAACTCCCCGCACGCGCTCTGCAAGAGTCCTTCGATAAAAAAGAACAGGTCCTCGCAGGCGCCGTCGTAAGGCGTACGCGCGATCTCACCCGGATCGAGGCCGTTCAACGCCTCGAGCAGCGTCCGCTCTTCGTCGGCGGTCACGATGCCCTGGCGCGCCAGCATGCGGGTGTGGGCGTAGTGAATCTGGATCAGCGCGTCCAGGTAATGTTGCTTCGCATCTTCGAAGTTCGGGCCGAGGACCGTTTCCGCGTAGACCGGCGCCGGGAAGGAGTCGCTGGTCACTTTTCGCCGCCCACAAACGCAGGATTCTTCCCGAGGCTTACGAGGTTCGCCAGGATGCGATACGCCCCCGGCACGCCCGAGGGCAGTTGCCGGTAGAGAGCGAAGGCATCGTATATATATGCGCCCTTACCGTACCGCGCCAGCAGCAGGCCGCCACGCTGCGGGTCCTGCTCCGGATCGCTGGTCTCCAACAGGGCTTCGTAGTGCGGGTCCCAGGTCTGCATAAATCCATGCCCGCGCTCCTCCACCCATCCGGAAAAATCGGCTTCTGTGATTCGATTCGGCCACGTGAACACCGGACTTTCCGGCTTGAGGAAACGCACCTTGGAAGATTCATCCACCACCTTCTGCGGGTTGCCGCCCAAGCTGAAGGGATACGGTCCGTAGTTCTGGTCGAACTCCTGCAGGTTGTACTGCACGATCAACACACCGCCGTTCTTCACGTATTCCAGCAGCCGGCTGTTGGCGGACTTCAGCGCGGAGCGCACCGCATACGCCCGCGTGCCGAGGATGATGGCGTCGTACCCCGCGAGGTTGCCCTGCGTGATATCGCTCGAGGCGAGCACGCGGACGCTTTGCTCCAGATTTTCCAAGGCCTCCGGCACGTCGTCGCCCGTTCCCGGCAGATATCCGATGCGCAGCCCAGGCGCCGTTTTCACGTCCACACCCACCGCGCGATAGACCGCCGGCCGGTAAAACGGATACGGCCGCACGCCGGGATATCCCACCAGCCGGTATCCTTCCTCGTAGTTCCTGCCCTGGTACTCGGCGACAGCCGTGATGCGATAGTCCGCGGGCTTCACCAGGTCGGGCAGCACCGAGAAGGCGATGGTGCGATCCTCGCCGTCGCGCGCCATGGAGAACGGCGCCGATTCGGGAGATGAACGCCATCCCTCGGGCAGCCGCAAGCGCAGCGTCCCTTCGGCCGGCCCCTTGACGTTGCTGTGAACGGTGCAGGAAAAGGCGAATGATTTCGCGCCGACCGGCACCGCGCCCGCCGCCGGCGCCAGAGTCACGGAGATCGCCGGTCCCAGCATCAGGGGCTGCGCCACTACCCCCATGGCCGGAATCCGTTGATAGGTCTGGACCACCTGCGAAAGGCGCAGGGCGACTCCGTGGTACGACACCCGCGCGCTGGCCGCCAACGGATAGGGCGCTAGCGAGAGGTTGCGATAGCGCGGATCCACCAGGTCGTAGGAGGGCTGTTCTTCGTCGGGGCGCGTGAAGTAGGGGCGTGTCAGCGCCGCATCCTGGGGCGCGGCAACGTTGAAGCGTACCGTGGTCTGCGTGCGGCCTGCCAGGCTTTTGGGAGCTTCGCCCGAGGCCGCGATCTTCCACTGCTTGCCATCGGAGGCTTCGACCGCTACGGCTTCCACGTTTACCGCGTCCGGGCTCTGATTGATCACGTCCACCTGCACGCCGAACGTCTGGCCGGGAATCCCGATGGTAAAGGTCGGGGTGGTCAACGCGAACGGGTTTCGGGCCGGCGGCAAGACCGCCGGCGTTACCGCAGCCTGGAGCGACAGCCCCAGCGATTCCGCCAGGGCGTGTTCGAACTGATCTTCCTTGACGCGTAATTCGAAGAGGATGTCCGGCAGGCTTCCCGCGCGCACCCGCTCGATGAGGGAGCGCGTGGCGCGGAGTCCGTCGGCCAGCAGCGGAGCGATGGCCTGCGGCCGGTCCGGCTGATACTGGCGGTTGGCCTGGTCCGCCAGCCGGGCGATCTCCGCCAACCCGCCGCTCAGGTAATCCGGGGGGGATGAAACCAGCGACCCGATGCCGACGACCGACACATCGATGCCGTCGAAGAAGCTCTCCTCGTGCTCGGCCGCGGGCACGCGCGAATCGTAGCGATGATACTGGCTGGCGAATGGCGTGGGTGGCGGAATCGCCAGGCCGTTGTTCTGGCTCTTCTGTTCGCCCAAGCCCTCGCGGCCGATCTGCAAATACGTCAGACCCGCAGCCGGGTCGTAAGTCCCCTCCTGAATTTCGAGGTTGGTGGAGGGCTTCTCGCTGGACCACGTTTGGCGGATGTAATCGAAGAACCGGACGGGCACGAATTTGTCGATGGCGTAATCGTACATTCCCTGCGGGGTGACGTCGAAGAACGGCACGTGCTCGTAGACCTTCAACGGAGTCCACGGCCGCAGCCCCTCCTGGATCTGTTCGGGGAAGCGCTTCGGATCGCCGGCCGCGAGGTACGCTTCCTGCGCCATCTGGCCGGCCACCTGGTGCTGGCCATGGCCGTCCGTGGCCGCTCCCACGAACACCGATATGATCACCAGCGGGCGCGTCATGCGGATCACCCGCACCACCTCCGCCAGCACGCGATCGTGGTCCCATTTTTTGAGGGCCTCTTCGCGGGTTTTCGAAAAGCCGTAGTCGATGGCGCGGGTCCAGTATTGATCGACGCCGTAGTAGCGATCGGCCGCCAGCAGTTCCTCGGTGCGAACCAGCCCCAAGGCATCGTACAGGTCGGGCGCCATGGCGTTCTGCCCGCCCTCGCCGCGGTTCAGCGTGAGGAGCACGCCGCGCGCGCCGGCCCCGCGGGTTTCCATGGCGAGCATGCCGCCATCTTCGTCGTCCGGATGGGCCGTGACCATCATCAGGCTGGCCCGCGTTTTGAGCGCGTGCAGCCAGCGGGTGAGCCCCGCGGCGCCGCGATCCACTTCGGCCGGCAAGGCGTCCGCGGACGGCGCAGTCTGGGCCGGCGCGGTTTGGGCCCACTGGGAGCCGATCAGCAGAATTGCGATACCCCATCGAAAACACAGGCGCAGCATCTTTTCATTGTTGGACAGGAGGGGCGGCCGGCGCAACGGGATCATGGAGTAGGGGCGTGGGCGAGAAGATGGCGCCTGGATGGCGGGGGTGTGTGTATTAGGTGCATATAAGCTCCGTTTCGCCGGGCCGCGACACAAGATGTGACCGTTATGCGGCCAACCATTCCTGCGCCCTGACGGTCGAGCGCCACCCTGGCCGTCCTGCGCGCCGCTACGCTGTGGAATCTTTACCATCCGGTTCCTCCACCCTTCGGTATCCGAGGCGGCCCAAATGAGGACGAGCCTCGTCGATCACCTCTCCAATGGGTGCATACTGACTTTGAAAATGGTTTGGTGTCGTTCGTGGCCAAAGCTATCATGAAGGCTGGGCTGCAAATCTGGGCTGTAAATACAGAACCTCGAAGACGTCGGTTCGCAAGAGGTGTGGCGACTACGAAAATGATGTGAGCCCCGCAAGCGGTTGCTGGCCGGCACGCGATAGAGACCGCCGCCAGGGGAAGACTTCTCTTGGTACGATTAAATCAGGAACGTTTATGACGGTCCAGTATGACGGTCCAGCTCGATTGGCCACGCGATGTGGTGGACCGATTTGCCGAGGAAGCCCGTAGAAAAGGGCTTTCGCTGGACGCCTATCTTCTGCAAACGGTTCTCCAGCAGAAGGGCTCGAACGGCGCGCCTAGTGACGATGCTGAGAGGCGCCGGAAGCGGGCCGACGCCGGCGCCCGAATCATCGAGATTCAGAGGCGCGTCAGACCCGATCCCGAGGGCTGGACGTCCCGCGACTACATTAACTACGGGCGCCGTTGATGGCGGCCGTGGTGATTGATGCATCGATCGACCTGGGCGCCGAGCTCCCCCGAGCGTCCCAGTTTCGATCTGGACGTGGAGCGAGTCCTTACCTATGCGACTGACAAAATCGACCCCGCGGCCAGGACGGCCGCGGAAAAAGTGGAGCGGCTGATGCAGCAATATCGCGCTCGCGGGTTGGCCGTAGTCGGGCTGCAGGAGACGCTCGAAGCCCTGGCCAACGGACAAGTCGAAGAATTGCTGATTAGCGGCGCGCTGGAGGAGAGCCATCCCCAGCCGGAGGAAGTGCAAGCCATCCTCGCGCCGGAGATCCCCGATGCAGAGGGAGGAACGAAAAGCGAAGAACCGCGGCAAGCGTCCCTGCCCGATCTGCTGGTGACGAAAGCCAAGCAAACCAGCGCGGCCGTGACGTTTATTGAAGACTCGGCTTTGCTCGAATCGACCGGCGGTGTCGCCGCGTTTCTGCGATGGCGCGAATAGACTGGCGATTCGATTGCTCCACGCGAAGCATGTCCAATCTCACCGAAGCCAGCCGCGATCACATCGCCGATGAAAACTTCGCTTTCCCCAAAGAAACGTAAAGAACCCATCCGTGACGCGGCTCACGTACGCAACGCAATCGCCGGCTCTAAGCAGGTGCAAGGCGTGACCGACAGTGAA
>Ga0209517_10004867_pt1 | contig 17392 bp, 15 predicted proteins | sample PeaSoiMetSII2010_FD_187695 | JGI IMG/M metagenome (GOLD analysis project Ga0209517, IMG submission 187695) | Peat soil microbial communities from Weissenstadt, Germany - SII-2010 (SPAdes) (version 2) | ecosystem: Environmental > Terrestrial > Soil > Wetlands > Peat | place: Germany...
ACACGTTCGCGCTTTGTACATTGGCGCGAACCGTTGAAAGCGGGTCACCCGTGTCCATACTCTTCAACTCAACGCCGCGCGCCAGAAAATCGTCGAGCCGGCCCATGATGTCGTCGCCGGCCACCGTCGCAACTCTTATATCGATGCCCTGCCGCTTGGCGACTTCCAGGATCGCGTCACGGCAGGCAGCGGGATTCACGCCGCCCGCATTGGCGATCACACGGATTCGACGGTCCACCAAGTCTGGGAGCACACGCGCGATCATGTCGACGAAATCGCGCGCATACCCCGCCTTCGGGTCGCGCGACCGCTGCTTTTGCAGGATCGACATGGTCACTTCGGCCAGATAATCAAGCGTCAGGTAATCGATGGGCCCCCGCCGCACCTGTTCCACCGGCGCTTCCAGCGAGTCACCCCAGAAGCCCTGTCCATTTGCGATTCGAATCATTCAGATTTTAAATTCCTTTGCCAGGATCTCTTTCATGATCTCCGAAGTGCCGGCCCCGATGGTGTGCAGCCGCACATCGCGCCAAAACCGGCCGACGGGATATTCGGTGACGTAGCCGAATCCGCCGAACATCTGCACGCAATCGTAGGCAACTTTCTGGCACAGTTCGGAACAGTACAGTTTCGCCATGGTGATTTCCCGCACGCACTTCTGCTTGCGATTCATCAGATCCACGGCGCGATACACCAGCCATCGGCCGGCCTCGATGTTGGTCAGATGCTCGGCGAAGCGATGGCGCCACACCTGAAATTGCCGGATTGGATTCGCGAAAGCCTTCCTCTCCAGCCCGTAATCGAGCGCCTGCCGGATCGCGCGGTCCATGCCGGCCAGTGCCGCTACGGCAGCCACCAGCCGCTCGCCTTGAAAGTTGTGCATGATGTAGTAGAAGCCGCGGTTCATTTCACCTAAAAGGTTGCGCCGCGGAATCCGGCATTCGTCAAAAAACAATTCGGCCGTATCCGAAGATAAATTACCAATCTTCTTCAGCTTCTTGCCGACTGAAAAGCCCTTGGTTTTCGTGGGAAAAAGGACAAAGGAGATGCCCTTGTATCCATCCTCGCCGGTGCGCACGCCGAGCACGATGAAATCCGCGCGCGTACCGTTGGTGATCCACAGTTTTTGACCGGAAATGACCAGATCGCCGCCGTCGATGCGGGCATGCGTCTTCATCGCAGCGACATCCGAACCCCCACCGGGCTCGCTGATTCCAAGGGCTGCGATGTAGTCGCCCTTCATCGCGGGCTTCAGAAACTCTTCCTGCTGTTCGCGGGTGCCGAGTTCCTCGATCACCGGCAGAGTCATGTCGCTCTGGACCATCAAGGCCATATTCACGCCGGCATTTTCGGAATATGCCAAACCCTCGATATAGGCCGTCGTGGCCCACCAATCGAGTCCACTGCCGCCTAATTCAGGATCGATTCGGATGCCGAATAAACCTAAATCCCCGGCTTTCTTGAATATCTCGCGCGGGAATTCTTCTGCTTCATCCCATTCTTCGGCATGCGGGGCGATCTCCGTTCGCGCGAACCGCTTCACCGTCTCCCGAATCATGTCGTGCTCTTCGGTAAAGTAAGGAAACTCGGCTCGCGCTTCCTGAACTGCATGGCTCATTGCTCATTCTCCCTTTTGCCGATGCGAACCAGTGTCTGCCCCGGCGCGACCACGGCCCCCGTTTTCACCACTACCGCTTCCACGATTCCCTCCGAGTGCGCGCGTACGGTCTGTTCCATCTTCATCGCTTCCAAGACCACCAGAGGTTGCCCAACGCGCACCGTTTCGCCTGCTTGCACTAGAATTCGCAGGACCAAGCCGGGCATCGGAGAGCTTGCGGATTCTTCCGACGCGGCGCTCTCCGAAGCAGGATACCGCGAAACGCGCGGAAACATGTAGCCGTTCACCCAGCGATGGGTCGCGTCTTCTGAAATGTCGAACGCGCGTTGAACACCGTCGATTTCCGCGCGCAGCCTTCCCGGTTCGCATGAAATGATTTTGACATCGTGAGCGGGTGCGGCGGTCTGAAACGGATTATTCCGGTATCCAGGAGGCACGCCTGGCAGGATATTCCGTTCCGCGTGTCGCCGCGCAACGAGGTACGCGTCGAGAGCCGCCGAAGCACCCGGCGCTCCGGATCGATCCGGCTCAAACGGGATCGCGAAACCGGTATGAATGCGGCCGGCCACGAAATCCGGATGGTCCAGCACACCAATCAGGTACTCGCGATTCGTAACCACGCCATGAACCAGCGTATCCTCCAGCGCGTGGCGCAATTTGCGAATCGCGTCCTCGCGCGAAGGTGCGTGCGCAATGATCTTGGCGAGCAAAGGATCGTAATGAACGCCGATCTCGGTCCCAACCTCGATTCCGCTCTCGACCCGCACTCTCTGTGGCGCGCGCCAAGCGAGCACGTTGCCGGTTGAAGGCAGAAAACCGTTGGCGGGATCTTCGGCGTAGAGCCGCGCCTCAATCGCGTGGCCCTGCTGCGGTGCATCGAAAAGCTGAATCGCGCGACCTTCGGCCACCTCGATCTGCATCTGCACGATGTCGATCCCGAGAACCATCTCCGTCACGGGATGCTCCACCTGAATCCGGGTATTCATTTCCAAGAAGTAAAATTCGCCGGTGGGCGTTACGAGAAACTCCACGGTACCCGCACTCAGGTATCCGATCTCGCGTCCGATGCGTAACGCCGCATCGATCATCGCGCTGCGCACGCCAGGATCGAGGTTGGGCGCCGGCGATTCTTCGAGGATCTTCTGATGCCTCCGCTGCATTGAGCAATCGCGTTCGTACATGTGAACCACGTTGCCGTACACATCGCCGAAAATCTGCACTTCAATGTGGCGAGCGCCTTCAAGATAGCGCTCGCTGAACAGCGCGCCATCGCCGAACGCGCTGTGAGCCTCGCGGCCCGCGGAGGCAAGCGCTTCGTCCAAATCTTCGGCGCGATCCACACGCCGCATCCCTTTACCTCCGCCGCCGGCCGATGCTTTCACCAGTAGAGGAAATCCCTCGGACGGAACCACCGGCACACCCGCCGCGGCCGCGACTTTTCGCGCTTCGATCTTCGATCCCATCGTCCGGATGGTCTCCGCGCGCGGTCCGATGAAAAGAATCCCGGCTGCCGCGCAAGCCTCAGCGAACGCCGCATTTTCAGAGAGAAATCCATATCCCGGATGAATCGCGTCTGCGCCGATTCGACGTGCGGCGTCGATGATCCGGGCGATCGCGAGATATGAGTCGCGGCTGGCAGCTGGGCCAATTCGCACGGCTTCCCTGGCATCGCGTACATGTGGAGCGCCGCGATCGGCGTCGGAATAAACCGCGACCGTCTGAATCCCCAACGCACCGCACGTGCGAAAAATCCGGCGTGCGATCTCGCCGCGATTCGCCACCAGCAGTTTGCGGATTGGTTTCAATGGCGGAATACGCCCCATTCCATCGCGCCCTCGACGGGCCGGTTCAGCGCCGCCGAAAGCGCAATCGCCAGGACGGTTCGTGTATCGCGCGGATCGATGATGCCGTCATCCCACAGGCGCGCGGTGGCGAAGTAAGGACTCGATTCGCGCGTGATCTGATCCTCAAGAGCCTGCTTCTGAGCCCCGAGCTGCGCTTCATCCACCGCGATTCCCTGCCGTGCCGCCGCATCGCGTTTGATCAGGTCCATCACGCCCGAAAGCTGCTGTGGACCCATCACCGCAATGCGATGATTCGGCCAGGTGAACAGGAATCGAGGCTCATACGCGCGTCCACACATCGCGTAATTGCCGGCCCCATACGATCCCCCAATCATGATTGTGATTGCAGGAACCGTGGAATTGGACACCGCATTGATCAGTTTCGCCCCATTTCGAATGATCCCCTGCTCTTCATAGGAGCGGCCGACCATGAAACCGGTGATATTCTGCAAAAAGATCAACGGAATATTCTGTTGATTCGCCAGCGCGATAAACTGCGCGCCCTTCGCCGCCGACTCCGACATCAGAACGCCGTTGTTCGCAAGAATCCCCACGGGGAACCCGTGAACATGCGCGAATCCGGTGACCAGCGTGGTCCCGTAGCTCGCTTTGAACTCGGAAAATCGCGAGCCGTCGACAACCCGCGCGATCACGTCTCGCGCTTCGAACGGCACACGTGGATCCGCCGACGCGATCCCGAATAGCTCGTCGGCCGGGTATAGCGGCTCCTCGATCGGCGATAAACGCACATCAGGCTTCTCTAAATTAAAGTGCGCAACGATCTCCCGCGCGATGCGAATCGCATCCAATTCGCCCTCCGCCAGATAATCCGACAAACCTGAAACCCGCGAATGCATTTCCGCGCCGCCCAGCGATTCTTCATCCGCAGTCTCGCCCGTTGCCATCTTCACCAGCGGCGGACCAGCCAGGTAAACGCTGGCGCGCTTGCGCACCATTACTACGTAATCCGACATCCCCGGCAGATACGCGCCGCCCGCGGTCGATGGGCCGAACACCACCGAAATCGTCGGGATGCGCATCTTCGACCGCCGCGTGATCTCACGAAATCCACGCCCGCCGGGAACGAAAACCTTGGCTTGCTGCGGAAGATCCGCGCCCGCAGCCTCGACCAGAAGAATCGTAGGCAATCGATTTTCGCGCGCGATGTCCGCCAGTCGAGCGTTCTTGAGCAGCCCCGGCTCGCCGGTCGCCCCGCCCTTTGCCGTCGCCTCATTCGCGATGATCAGGCATTCGCGACCTTCCACCAGTCCGATTCCGCCGATAATTCCCGCACCGGGAACTTCGCCTTCCATGCCGAATCCGGCCAGCGGAGCGATCTCCAGGAAATACGAGCCTTCGTCAAGTAGCGCCTCCACTCTTTCGCGCGGAAGCAGCTTTCCCTTCGCGCGATGCCGCTCAACGTATTTCGGTCCGCCCCCTTCCGTCGATCGCTTCAGCTCCGCGCGCAGCCGCTCGACCTCTTGAGACATCCACGCGTAATTGAAGCGGAATGCCTCCGACTGCGGATCGACAATGGATCGAAGTTGCAAGCGAGCTACTTTTGTTTGGCGAGAAACGCTAGCAGCAGCCGGTTGAACTCGGCCGGCTTCTCCATCATCAGGAAATGATCGGTCCCCGGGATTTCGACGTACTCGATCTTCGGGAAAACCTGCTGGAGCAGTTCCCGGCTGGCCAGGCGCGAATGGTCGGCGTAAATCCCCAGCACCGGACCCGCATATACGTCTTCCTTCCAGATCGCGGGATCCGTCATCGCCATCATCGCGCCGGCGGCGTTCGCATCGGGTGTTTCCATCGTCACTTTCAGTACCTCAGGTTCGAACCCGGCCGCCGCCGGGGTCAGCATGTTGCGGATGAACTTTTCACGCGTCGCGTGTCCGTTCGGTCCTGAAAAACTCGCGGCCAGCGTTCCGTAAACCCCTGCGTTCTCCGGCTTCGCGACCACTCCATCCACCAGCACCAGCGCGATCGTATTCTCCGGATAAAGCCGCGCATATTGGCGAATCACCGGAGTCCCCATGCTATGGCCCACCAGAATCCATCGCTTCACCTTCGCGTCGCGCCGCACCGAATCCACGGCGCGCGCGAACAGGTCCATCGAATATTTCCCGTCCTTCGGCGCTTCACTCTGGCCGTGACCCGGCAGATCGAGCGTAATCACGCGATACTTCTTCGCCAGCACGGGAACCTGGTGACGCCACGTCGTGGAATCCGCAGTCCAGCCGTGCACCAGCACCACGGTTGTCTTACCTTTGCCCGCCGACGCCCAATGAACGTTCAAGCCATCCACCGTGGCCCCTGAAACTGAGATCGCCGCCAGCACTCCCAGAAAAAGTCTCATTTGATTACCATAACGCGCGAAAACCCTTCTGAGACATCCGGCGGCGTCAGGCGCTTCGCCATTTCCGCGATCACTTCATCCGGCACGATGCGGTGCCGTTCGCGATTGCGGCGCTGGCATTCTTCGGCCGGAACATCGAAAAAAATTGCCTCGATATCGCAATCGTAGAGGCCCGCGAGCTTGATATACGGACGCCTCTCATACGGCGTCAAATTGGTCGCGTCGACGTACGTGAGCGGCCGTTGCAGCTCAAGCCTGTGTTTCACCAGGTCCCGCAGCACGCTGAACACTTGCCGATGAATGGTCTGATTGGTCGCATCGTCCGAGATCAGCCGCCGGATCTCATCGCTCGAAATCGCCGTGCCGCCGAGTTTTTCGATATACGTCGACTTCCCCGACCCCGGCAGCCCGACCATTACGACGATCTTGGGCCTCATCGCTTGTTGAAAAGGGGGACAGACCACTCTGTCCACGGCCACACGTCTCCTTGGAACCGACAATCTTCCGGCGAGGACAGAGCGGTCTGTCCCTTTTTTCAACAGAACCTTAGACGACGTATCTTTCCGCCTGAATCAGCCGAGCCGCGATCCTGCGCCGCAAGCCGATCATGTCCACCGGCTCATACTTGGTGAACCGCTTCAGCACCGCCAGGTTCGTGCGCAGCGCGTCGCCCTCGGAACACGCCGCCAGCACCGTCCGCGCCGCACTATCGATCGTGTCCATCGCTTCACGAGAGAAAACCGCCACCATGTCGTTCACGTTTTCCGCATTGCGCCCGCTTTTGGCGATTTTCCGTGCCCGCAGCGTAGCCGATTCGAGGGCATACGCGTTCATCAGAATGTCGGTGATGTTCGCGACCACCTCCTGCTGCTCCTCGATCGCCGTCATGTATTTCTGGAACGCGATCCCCAGCGCCAGCAGGCCGACCTTCTTCGCGTTGGCGACCATATCGATCGATCCGCCGAGCGACGGTCCGCTCAGAATCTCGCCTTGCAGCTTCTTCACCGCGTCCACCAGCGGCAGCGTGCCCTTCTGGTCCCGCTTCAGCATCATGCCGGTCGCCAGCAGCCGGTTGATCTCGTTGGTCCCTTCGAAAATTCGGTTGATGCGCGAATCGCGATACGCGTGCTCCACCGCGTAATCCTGATGGAAACCGTACCCGCCGTGGATTTGCACGCCTTCATCCACAACGTAATCCAGCGTCTCCGACGCGAAAACTTTGATGAAGGAGCACTCCGTCGCGAACTCTTCGACGGCTTTCAGCATCTCATGCCCGGCGCCGGGATTGTCCCATGAGAACCCTTCGAGCTGCGCTTCGATATCGCCCACCACGCGATACGTCATGCTCTCGCTCGCGTACATGCGAATCGCCATTTCGGCGATCTTGTGCTGGATCATGCCGAACTCGGAGATCGATTTGCCGAACGCCTTCCGCTCTTTCGCGTACTTGATCGACACCGCCAGATCGTCGCGGCAGCCGCCGTGCGCGAACGGCCCCAGCTTCAGACGGCCGAGGTTCAGAATATTGAACGCAATAATATGCCCGCGTCCGATTTCGCCCAGTACGTTCTCCACCGGGACCTTCACGTTGTCCAGATACACGGCGGTTGTCGAGCTTCCCTTGATCCCCATCTTCTGTTCTTCTTTTCCCGCCGAAACGCCGGGCCACGCGCGCTCCACCAGGAACGCCGTAAACTTATCGCCGCCGACTTTCGCGAACACGGTATACAGATCCGCGAAGCCGCCGTTGGTGATCCACATCTTCTGCCCGTTCAGGATGTAATACTTCCCGTCCGGCGAAAGATCCGCGCGCGTCCGCGCCGCCAGCGCATCGGAACCGGCCTGCGGCTCGCTCAGGCAATACGCAGCGATCATTTCCGCGGATGCCAACTTGGGCAGATATTTTTTCTTCTGCTCTTCGGTCCCGAACAGCAGCAGCGGCAGCGTGCCGATCCCGGTGTGCGCGCCGTGCCACGCCGAATACGACCCGTCGCGCGCCACGCCTTCGGCCACCACCATCATCGACGTGAGATCCATTTCCATGCCGCCGAACTTCTCCGGGATCACCACCGCCGTCAGGCCCAGCTCAGCCGACTTCTTCAGGATTCCCGCCGCCACCGCGTGCTGCTGATGATGAATCTCTTCGAGATGCGGAGCCACTTCTTTGGTGAAGAATTCTTCGGTCGTCTTCGCGATGGCGCGATGCTCGGCCGTGAAATCCTCGGGCGTGAAAATGTTTTCAGGTTCACGTGTTTCGAGCAGAAACGCGCCGCCTTTGGTCTTCGGAATCGCAATCGTTGTCGATGCCATATTAGTTCCCTCGCTCAAAAATTCCCGCCGCGCCCTGGCCGCCGCCGACGCACATGGTGACCATTCCGTAGCGCGCATTCCGGCGCGGCATCTCATGCAGGATGGTCGCCGTCAGCTTGGCCCCGCTGCATCCCAGCGGATGCCCCAGGGCCACCGCGCCGCCGTTGACGTTCAGCGTGTCCATATTTAATCCCACCTGGCGCGCCACCGCAACGGCCTGCACCGCGAACGCTTCATTCAACTCCACCACGCCGATGTCTTCGAGCTTCAACCCCGCCAGCCGCAGCGCCTTCGGGATCGCCACCACCGGACCGATGCCCATGATCTCCGGCGGCACTCCCCCCACCGCGAAGCTGACGAATCGCGCCATCGGCTTCAGTCCCAGTTCGCGGGCTTTCTTGTCCGACATGACAATCGCCATCGCCGCGCCATCGCTGGTTTGCGACGAATTGCCCGCTGTGACACTTCCAGTCGCGTGAAACACAGGCCTCAGCTTTGCCAGCGCTTCCACGGACGTATCGGCGCGCGGTCCTTCGTCTTTTTTGAACACGGCTTTCTGCGTCGACGGATGCCCGTTCGTCAGCGTCGTCGTGTCTACTTCCAGCGGAACAATTTCGTCGTCGAATTTCCCTTCGGCCTGCGCCTTGATCGCATTCTGATGCGATCGGAATGAGAACTGATCCTGATCTTCGCGGCTGATCCCGTACTTTCGGGCGACCTCTTCCGCTGTCAGCCCCATGCTCATGTAGATCGCAGGCAGATGATCCACCATCCACGGATTCGGCGCGAATTTATTGCCCGCCATCGGCAGCAGACTCATCGATTCCGCGCCGCCCGCGAGGATAATCTCAGCCCCGCCCGCCCGGATCCGTTCCGATGCCATCGCGATCGTCTGCAATCCCGAAGAGCAGAACCGGTTGACCGTAACGCCCGGCACCGTATCCGGCAGTCCCGCGCGCAGCACCGCGACCCGAGCCATATTCATGCCCGACTCAGCCTCTGGAATCGCACAGCCGAGAATCACATCGTCGATCTCGTCCTTCGAAATCTGCGGATATTTTTCGAGCAGCCGTTTCATCACCGCTGCCGCCATGTCGTCCGGACGCGTATTCTTCAACGTTCCGCGCGGAGCCTTCCCCACAGCGGTCCGCATGCAATCGATAATCACCGCTTCGTTCATGATTAATTCCTTAGGGGCTTCCCGGTTTTGAGCATGGCCTGCATGCGCTCCTGCGTTTTCGCGTTGCCGCACAGGCTCAGGAATGCTTCGCGCTCCAGGTCGAGCAGATACTGCTCGCTCACCGTCTGCTCACCCGTTAATCGCCCGCCGCTCAGAATGCCGGCGATCTTCTCCGCGACCACCACGTCATAGTCGGAGATATATCCGCCCTGCCGCATCGCCCACGCGCCCAGCTTCAACATCGCGAACGCGCTTTCTCCACCAACTTTGATGTCCGTGCGTGGAAAACCAGGAGCGTAGTCGCGCACCATCGACAACGCCAGTTCCTTCGCGTCGCCGATCAGCCGGTCCGGATTCATCGAAATATGATCGCCCTTGTTCAGGAATCCAAGCGTCCGAGCTTCTTCCGCGCTCGAGGAAACTTTGGCCATGCCGATCAGCTCGAACACTCGCCGCGGATCTTTCAAGCGCAGCAGCAGCTCCTTGCATCCGCCGCCCGCGGGAATCAGCCCGACCCCCACCTCCACCAGCCCCATGTAAGTCTCCGCCGATGCCTGCACCCGCGCGCAATGCAGCGGAATCTCGCACCCTCCGCCCAGCGATCGCGAAAACGGCGCGGCCACCACCGGCTTGGGAGCATATTTCAGCGCCATATTCACCTGTTGGAACCGGTGAATCGCGGCGTTCAGGTCGTCCCATTCGCCTTCCTGCGCGGCCAGCAGCACCAGCATCAGATTCGCGCCTACGCTGAAGTTTTCGCCCTGATTGGCGACGATCATCGCCTCGAAATTCTTCTGCGTCTCTTCGAGGCCGGCGTGCAGCATGCCGATCTGATCCTCGCCGAGCGCGTTCATCTTGCTGTGAAACTCGACGCACAGTACGCCGTCGCCGACATCGATCAGCGATGCTCCCGCGTTTTGCTTCACCACTCCGCGCGCGCGTTTGAGGTCGGCAAACACCACGATCCCCGGCTGCTCTTCCAATTTCTGATACTTCGCGCCCGCGAAATCGAAATATTCCGTCCCCGGATTGCCGCCCGAATCGGCGAACCGGTACAGCGATTTGGCCCCCGCCCGCCGCATCGCCTGGATATTCGCTGGAATCTCCCGTTTCTCCGCTTCCAGGCGCTTGCACACATCCTCAAACCCGAGCGCATCCCACAACTCGAACGGCCCCAGCTTCTGTGCGTAACCCCACCGCATCGCGCGATCGATTTCCACGATGCGATCCGAGATCTGAGGCACCATCTCGGCCGAATACAGAAACAGATCGCTATAAAGCTGCCACAGGAACGTCCCCACGCGATCTGTTCCCTTCACGAGTACACGCAACCGCTCGCCCAGATCCTCGATGCCTCGCGCCGCATCCGCCGATGGAAACTTCACTTTGGCGGCCGGATGATACTCCAGCGTCGCCAGATCGATCGCGTGAATCTCCTTCTCCTTGCCCACGCGCTTATAAAATCCCTGACCCGACTTTTCGCCGAGCCATCCCCGCTCGATCATCTTCTTCTGCGTGTCGCTCATCAGATAGCGGTCGCGCCATCGATCCTCGGGAACCGCGTGATACAGATTGGTTCCGACGAACGCCCACACGTCCAGCCCGACAATATCCAGCAGCCGGAAACTCGCGCTATTCGGCAGACCGATCAGCGACCCTGTGATCGCGTCCACCTCTTCCACCGAGTAGCCGCCCTCGATCGTTATCTTGCCGACCGTGCCTCCGAAAAAGCTGCCAATGCGATTCGCGATAAAGTTCGGCGTGTCCTTGCACGGCACTACGCCCTTGCCCAATCGCCGGTCCGCAAAGTTCGCGACAAACTTGAGAATCTCAGGGTCGGTGTCGGCGCCCGGAATCAATTCGAGCAAATGCAAATACCGCGGCGGATTAAAAAAGTGCGTACCCAGGAAATGCTTTCTAAAATCTGCCGAGGAGCCTTCAGAAATCTGCCGCAGCGGGATTCCGCTGGTATTCGTGGAAACGATCGAATCCGCTTTGCGCAGCGCCTCCACCTTCTTCCACAGCGCCCGCTTAATCTCCAGATTCTCTGTGACCGCTTCCATGATCCAGTCACAATCGGCGATCCTAGGCAGGTCCTGATCGAAGCTGCCGGTTGAGATCATGGACGCGGCCGAGTCGACGAAAAATCCGCCGGGCCTCTGTTTGGCGGCGTTCTCCACGCCTTTGGCGGCCAGCCCGGTGGAAACGTCAAGCAAAACGGAAGGAATGCCTGCATTGGCAAAGTGGGCGGCGATACGGGAGCCCATCGTGCCGGCCCCGAGGACGGCAACCCGCTGAATAGTTCGCATGTTCAATCCCAAATACGGTAGTTTAGCAACTTAACACTGTTCAGTACAGAGGTTCAGTACGGGGGTTCAGCGGGCGCGGAGCCATGGCCGTTCCACTCGATACTCCGGCGTACTCGTAACCGTCGGCTTATGCGCGTGAAGCAGCCGCCGGCGCAGCAGAATCCGCACGCCGGCTTGCACGGCGCTTTTCGAAAGCCCGGTCGAGTTGGCCATCTGCTGATGACTCAATTCCGCGCTCTCCGCGCCTTTGCCCAGCGTTTCGCCCCAGATGTGAAGGTATACCAGAAAGGCCGATGGAGACTTGTCGTGGCCGACCAGATCCCGCATCAACACGTCGAGAACATAGGCATCCAGCGCGATTTCTGCCACGAAGGACAGTATACGCGCCGGGGCCGTTAGCGCGAGGAAAGCACGAACTGATTCCCGTCGACGTCCTTAAACAGCGCTGCCGTCCCCCACTGTTCGGTCTTCGGAGGCATCACGAACTCGACTCCCTTGGCCGAAAGCTCCTCGTACGTCTTCTGGACGTCGTCGCACTCGAATGAAACCCCGGTGAAGCTACCGATGCGATCCTCATGGCCGTCGGGAGTGAACAAAGTCAGCCCGGTCTTGGCCCCCGGAATCGACAGCTCGATCCACCGCTGTTTGCCGTTAAAATGCTGGTCCGTAAAAACTGTGAATCCGAGTTTGCCGGTGTAGAAAGCGAGAGCCTTGTCCTGGTCGCGGACTGGAATGGAAGTGAATTTGATGGATTTGATCATGGCGGCAGAATAAGACAGAAAACCAAAGGAATCAATGTCTTACTTAGAACTGTATGGTTAAAAGCTACAGCCGCGTCACCGCCGGCGCGCGCGAATCGTTACCGCCAGATCACCGGGATGCGTGTTCGTAAAGCGCAGCGTCACGCGGCCCAGCGCGTCCAGCGTGATCGTGGCCGGCGTGTTGACGCTCGACAGCATCCATCCATCCGGCAGCGTCACGAAGTTGACCGGACGCCCCAGGGTGCGCGTCCACACCAGCTCCTGTCCGTCCATTTTGTAGCCGACCGGATCGGTATACGTCTCTTCCACCCGCACGCGCACGGATTGGCCCTTCGCGATCGGCCTGGGAAGATCGCCCTGCACCACCACCGTATCCGGCGTGTACTTCTCCGTGTAATACCCGAGTTCGTTCACCTGCTTCCCATTGACGATATGCGTATGCAGCGTCTCGCCCGTATCGAGCAGGGTGATCTTCGAGTCCGGCTTCACGTCGCTTCCCACCCTGACGAAGCTGTGGACCGACGCCTGTCCTGGCCGGTCGACATTGAAATCGTGCGAAATCGCAAACTGATGCGTCGAAGGGTCCAGCAGCCAGTAGCGAATCTCGCGATCCTGCTCGGCGCGATGAAACTGCCCGAAGCACATCGCAGGGATCAACAACAGCAGCGCGCGCTTCACTTGAGCCTCCGTCCGATGATCTTCACCGGCAGCTGATCATCGCGATCATTCAGAAAACTGACGTGCACGCGCCCCGCCGCGTCGGTCGAAACGATCGCCGGCGACGCAGATCCCACCAGTTCATACCCGGCGGGCAGAATCACCACGTTGCGCTTGATCCCCATCGGCCGGTCGAACACCAGCGTGTTGTCTTTTTCGTAATAAGACGGCGGATCAGTATAGGTTTTGATGATCCGGATACGCACTTCGCCGTTCTTCGGCACCGGCTTCAGAAATTTCACGCGAATGTACTTCTGATTGTCCGGGATCTTCCCGTTTACCAGGCCCGACGCGCGCGCCACGGCGGCGTCCACCTCGCCGAATTCCAGCTCTTTCCCCGTATACAAATCCACCACTCGTTCCTTGGTCGAAACCGAGCCGATCCGGATTGGATTAAAGAAATACGCGGCCCCTTCGCGATCGCTGGAAACGTCGTAAACGATGTCGAAGGAGTGCGTCGATGGAGGCTGCAAATCATAGATCGAGAAGGCTTCGGCGGCGCGCAAGAGCGGCGCGGCGGCCAGCAGGAAAATCGCAAAAATTCGCATTATGGTTCTCCAGCATAACACCGCGGTATCCTGACCATATGAAATATTCCATGGTTCTGCTCACCGCAATGCTTGTCTGGGGGCAGACCCCTCCCGTCACGCCGCCGGCTCCTCGTCTTACGCTGCCCTCCGCCGCGCAGCAGCAGGCTCCTCCTCCCGTTTCCCCCGAAACCGTGGTCCTGACCATCGGCGACCAGAAGATCACCAAGGCGCAATTCGACCTGATCCTCTCGACGCTCAACGAACAGCAGCGCACCCAGGCGCAGGTGAATACTCCGGCGGGCCGGCGGCGTCTCGCTGAGTCGTTCGCCGAATTATCCGTCATGGCGCAGGAGGCGCGTGCGCGCAAACTCGATCAGTCGAAAAAGGTGCAGGCGGAGGTCGGCCTTCAAACCGATCGCGTGCTGGCCCAAAGCCTGTATGAGGAGTTCCTCGCCACCGCCAAGCCGGATGACGCCGCGCTACATGCCTATTACGACGCGCACAAGGCTGAGTGGGAGCAGGTGAAAGCCAAGCACATCCTGATCCGATTCCAGGGTTCCAAAGTCCCGCTGAAAACGGGCCAGAAAGATCTGACCGTTGCCGAGGCGCAGGCCAGGGCCGAGGAGATTCGCGCGAAAATTCTCGCCGGCGAAGATTTCGATAAGCTCGCGGCGGCCGAATCCGACGACGCCGGCAACGCAGCGCAAGGCGGCCAGCTCGGAGCTTTTGGGAAAGGCGCGATGGTCCCCGAGTTTGAAAAAGCAGCCTTCGCCGCCGAGCCCGGCAAGGTGACCGAACCCGTAAAGACGCCGTTCGGCTATCACCTGATCCTGGTGGAAACGCACGCCACCAAGCCGTTTGAGGACGTCAAACCAGAAATCGAGAATAAGATCAAGCCCGAAGCCGCGCAGAAGGCCATCGCGGATCTCAAGAAGAAAGTTGATGTCGTATACGACCCGGCGTTCTTCGGCGCGAAGTAGTTATAGCCGGACGATTTTCGGCGACTTATTCCCTTTCAGCGCGTTGCGCGTGTCCACCACCAGCTTCGCGTGTTTCAGAATCCCGGCATAATCGAACGCCTTGTGATCGGTGACGATCACCACGCAATCCGCTTCGGCAGAGGCTTGATCTGGATCCACCGCCGTCATCGCGTGAAGAAGAAACTCGTCCGCCCGCAGCTTGGCGACGAAAGGATCGCTGTAGCTCACCTTTGCTCCCCGCTTTTCGAGCAGATGAATAATATCCAGCGCCGGCGATTCGCGCACATCGTCGATATCGCGCTTATACGCGACGCCCAGAACATGGACCTTCGATCCCTTCAGCGCCTTGGAATGATCGTTCAGCGCGTTTTGCACCTTGTCGACCACGAAATGCGGCATCTGGCCGTTGATGTAGCCGGCCAGCTCAATGAAACGCGCCTCAATCCCGCTTTGCTTGGTCTTCCATGAAAGGTAGAACGGATCGATCGGAATGCAGTGGCCGCCCAATCCTGGCCCCGGATAAAACGGCATGAATCCGAACGGCTTGGTCGCGGCCGCGTCAATCACTTCCCAGACATTGATTCCGATCCGGTCGCACATCATCGCAATTTCGTTCGCCAACCCAATGTTGATCATCCGGAACGTGTTCTCCAGCAGCTTGACCATTTCCGCCACGCGCGTCGAGCTGACTGGAACCACTTTTTCGAGCGCCTGCCCATAAAACAGCGCGCCGAGCTCGGTGCACGCTTCCGTGATTCCGCCAACTACCTTGGGAATGTTCTTGGTCTGAAAGTTGGGGTTTCCGGGATCCACGCGCTCCGGCGAAAAGCACAGGAAAAAATGCTCGCCGACTTTCAGATCCGGCTTTTCGAACATCGGCAGCATCAATTCATCGGTAGTGCCCGGATACGTGGTCGATTCGAGAATTATCAACATCCCGGCATGCGCATGTTTGGCGATCTCCTGGCACGCGTTGACGATGAAGCTCATGTCCGGATCTTTGGTCTTGCGCAGCGGCGTCGGAACCGCGATGTTGATTGTGTCCAGAACGGCGACCGCGCCGAAGTCCGAAGTCGCTTTCAATTTGCCGGCATCCACCAAAGGTTTCAGGATCCTGGTGGGCACGTCCTGAATGTAGGAGACGCCGCGATTCAACGAATCGACCTTGGACTGGTCGATATCGATCCCCATTACCGAAAAACCGGCTTGCGCGAACTCCACCGCCAGCGGAAGGCCCACGTATCCCAGCCCCACCACGCCGACGCGCGCCTGGTGCGACTCGATCTTCTTTTTCAACTCCTGCACATGTTTCGACACTGATTCATCCGTCCTTAGTAATAAAAATCTCCGCTCGCGACGATTTGCGCGGGTCCGGCCAGAAACATCGCGCCGCCCTCCGACCGCAACGCCAGCGGCCCCGCTGGAGTCCGAACTTCAATCGGGCTGTCCACCAGTCCACGAGCCGCCGCGGCCGCCGCCGCTCCAGTCGACCCGGTGCCAGAACTCATTGTCTCACCCGCGCCGCGTTCCCAGAACCGGACCTCCAGCGCGTGCCGGTCCTCCACGCGGATAAACGACACATTGGTGCGATTCGGAAACCGCGGATGCCGCTCCAGCAGCGCGCCCATCCCACGCCAGTCAAAATCGAAATCGTCGACAAACACCGCGCACTGCGGATTGCCCACGTCGAGAATGGTCGCGTCGCGACCCTCAAAGTCGTGGTGCAGCTCTTCGACCACCGCGCGACCCATGTTCATCTCGAACGTGAAGATATGGTCGCGCCGTTCCAGCAGCCGAAGGTGCTTCACGCCCGCGCCCGTCGCGATTCGAACCTCGTTCCCCGGAAGTCCACTCTGCATCAGATACAGAGCCGCGCAGCGCGTGCCGTTGCCCGAAAGAGCGCTGGTGCTGCCGTCCGAATTCCACAGCTCGATGGCGGCATCGGCGTCATTCGACGCCGAAATCACGATCCATCCATCGGCGCCCACTCCTGTATGCCGGTCGCAAATCGCGCGCGCCAGAATTACGGGATCCGCGCCCGCCGGCACCTGCTCGCGCGGCGTCAGCAGAAAATCATTGCGCGCGCCGTGCGCTTTCGTGAAGGGAATTTTCATTGAAGCTGGTAAATCTCCACCACCGGGGCTCCCTTCAAGATAATCTGCTTCCGCAATCGATAATGCCGCCCGCGGCGATCGGCTCTTTGAACCGCGGTCGCTACTTCGTCGCCGGAAAGCGCCAGTGCCCATTCTTCACGAAGAAACATCTCCGGGCGCATCACGGCCGCGAGATACGCCGGGCCGTTCCCTGAATGCAGACCTTCACGCAAGGGAATCCCCGCCTCGCGTAGAACACCTGTCAAATCGCCAAACGAAAACAGAATCCCCGACCCATGCCGGTAGTTCGCCGCCAGGAAGTTCGCCGCCTCCCGAGTCCACGCCCGGCGGGCCATCGAATTCACCTGCGCTTCTTTCCAGCACACCGCCGCGCCGCTCGCCAAGACGGTTAACGGCAACAAACCCAGCACCACCGCAATCGCGACCTGCCAGCGCGAAGAAACCAAGGTCACGATCGCCGCCGCTGCAAATGCAGCGAGCGGTAAGACCGCAATCGCGTAACGAGTGTTGTAATAACTGTTCGGCCACAATACCGGCACATAGATCGGCGTTCCTGAGGAATGCATGCTCCATATGTAGAACGCCGGCGCGAGTGCGAGCATCACTAGCGGCCACCACGCTCGCTTCCACAGCGCCACAATAGCGCCGATTACGCCCACCCCGATCGCTG
>Ga0209517_10004871_pt1 | contig 17384 bp, 21 predicted proteins | sample PeaSoiMetSII2010_FD_187695 | JGI IMG/M metagenome (GOLD analysis project Ga0209517, IMG submission 187695) | Peat soil microbial communities from Weissenstadt, Germany - SII-2010 (SPAdes) (version 2) | ecosystem: Environmental > Terrestrial > Soil > Wetlands > Peat | place: Germany...
AGCACGACACCAAAGCCAAGCGTCCCTCGTAGCTGACAGGGGCTGGACGCCAAGGAAATTTCCCCGGCCTCCGGTCGACGGTGAAGTATTTTCCTTGACATCCCCTTTTATAGAACAGGGGTTCACGTAACTTTCGCTAAAACGGAGAACCCGGCTGTGCAGCCGGGCAATCCTGCTGCTGGCGGCATGGAGGCCGCCAGCATGGGAATGAAACCGTCAAAGCCGCGTCGGGCGGTGCTCCGGCTCCGCGATCTCGACCATTCTAAATCCGCCGTCCTCAACAGCCTTGGTTCCCCCGCTTCCCGCAGGGCGTACGAGTTCGCCATCGACGACCGGTTTGCTCCAGCCGCCGTCGCTACGGGATGATCCTCTGCAACCGCAAGCAGCAACGTGTCAGTGCGATGCAAGGTCGCGAATAATCGCGAGCTTTTCCTCGCTGAGCCCGTTCAGTTCTTCCTCACTGAAGCGGCCTGTGCTGATCAGGCGAGCAAAGACGAACGGGAGCACGGAGTACCGGTAGTCGTACTGGGAGTCGATGTCCTTGCGCCGCTCGCGCAGGTAATTCTCCAACTTCCACAGGTCGCTCGGCTGCTGAATCTCTGCGGCGAGCCTTTGCGCCTCACGGATGACGGCCTCAAACTCCCTGTGGAAGCCCGGTCGAACTTTGGCGAAGTGCGGGGCAGCCCCGGCTACACTTATCAGTGTTGATACGGTGATCCCGAACGCCTCACGAGGTTGGCGCGAAGTTCACGGAACTATGCTCTTTTCCATCATGCACCCAAAACGAAAAGGCTGAAATCCTAATTTCCTCAGGTTATGAGCCGAAGGGCCAGATGCCGGACTCTGCGAGACAGCTATTCTCGCACCCTGTCCTCGTGCGCATTTCAGTCGTGCAGCCAGTAATGCCTGATGTACACCTGCGTTGCGATGAGCGAATCGCGTGCTCCCAGTTCTTAACATGGCGATGCCGTCCGCCACGTTCAGTACCGCACCGCCTACGAACTCGCCATGCTTCCCGGCTAGAAATGCCTGATCATCGGGAGCGCAGCCTAAAGCAAAGAACAAATCGAAAAATGGAGTCGGTATCGCGGTGGGCGACACTGATTCATTGTCTTCGAAAAAGCCTGCCGCAACCGTCTCAATCCAACGGTTATACAGGTGTGTTGCCACGGGCAGAACTTCGCTATCACGGTGGTCGCAAGGAATTGGATCGCTGTCCAAAGAACGAAACCAGATTAAGGAGCACGAATTGGAAGCGTAGCCTCGACTGTGCAGCGTTTCCAATAACGAACCATTTGCGCGACCCGATACCCAGACCCGAACTGGGCAACGATGATTTGCATAAAACTGCTCCAAGGTGCACAGCTCGTTTGCACTGATCGGACGGCTCGTACCCACTTCTCGGGCAAAAGAGCTCAACGCATCGGGGCCATGAAAGACTGCATATCCATCGGCTACAGGTGCCACGATTGGATTGAGCTGCGGGTTCCGTAGAGCAAGCAGTTGAGTCGATACAAACGTCTGACGGAGGGCTGTCGCACGGAGCTTCGGCTCAATCTCTTTGTTCCAGTCCCAGCCTTCTAAGACAGGAGGAGAGATTAGCTGATTTTGCAGGATGCTGAGCTCTATTGGAGGCATTAGGGTCCCCATTCCTAGCCACAGATCCGGGACTGAGCGTTCGAGCTGCTGCCCCGATGATAGCTGCGGGACTAAGTGTTCACAAGATTACGTGGGTAAGGTTACACACGTAATCTTCGCTCTTCTGGCTCGGCGTCTTAGGGGGCGTTAACAAAGTCCGGTTATCAACTCGGCCCGAATTGCTCGGCATGTTTTCGTTCGCCCATTTCTAACGCCATAGTCGAAAACCCCGGAGCCGCGCCTTGGCCAGGTCCAGGGCGTCGTTCTCGCGGAGTTCCACCATGATCCAGTGCAACTGGCTGCCGATCTGCGCCCGCGCCAGGCACATGGCCTGGGAACCGCAGGCCGGTGCTGCCGCTGGCGCTCATGTTGCTGTTGCCGCCTTGTCTCTCTCTGCCAGGAGCGCCGCCGCATTCCAGAAGCGCGGCGGCCACCAGGAGAAGCCGACCAAGTGGCGCGGAAGACGCAGCAGGAAGCGGCGCTGGCGCGGACGAAGCGACAGCACAAAGTAGGACCGCCAAGGGTTCAGCCGCTCGGCCCGAAACAGGACCAGCCCGAAGCCGTTCTCGGAGCGGAAACGACGGAGATAGAATCTGCGCTTGCTCATGACAAAGTCCTCCTTTGTTACCCCAAGTTTCCCGTTCCAAACAAGAAATCGTCGAGTTGCTCGTCGCTGACATCTTCAAAGCCTCGGCCATCAACAATGGCTCGGCCAAAATCCGGGTGCACAGGCCGTTGCGGTTCGCCGGTCAGCCGGACTTCGCCGTGCCGCTGACACAGCGCGCGGTTGGCGATGGACTCCTTCAACGCGCCGGTCATTCATCCCCCATGAAGTCGCCAATCGAGCCCCACATCACCTCTTCGATAGCGGCTACCGTGTCGCCCTCACCATCCACCACTCGCCTGGCCGCCGCCGCGGCCTTCGGGCTCAACTGATGTGCAGATCCGGGCAGGACCGGGCCTGAAGGATAGGGCCCGCGGCTGTCATACGCTGGCGCGTGACGCTGCGCGAGCAAGTTCCGCATAAGCTCCGCGGGACCGGGATGCGAGTCGAAGATGACCGGACTGGGCCAGGCGCTCGAGCCCTCGCGCAGAAACGCCAGGGCCTGGGTCAAACTATCCATGCAATCGTCGTGCACCGAGTTTGGCGCGGATACCAACTCGTCAACGAGCACAGACAAGAGAGGGCAGTCCACGCTGAAAAAGATTTTCCCGGCCTCGAACATCGGCGCGACCAGCTGGGCCCTCAGCGCCTTCGAGCCCTTGGGCACAATCGGAGTGATCTGCGGCACGTCGAGACCGGGCCAGTCCTGCAAGAGCTGCTGCCGCAGGCTGGTCCCCGCCCCGGTATCCTCCAGCAAGATCTCGTTTGGCTTCCATTCGCGCGCCAGCTCTTGCACGGCACGCTTCAGCCGTGGGAAGTCGGCGCGCTCCCGCCAGATGTGCAGCAGATGGCAGCCAGTGTTGTTGGTTGCCCACGTAGTGCAGACCGAGAAATCGCCGCTGCGTGCGCTCTTCCCGTAGCTCGTGTCCCAAGACTGCGTAATGCGCTGCCATGATGGCCACGGCTGCTGAAAGTACCGAAACCAAGCCGACCGGAAAATGGTTCCAGCCGCAGCGCTAGGCCGCAATTGCATCAGCGAGACGAAGGCCTGCGAGCCCATCTGCGCCCTGATCGCTTCCAACTGCTCGGCGTTGTGCTTCTCAGGCCACAACGGCTCGCCGGGCTCCCGCCCCAAGGCGTCATCCTCCTCCGCCAGCGCGGGCAGCCGCAGCACGCGCCATCCTTGCTCGGCGTGTTCGGCGGGCAGCCACGATAACAAATCGTCGCTGTGCCACGGCGTTCCAATCAAAATGCAGGCGGCGTTCGGAGCCAAGCGCGTGTAGGCAACCTGCTGGAACCACTTCTTGAGGTTGTCGCGGACGGTGGGGCTGTCGGCCTCCTCTCGGCCTTTCAACATGTCGTCCAGGAGCAGCAACCCGGTGGCCGAGCGCCCAGTAATCGCGCCTTCGCGACCAGTGAAGAACGCGAAGCCGCCAGCGGTGAGGCCGATGCGGTCCTGCGCCGCAGAGTCGCTGGCGATCTCGCAGCCGGGAAAGCATGCCCTGTGCAAGGGATCATTGAGCAAGGCGCGGATGCGTTTACCGGAGTCCTCTGCGAGCGTCGCTCCATAGCTGGCCCAGATGACGCTGAGCGAGGAATTTCGCCCAAGAAACCAGCTCACCGCCAACTGCGCCAATGTCGTCTTCCCGTACTGCGGCGGCAGCTGCCAGATTTCCCGCGACGGCTTCAGGCGCTGGATGCCGGTGGCCTGGCCTATGCGGGCCGCCAACGCGGGTAAGGCCGCGACGCGGGCCTCCACGTGTTCAAAGCGGCCAATGAGAGCCATGGTGTGGCGCGCCGGCTGCAGATTGGGCTGCATCAACTGGCAGTAGCAGGCGAGGTCCTGGGCCGCCAGGACGAGCACGCTCTCGGGATTCATCCCTTCAGCTTTGCTGGCTTTCTGTTTCATTCGAGTCGCCCTCCTCTTTGATCGCCAGAACAGCGGCAGTATTGCCATCTAACGGCTGTACCTGCTCAACAGGGGCAACAACTTGTTCGGCCCCGGCGAGCTCCCCAGAACCCGGAGTTGCAACGGCAGCGCCGCCGTGTCTATCCATATAGGTCTTGGCCACCGCCAGCGCGCGGTCAGCGGTCAAGTGCACGTGCAGCTCGCTGTGGTGGGCGCGCTCATCCAGTTCGCCGGTCAACTTGGCTGTGAGCTCCAAGAGCCGGGTCAACTCGCGGATCGCCATCAGTGCCGTCCGGTAATCGCCAGCACTCTCCGCCTTGGCAGCCAGCTCGCGCGCTTTCTCGTTCAACCCTTTCAGCTGCGCAAGCAGGTCGTCGGCCTGCGCGATGTCATTCGCCCCTTCTGCCTGTACCAGGAGTTTGGGCAAGTGGTCGCGTTGGTGCCGGAAAACCGAATCAGCGCTTACCGCGAAATCCTGCGCTATGCTGCGATACGGTCGGCGATTGGCTACCAGTTCGCGGTCAAGCTCTGCCCGGTTTGGGTGGGTGCAGCATTTGCAGGTGCGTGCCACTAGACCGCACCTCCGAGGCGAACAAACCGCGTTACGAAATTCACTACGTTCGCAAAGTTTGGAAAACGAGAGGATGAGCTAAGTGCTTTGGAATGTGGTGAGCGCGGAAGGAATCGAACCTTCAACCTACTGATTAAGAGTCAGCCGCCAAGCAAAACCGGCACTTTAGCTCCTTCCGGCGGTTTCCTGATAACATTATCAAACTACGTAACTTACATTGACAATCGCGGCCAGATAGCGGACAATGATGGTCAGAAATGGCCCAAAAATGGTGACACCATGGTGACACGGAACCACGAGGGGAGGAGGTGGAAACAGTGGCCGACAAGGTCAAGGTGAATGAGACGTTCTGCAGGAAGGTGCAGCCACCGGAGAAGGGACACGTCATCCATTGGGACGGTGCGATAGATGGCTTTGGGTTGCGGGTGACGGCAGGTGGGCATCGGGCCTTCATCCTGGATTACTACATCTTCGGTAAGCGGCACCGCTACACCATCGGCAAGTACCCGGACGACTACAGCGCCGAGATGGCTCGTGCTAGGGCGCTCGAACTTCGACAGGGTGTCCGTGAAGGCCGAGACCCCTTCGCCGAGAAAGAGCGGATGGCGCAAGAGGCAGCGGAAGATGCGGCACGCGGGCGGACCGTCGCCGAGCTGGCCACCGCCTACATGAAGGAGCACGTCCACCCGTATCGGCGACCGAAGACGGAGAAGGACTACCAGGCCCTCATCGACAACCATATCCGCCCGCAGCTCGGGCGCTTCCGCGTGGGCGCGGTGCTGAGGCGCGACGTGACCAATCTGCATGTCTCTCTGAAGGGGACGCCCTACCTGGCGAACCGGGTGCTGGCACTCCTCTCGGCCATGTACGAGTGGGCCAGAACAGACGACGCTACCGGCTGGGGCGTTGAGGCCAATCCCGTGGAGGGCATCGAGAGGTATCACGAGGAGCAGCGAGTCGCTTCGCTCACGTTGGAGCAGATGGCGCGGCTATTGCAGGCGCTGGACCAGTACCCCCGCAGGCGGGTGGATGGGCTGGTGTGCTCCAAAAAACAGAAAGAGTATCTGCGGGCTGAGGCGTTGCGCATCGCCAAGGCCATTCACCTCCTGCTGCTGACGGGGGCAAGGAAGAGTGAGGCGCTCGGGGCCAGGTGGACGGAGTTCGACCTTGACCGAGGCCGGTGGACCAAACCAAGTCACCGGACGAAGCAGCAAAGGACCGAGAGGGGCTCCATCAACGATGAGGCGGTGGCGCTGCTGAAGTCCATCCCTCGTGACGGCGACAGTGAGTTTGTGTTCCCCGGCCGGAAGCCTGGAGAGCCGCTCACCGACATCAGCACTGCCTGGCATGAAATCTGCGAGGCTGCAGGCATCACTGGCTTGCGCCTCCACGACCTGCGGCACAACAAGGCTTCCTGGGCCACCTCCGAAGGTGAGCCGCTGCCGATGGTGGGAGCAATGCTGGACCAGTCACAGCTGAGCACGACCCTGCGATATATCCACCTGCAGGACCAGCCACTGCGAGACGCGGACAATCGTTTCGGCAAGATGGTGGCGGGGCTGCGGAGACACAGGAGGCCAACCAACAAGCATAAGAAACCGGGACGCTACCAGACGGCGGCCCACAAACCACAAACAAAACGCGCCCTGCCAGGCGCAGTCAACGTTGGCAAGGCGCTGACCATCAGTCACCCGCATGGGAGGCGGGGCACCAATGGCTAAAGTCAATTCTAGTTCCACCCACACCACTCGTGCTGCCCTATATGCACGGGTCTCCACCACGAACGGCCAGAATCCACAGATGCAGCTGCGCGAGCTGCGCGAGTATTGTGCTCATCGTGGATGGCGAGTCATCGGAGAGTTCGTTGACGTGGGCGTCTCCGGCGCAAAAGATTCACGCCCAGAGCTGAACCGGATGATGGGCGCCGCTCACCTTCGCAAGTGCGACGTGGTGCTCGTCTGGAAGCTGGATCGGTTCGGACGCAGCCTCAAACACCTTGTGAATGCGCTGGCCGAGCTGGAGGCGGTGGGTGTGGCCTTCATCAGCCTGCGCGACAACCTGGACCTCACCACCCCCAGCGGAAGGTTGATGTTTCAGATCATCGGCGCCATGGCGGAGTTCGAGCGATCGCTCATTCAAGAGCGCGTCCGGGCTGGCATCGCTGCGGCAAGGGCGCGGGGCGTCAGGTGGGGACGACCAAAGACTGTAAGTCTAAGCCTGGATCTCGACAAGGTGGCGCGTCTGCGTGCTCGGGGTCTGTCCTGGCGGCAGGTGGCAGCGCGTCTCGATGTCGGCGTCGGAACCTTGTATCGCAACGGATGTCAGGAACACGGACACAAACACGGAAGCAGACGCGGCAGGAAGGCAGCATAACGGCTGTCCTAGTCTAGATTGCCTAGCGCGTCTGCAGCGCGTCGTAAATGGACCTTTCCCTCGGACCAACCATTCATCATCGGCAATGCGGTCGTCTAGGTTGAGCCCGACCAGTTCCGCATTGCGCAGGCCTGGCGGAATAGAGCAGTTCGATCAATCAGCCGGTTCCGCTCCGGCCAACTGGTCGGGATACCTCAATGCTCGGAGCCTTGGGCATGGTCACCAAGCGCCGTGGGCTCTTCACTGTCGAAGGGATTGACGTGAACGGAGGATCGAAATGGGTAAAGTTCGCCAACGACCAAGCCCGTACAGGATGCGCTCCCCGTCCCAGTCGCCTGGATCCCGAATTGCACCGTGGTCCCGGGGCTTGCATAGTCGTATCCGGGTGAGGAGAAGTAGAATTGGCCGGGGCCGCTAGGGTTGGCATACAGTTGGGGGAACCCCGCCGATGTGCTGTTGTTCAAGGAACTTGTGATAGAGGGGGTGATCGCTAATGAGGAACCGGTCGTCTGGCATGCCCCCCAGAGCTTGAACTTGAAATAGTCGACGAGGCGACCGTCCCTTATGGTTGTTGGAACGGTGAAGTTGTTGGGGTAAGGGGTGGTAAAGCCGGTGCCAAATAAAGCGCCCAAGGTTACCTGGTACGGGCTCGTTGTGGGAAAGTTCCATGTGCCGCTCCCACCACTGGCGTTCAAGGGCTTGAGTGCCCAAGGGCCAACTACCGAGAGGACCAGCGTGATGACGGCTACTCCCGCCAGTGGGACTATCGCTTTCCGCAGCAGATTTGTTGTCATTTTGGACCTCCTTTGATTTATTTCGGCATGCACCCGGAAACGTGCGCGTTGGTCAATGGCGCGTCGTTCGGAGGTGCTTCTTGACTGACTCTTCTGAGCCGGAGAACTGTGATCGCGTCCCTAATTTGGGCAATTATATACTTGACATACCATGGAGAAAGCCTTATATTTAGGTCATGGACGGCCTAAATACACTTCAAGAAGCGATCATCCACTTTAGCGATTACGAGAATTGCCACGCGCTGATGATACAGCTTCGCTGGCCGGACGGCAACGTGAAGTGTCCGCGCTGTGGCGCTGAGAAGGTCACCTATCTCGCCAAGACTCGCGTGTGGAAGTGTTATGCGGGACATGAGAAACCGACGTTCTCGCTGAAGACTGGCACGATCTTTGAAGAATCGCCGCTCGGTCTCGACAAGTGGCTCCCGGCCCTGTGGCTTGTCGTGAACTGCAAGAACGGCATTAGCTCTTGCGAACTGGCCCGCGATCTAGGCGTGACACAGAAGACTGCTTGGTTCATGGCTCACCGTCTTCGCTTCGCGTTGAAGGACGGCGGATTCGATTTGTTCTCTGGCGAAGTCGAGGCCGACGAGACGTTCATCGGCGGCAAGGCGCGAAACATGCACGTTGCAAAACGTCAGCGCCGCATCACCGGCACGGGCGGGAAAGATAAAACTGCCGTCATGGGAATCCTTGAGCGTGGCGGGAGGGTCCGCACCGTGGTAGTCCCGAACCGCAAGAAAAAGGCTTTGCAAGCTGAAGTGAAGAAGCATGTCGAAGCTGGTTCGGCGCTCTACACAGATGCATTGCTGTCCTATGACGGACTGGCCAGCGACTACGCGCATAAGGTAATCGACCACGCAGTTCAATACGTGGATGGCCGCGTACACACAAATGGCCTTGAGAATTTCTGGTCGCTGCTCAAGCGCGGCATCGCGGGAACTTACGTGAGCGTGGAGCCGTTCCATCTCTTCCGGTACTTAGACGAGCAGAGTTTTCGCTACAACAACCGGAAAGAGATGAACGACTTCGACCGCTTCAGATTGGCGCTCTCTCAGGTAGCCGGGAGGCGGTTGACGTACAAGCACCTGACCGGGAAAGAAATGGAGCCACCCCCCGCACCGGCGGTGAACTGAAACGACAAAACAGAGGGAAGCGAAAAGCTGGTTAACCCTTGCGGTTGGCTGGTTTTTTGCTTTTCCGTGGTGGTTTGCTGAAGGGATTGGGAACGGCATTCTTGGGCACCGACAATACCGTCCTGAGCGCTTTGATGAATCGTTCTCCCGCTTGCGGCCCTTCTTCCATCTTGGGGTGAGCTTTCATGCTACTCATTCTACCTTCAAAACCTACCTTCAAAACGTAAAACGCGATTGTAATCCCCGTCCGGCGGGTGGGAAGGCTCTTTTGTAAATCGATTGATAGAGGACATCGAGTGCATCGATTATAGCCTGAATCGCATTTCGCACGGCAGTATGGGTGACTATCGGCACAGTCTTGGGTTTCGCATGGGTCAGTTGGTTCCGCAGGTCCAGTGCGGAAGCAAGTTGTGACCACCACGTTGATGTACGATCTAAAGGCTTGCCAGAAAATTTCGCGTGCACGAATTCGATCCGTTCCTCAAGCCTTGCTATCTTCAGACCGGACTGGACTTGAAATTGTCCGTTTTCTAGTCTTACATCCCGCTCTAACAGCACTCCCCTTTCATGGTCGGACAGGTCGGCATGGGTCGCAAACTCCTCTGCGATAGAATTAATGTGCGCCTCCAGAGCACAGAATGAGAGCAGCAGGGCGGCGTGCAAATGTGCTGCCTCACCTTCCGAATCCGCAGGCTCCTTAGCCTTTTCAAGGAATCGCTTTGCTTCTTCTAGCAGTTGATTTGCAAACAGATCAAAGTCGGCCACTATGTTTCCTTAGCCTTTGCCTTGGCTTTCAAAACCTCAAGTTGGGCTTGCTTTACATGGTATTGCTTAATCGCTATATCAATAGCGGACGGCGTGATCCCTTTGCCATCCTCAGCCTGAAGGTAGAATAGCTCCACAAACCTCCCTCTTTCACGAGGGTCCGTTCGATAGCCCAGACCGCGATAGTTATCTGCATCTGTTTTGTGTTTGCCATCAGCGAGCGCGGCAGCGTTCGGTCTTTCCCTGTTGCAGTCCTCAAAGCGAAATGGCGTTTCACTCGCGGGGTGTTAGCATGGAGCATCCCGGCTACATAAGCCCATGCCGACATCACTGCCACGTTCAGAGCTTTTTCGGGGTAATCAGGTTTTGGCTTTGGTTTTTGTTTCTTATTGAAGGCATTTCTCTGGGCTTTTACGAGAGCCGCAAATTCTTTACCAGCCTGCAAAAGTTCAGTATCGGTCCAGAGTTTTGGTTTGTCGGCTTTTAGTTGTTCCCACGCAGCATCCGGCCCCCCAGTGGGGCAAATCGACGGAGTGGTATCGGTCATATCAAATTGTTTGGCATCGACCGTCATGCCATTGAAATAATTCGTTATGAATGTCCGAGCCATTTTTACGGAAATCGGCCCGCCCCGTTCGTAACTATCTGCGAAATCCTCACCGCTTTGTAACAACCCGACCGTCTGACACCAATCACGCAACTCCGGCCCCTGAAATGTCTCTTGTAATCGGTCGAACAAGTCGCCAGATATAGCAATGTTAGTGTTGGAAATCAGTTGCACGTCTAGCCTCTGTGTCATGTCCAATCCGAGATACACTTTGACCCCATGATATTCGTCAATACCACCTTTAAGGGCCTCACGGATTGCTTCAAATCGGTGCTGTCCTCCGATGATTTTGAGTGGATGTTCACTGTCGAATTCTTTCGTATACTCCGCTACGATATTGCTGAACGACCGCTTTTGCTTAGCGTCTTTAATCATCGTCTGAAACGCAGCGTTATTCACCACAATGTCCCGGTTTGCCCGATAGTCAGGCTGCTCCTCTGGATCGAGAGGAACATCAATGGTCCCCAAGGAAACTATCTTGCTTCCCTTTATGTGGCATTCACAATAACGAGCGCCAGTTCTAGAATCCGTCAACTCCAATAGCTGCTCTGGAGTCTCAAGCGGGTGAAAATCACCCGCAAACTGCTGCAATAGCCCTTGAACCTGCCCATTACTGAGTGTTGACTTTGACACAGTCTTACCCTCTCCCTCGTGCGGAGACGATTAGACCGCTAAACTCCCCGGTATGTCAAGTATATAATTGCCCTAATTTGGGAACCGGGGAGAAGTGGGCCTACTGGGATAAAGGGCGCCTACCTTAGCTGAGCCATCGGCTCTTGTCAAGCGCGAGGGGGGAGAGTGGCGAGTGGCATTGCGGCAGCACGAGCGCGGGGAGTGAAGTGGGGGAGGCCCAAGACCGTGGTGGACCTTGACCGTGTTCGACGCCTGCGCTCCCAGGGGAAGAGCTGGCGACAGGTTGCACGGGCCCTCGATGTCGGCATTGGCACACTCTACAGGAACGGCTGTCAGGCACACGGACGCAGGCGCGGCAACAGCAGCAGGCAGCACGCAGCCTAGACTGCCATATACAGCGCGTCGTAATCGCCTGCAGCGCGTGCCTGTGCATTCCTGCAGAAGTTCGATTACCTCTTGACATTCGGACGGAGTTGGATTATAAGCATGCCCGTTCGGGCAGTCGCTCGTCTTACCTCCTGCTGCCCGATTAAGCCTCCTCCAGTTCATAATCGTCGGCCTTTTGGCATTGCCCCGGCATTCTTATAACTACTAAGCACTGTAGGCTGCAGCATCCAGTGGCTGCCGTTAGCGCCTTTCGATAGTTGTTGCTGCACATGTTCGGAAATTCCGGGGACAAACGTCCTGTCTGCCTTTGGGGAGAGGATTGAAGAGGAACCATCGATCCCCAAATGCATGACGAAAGAGGGAAGCCTGTGAACAAAGTCAGATCATCGTGCCTACTCAAACCGGTTATATGCCTTCTTTGGGTAGCACCGTTTCTAGCGGCCCTCCCGATGCGAGCGCAGACTTATCAAGCAAACGTGGGCAGTGGTGTCGGCTCAATCCAATTTCAAGCCTCTGTTGTTTATTCCAGCCAGCCTAGCATTCCTAGCTACTATCCAGGTGGCTACCCTGGGCCACCGCAGTTTTATTCGGTGTCGGATCCAGTAGTCTTTGAGCCAGTTATAGCATACCCCCAGCTTTTTCTCAGGGACGGTCAGTGGATACCCGCCACTTATAGCAATAACGGCACTGTGTTAGCAGACGCTTCTGTAATAATGGGGCTTTATTGCGGTTTCCAAGGCTACCTGGAATATGACGAGCCTTGTTCCAATGTTAAAGGCGCTTTGGAAGGAACTCTCTCCGGCATTTCTACGCTCTCGCAGGGCGGCGTGGTGAGGTCGTTTGCTTCTAACAACTACGTTAATGCCTTCTCGAATGTGAATGTCTCTATGACTGAAACAATTGACTTGAATACTGGAGCATATTCAGCCTATAGTTCTGGAACAATTTATGATGTGTGTTATATAACCCCAAACTGCAGCGCCTACGTATGCAGCATTAATCCCCTGATTTGTTCGGCTACCGTTCAGTACACGCTCAGTCTACAAGGAACGTTGTCAATAGTTTTGGAGAGTCCTTCTCCTCCTCCTCCTCCTACGTTTTCTATTACTGCGTTGGATCCTTATGACTGCAGAATCAACGGGTATAGCTGCACATCGACGGCAATTCCGTCATCGGGATCGTTAACGGACACAGTGATTGGTGCGCCTGCTGCGACGGCGATCTCAGCTGACGGCCAATCGGCGGCCGTCATAATGATTCGCTCGAACTCAAGCGACCCCGTTCAATTGAACCTATCCGCCTCGGGATTTACCGCTGGGATAGGCGGGCTAACGCAGTACAATGCCGACTACCTTGATAATCCGTCTCCCGGAAGGGGCAATCAGTTACCGATAAATTCCCCTTCGCTGGGAAGTTGCAATCCAGAAGCCTCGAACCCGGGATGTGTCTTTCTGGCGCTGCTATGGGCGCCGGACAGTATGCCTTCCGCCGGCGCGGCATCAGGTTCGGTTCCACTGACAATAAAGGCAACTCAGGACAACTCTGCGATTCAGACCACGATTTTTCTGCAACCTCCCCCGCTGGTATTGGTGCACGGCATGTGGTCGAGTGCTGCGAAGGCGTGGCCAGACTTCCAGAATTGGTTGGGCACGAATTATCCCCACCAGTGGATTTTTGCTGCCGATTATGGAACTTCCAGCGGGAAGGCGTACTCTGACTTTGTGACTCAGTCAGAGGTAATGCAAACAATGGTAAATGCGCTAGCTGCGGCTAATAACGGAGGTGTTGTCGCGCGGCAGTTGGATGTGGTGGCGCATAGCATGGGCGGGCTGGTCACTGAATACTTAATCGAGAATCATTCCTCAGTCTCTCCGTCGTGGTTTCCTTCAGATCCTGTTCATCAGCTAATCACAATAGGAGCTCCTTACAATGGAAGCCCACTTGCGGCGACAGCATGGCAAAACCGGGCAGCCAAAGCCCCGCTGCAGTCGATGACTGCTCCGTTGGGACCGGTTTGTCTGGCTTGGCTGGCTGCACAAGGGCAACCCTCGCTTACCTGCACCCTTGCACAACTTTTTGCGAGTATAGGCCGTCCGATGGACACATTGCAGTATATGCAGCCCCCGGGGTCCCAAGATCTGCCTTTCGGCGAGCCCATCAACACGGGGATGTCCAGCGCAATTGTGGGTCAGAAACCCGGATTTTCCGCTCTGGAAACATTTTTCAATACTATACTCACGGTGTTTTTGCCTGGCCAGAATGTCAACGGAATTGTCAGCTCATCGAGTGACGTGCTAGTGCCGGATAACAGTGAGAATTTTTATTCGGACAAACAACAACCTGTAACTATCAACGGAATTGTTCACGCAGGCCTGTGTGGGGAACCCCAGTTTATTCAAAACATACTTGGGCAAGCTTCCCCATGTTCAGATACAGGAGAAACGGACAGTCCATGTTTCTGGGCCCAGGCGGCGTACTGGCTTATGGGCGGTAACGGTCAAAATCCAAGCATCGTCGGAGCCAACTGTTCGAGTGATCCGCCGAATCCCGTCCTGGACTTGACTGGCTATACCCAAGTGCCAGCATCGAACGTGACCTTTTCGCCAGCATCAGGTTCCGCGCTGACGATAAACTCGGCCACGAGTATCACCGCTACCTCATCAGCAAAGACGATTACAGAAGTTCTCCTCTTCCAATTGGCGTCAGATCCCACAGACACGCTGTTGCTATATAGCACGCAATCGCCATTTTCTATCGGATTCGTCCCAACGCGAATGGGCTCTACTACATTCGTTGCCTTTGCCCTCTTTAGCGATATGACCTACGCGACAACCACGCTGAACTACACGTTTCTATTGTCAGGGAGCCCTTTGGCGCTCAGTTTGACCCATGCTCCTGTGGCGAGTTTGCCGCTAGGTTCTTCAATCATTGTGGGGGCGCAGGCACTTTTTGGAAATGGTTACTTTGGAAATGGGTACGTAGACGTAAGTCAGGCGGCTACGTACAAGGTTCGCAGCGGCACGGACAGAGTTATTAGGGTAGAACCAGGTTGCGAATTGTTGCCTGGTCAAATGAAATCGCTTCAGCTTTCATCAACACCGTGCTCACAGACAACCGGCTCAATCACCGCTACTGGCTCGGGAGTGGATTGGCTTGATGTGTCCTATAACGGGCTGACCACTTCGGCGCAAATTATGGTGGGCTCCTGCATATATGCGCTCGGGCCCATAAATCAGACCATAAATGTTAGTGGCGGAACAGCGAGGATACAGGTAACTACGACAACTGGGTGCTCTTGGATAGCGGCTGATGGTGGCGCAACTTGGCTGACGGACGCCAAGGCAAGCGGGACCGGCAGTGGGGCCATCGAGTTCACGGTTATTCCGAATACGACCGGCGCTGCCCGAACGGCCATCATCACCTTGGCAAGCCAAGATGTTGCTATAACTCAGACCACGATTCCCGAGGTTTGCCCCCAAGTTGAGGTAGAGGGACAACCTACGACTTGCCGTGGCGTTCCCGTTGTCCCTATTACGCCTCCCGTCGGAGTCGCTCCTTTCCGCCACGAAGAAGGGAAGCCGTTCTCAGGCGGGGACGCAACAGCCAAGCGTTGAGCCAAGGCCGACTCTCGACTGCTTCGACATCGAAGCACAACCCTTGATCCTTGTGGCACTCACTGGCGAAGCTGGAGAAGGTAGGGGTCAAACTGCGATAGTTCCTGCACGTGGACGCTCAAGGGTGAAGCAGCTCGCGCTCCTGAGCTACACTAGCACTTGTCCACACTGCGAGAAAATTGTGAAAGGAGGCCAACCGCATGGGTACCGTTCGAGACCATTTCCTGTAGGTTGGGTCGGGACAACAACCAAGAGAGCGGCCAACAACAACAACAGCCAAAAGGAGTATTTGTGTGGAGCTGGATTAAAACCAAAGCTGGCGCGGCGAATCTTGCTGATTGGATACAGGCGGCGTGCGCTGTTGCCATCGCTGCCGCCACGATCACCTACGTTTGTTATGCGCGAAGGCAGTGGCGCACCATGGAGGGGACGCTTAATCAACTCATCGAACAGGTTGACATTCAAGTTGGAATGAATCGGCCAAGTCTTGAGCCCGTGACGCCAATGGACGAAAAGAGAAAACCTTACCCGTTGCAGGGAAACGAACTCAAGGTGGACCAGAATGGCGGCGGAACAATCAATTTCACTCCGATGCGTTGGACGAATGAAGGTGACTTGCCCGTGTTCGCTCCGACTGCTGAATTGCGTGCGTTTATAACGTCCGACGCAAGGCCACAAATTGTCGGCCCCAAGATAGAGGAAAAACTTAACGATTTGTGCAGCGCAGAACATGTAACAAAGCCGATCAGCGAAAAGGGGAAAATCTACAGGAAGGGCACACAGCTGACATATCCGCCCAGCGATGTAGGGCTGCTGAATATCACCTTGGAAAAGATTGACACCGATCCAATCAAAAGCCCAGGGCCAGCGTTCGTCTGGATGACTGCCTGTATCCGTTACCCGCTTGTGCCCAACGGCAAGATGGATGGACTTCAAGAATATATCTGGCGGCTTTACCTCTACGTTCCGGGCAAGGGGAACAAGTACGATTTTCCGATCCCCCGAAGGCCGTCCTCCACCGATCCTCAACACCCTGACAATCTCAACATGGAACTGACTGAATACGGCAAGTACCAGTAAGGCCAAGCATGAAGATCGCCTCATTCCCCGCCAGATGCGAAAGCGGATGACACGACGGCGGGAAAAAGTTACGTAGGACACCACCGTGCTTGGCATCGGCCAGGAAATTCGGCCAGGGAGAACCTATTTGCCAGCCGTTCCACAAACCCTGTGTCGAACACGACCTTCCGAGCCGCATGAAATCAGCATCCCCAGCACTCCCAGGAGCGCGTTCCGTATCTCTCAGCTTTTGGAATCCTTGGCACCTACACGCCACCTGCTTCACCCACACCACCTACCTCTGCCCACCTACGGCCCACCCACCAACCACCTAACCGGTACCGGGCCGACGCCCAGGAATGTGGCGGGAAGGTGGTTGCACGAGTCCACCTCCCCGCCACGCGGATTCGGAAGATGTCCACGATCATCCTCCGCCCGCAGTCGGCCAGCAAGGTGGGGAAAGGAGGTATGCAAGCCCACATTGCTGCCGAACCTAGGTGTTGCCCGTCCCCTGGTAAGACTCGCGCATGCTGTCACAATGCTCGGCTGCAGCCTGGTGAACCTTGGCGACACCAGCGTAGTGCTGCGCCATACTTCTGTAAAAGGTGTGGCTTGCGTCGTCATCTTTGCAGTGCTTCGCCATCTCGGCGTGGGCATCGTGCATGGCCTGGTGGTGCTCCGCCAGGCGAGTGTGATGGGCTGCCGAGCGCTTGAAGTGGTGCGCCATGCCCTTAGTGGCTCCCTTGGCCAGAGTAAAGTCGTCACCCACCCTCCAACGGTTGGGGACAGACTCCCACGCTGGCCGGGTAGGTTCGGGCTCCAGGCCGGTGTCTGTCATCGCCCGCTGCAGCGCGGCGTGGCCATCCGTGGACTTCCACAAATCCGGCGGCGGCAGCTCTTGGGTGACTTGGGTTTCATCGGGCTCAAGCCCCGTCCGCGACATATCGAACATACCTGCCATACCTGCCATCTTCTTCCCCTTCCTTAATATGTTGTAGCGTTCACCACCCAGCACTCACCTCACCTACACAACCAACCACCCACCACCCTATGTCGCCCTCATTCCACGTCGCCTTGCCTCTTGCTCCAACCTCTGGAGGTGGGCGAAATTCTGCTCTCGCAATGACGAACGTTCGGCGACCAGTTCGGCTTCGTACAGCTGGCGGCGCAGTTCTTCGGCCTTCGCTGCATCGGCACGGGCGGCAGCTTTCAGCCGCTGCCACTCCCTCTGCTTGGCTTCTAATTCCTCCGCCTGCTGCGCGGCGCAAACCTGGAGGTTGATGGCGTCCAAGTC
>Ga0209517_10004873_pt1 | contig 17384 bp, 11 predicted proteins | sample PeaSoiMetSII2010_FD_187695 | JGI IMG/M metagenome (GOLD analysis project Ga0209517, IMG submission 187695) | Peat soil microbial communities from Weissenstadt, Germany - SII-2010 (SPAdes) (version 2) | ecosystem: Environmental > Terrestrial > Soil > Wetlands > Peat | place: Germany...
AGGACCAAGCCCCCAACCGCTTGTTGCCGGTGATCGCTCAAATCTGCGGTGAAGCCCCCTCTGGTTTCCCAGACAGAACTAGAATCACCGCCTGAGTACGCATACGCCTTCAGTGCGACTTTGGTCACTAACCTTGTACGGGCACTAATTCCGGGTGGTAACGCGAATTTCGGATGGATCTGACAGCGTCTTCGGCTGTGAATCTTCCCATAGCGAGTGCCTGCCTACGGTTGGTTGTCATCTGGATGGGGGTCCGATCAATCCGTTGCACGTATTCAGCGGCGGCAGTACCGACCCGGCTTGCTCTTACAACAAATTTCGTGGTTTTCATGATTTCTCCATCTCGCTCGGGGTGATAAGCAAAACGGGAGGCGAGATCAGCCCGCCTCCCATTTCTCTTATCGGTTGCGGTTCTAGGCGGCCTTGCCGTGAACCTTGGCTTCATGCGTCTTGTCGCTGCCAACACTCACCTTGATCTGCTTGGGCTTGGCTTCGGCCCTCTTGGCCAAGCTGATCCTCAGCACGCCCTTTTCATAGTCGGCCCTCACTTGCCCCGGATCCACAGAACTGGGCAGCGTGAACGAGCGGGTGAAGCTTCCGTACTGCCGCTCGACGCGCCGGAAGTTCTCCTCTTTCTCTTCCTTCTCGATCTTACGCTCGCCATGGACGGTGAGAGTGTTGTTCTCGATGCGAACATCAATGTCATTGTCGTTGATGCCCGGGACTTCAAGCTTGAGAGTAACGTTGTGTTCGTCTTCGTAGATGTCCACCGGCGGTGCGAAGCTGGTGGTCGTCAACGCCTCTTCCGGGCTCTCCGGGCTATAGGGCTCACGGAAAAGCCGGTTCATGCGGTTCATGCGGTCTTGCATGGCGGAAAACTCACGGAACGGATCCCAACGGGTCAATACTGTCATAATTTCCTCCTCGGAAATCTTCAAAAGCGGTTTAGAAACATGGGTCGACGTCTAACGGCCTTAGGCCGCTGCGCGAATGGCCATCTTTTGGAACGTCGAATAGGCAACCTCAAGAGTTCTTACCTCAGGCGTGCGCTCAATCACTTTTCCCAGGGTCTTCAGCACTTCTTGGTAGGTTGTGCGGTTGTAAGTCTCCGCGCTCTGCTTCGAGTCCCACAGGCTGATGGCGACCACTTCGGGTCCACCTGGATCAGCCAACAACATTTCATCCGCAAAGCCCTGCTGTTTACGAAGGGTGGGAATGATCTCGTTCTCAAACGTTCGGGTGAATTCGTGCCGTGTGTTCGGCTTTAACTGCATGGAAACAATACGGGCAAACATGGTCAACCTCCGTGGATTGATGGGAGACCTAAGAGAGAAGACTTCAGATGGGCTGACTTAGTTCAGAGAACCTGAAAGAGTAAGGGGAAGTAGCTTGCTCACTTATGATGCTAGGCTTCTACGCGACCGTTGTCAAATTGCGCCGTGTTCTCTCCTCGACTGGCCTTCGCCCAGCGACTACATATCCTTGTAAGGCTCATACAGAGGCTCAGGCGCCGTCGGCTTCTTCGCGTAAGGCCTATACGGAGGTCCAGGCGGCGCTGGCTTCTCGGCATAAGGCTTATACGGAGGATCCGGCAACGCCGGCTTCTGGGCGCGCTCCGCGTCAGGCGTTGCTCCTGGATAGGAGAGCGGCGGTTCGAGAGATTTGTTTGCGTTATTAGCTGAGTGTTTGACCATGAGATGGCTCCGGAGATGGGCTAAGGAGAGGCTGCGATCTCCGCTGCCTTAGTTGGCCGCAGAGGTTACCAGCCATGTCCCTAACCTATCTATAGAGATGATGCGGCCTACAGGTCACGACGCGATGCTCACAATTGCTCGGTTTGAAAAAGAATTCCGGGCCAACAGCGAAATCTCCCGAAGCGCTCTCAAGCCAGGCAGGAGTTGGTAGTCTTCTTGCCTAAGGGGAGTCTCGAGGCTCGGGGTTGGTGATCTTGAGTAACCGCGCGGGAGATCACTGTGCCGGGCTGCCTGCGAGAGTCGGCGCCGGCGCCACGGCCTTCAACTGGTCTAGCTCAGTCAGCACGCCTTGCCAGCGAACCTGGTCCTTCTTCGTCTCGATCGGCACCGAGAGGTCGGATTAAAACTGCAGGATGTTGTCGCGCAGTTCCGGCGACGTTCCATTGAACTTCCTCTCCGACAACTGAGCCAGCAGCTTTGCGCAGCTATCATCCGCGAGCGAGTATTCCGCCGCTTTGGTCGCTTGGCCGCTATCCAGATCGCAGTTGGGCAACACCAGTGTGTCAGCGCGCTCTTTTTCGAGAAAGGCCCGGTATTGATCAACCGTCGTATTGATGCTTTTGATATACAGATCCTCGGTTTGCGCCGTCGGGTTATTGAAGCCCAGCTTTTTGAAGGGACCAATTTTCGGCATGTAGCGCAGGAGGATCCACAAGATGCGAGTAGACGGATACGCAATCACTTTGCAATCAGTTAGCGTAAACTGCCACTGCTTTTCGTGTACTTTCGTTGCCTTCTGCGCTCTGTAAGTGTTTTCGTTTCGCTTTCAGGCGGCTTCGAGTCCTACCTGAGAAGCCGTTCTTTCCCAGCCTTACCGAATTCCGGCAGGCTTGGCGCAACAGCACGTCTATACAGGTTTCTTGCCCGCCTTCCACTTCGCCCACCTTGCCCGCTGAGCAGCAGCAATCTTGCGGCGGGCGGCTGCCGACATCGTCCGTTTCACTGGGCCAGGTTGATGATTCGAGGCTCGCTTGGCCCAACGTGCCTTCTGCGCAAGACTGATCTTCCTGCGAGCAGCTGCTGACATTGTGTGCCTGGGTTTCGTATAAGAACTGCCACCGTTCAATCTGCCAAGAACTGCTAAAGCCGCGTCGACGTGCCTAAGTTGGTTAACCAGATTAGCGCGCTCTGCTCTCAACTCCGACACGATAGACACAAGTCCCTTTAGATTTGCCATTAAGTCCCCCTCGGACATGATTGTAGCAATGAAACCGGCATAGCACTATGAAGGAAAGCGGTCAAAGCTATCCGGCCGGTGTAGACATCGTGGATGGTGAAGGCATCGTGCGCCGCCCGGGAGATTTTGTCCTCCGGCACGCGTTCGCCTCGTTTCAAACTGGAGACCAAAATCAGTCTGCCGCCGCCAATTTCGGCTCCACGTGCCCGCCGAATTTCTGCCGCATCGCCGACAGAACCTTCTCTGCGAACGTATGCTGCTGACGCGAGCGGAATCGCGTGTAAAGTGCAGCGGAGAGCACTTCCACCGGCACCGCTTCTTCAATCGCGGCCATGATGGTCCAGCGTCCCTCGCCGGAATCCTGCACCACGCCGGTGTACTCAGAGAGCGTCGGGTTTTCCAGCAGCGCCATCGCAGTCAGGTCGAGCAACCAGGAACTGATGACGCTGCCGCGCCGCCATACTTCCACAATGTCGCGGACATTCAGGTTGTAGCGGTGTTCTTCCGGAAGCGCCGAGCTGTTGGCGTTCTGAAAGATGTCCAGACCTTCGGCGTAGGCTTGCATCAATCCGTACTCGATTCCGTTGTGAATCATTTTCACAAAGTGCCCGGCGCCGGAAGGCCCGCAGTACAGGTAGCCATCCTCGGCCGTGCCGGATAATTTCTCCCTTCCCGGAGTTCGCGGAATATCGCCGCGGCCCGGTGCAAGAGTTTTGAAGATCGGATCCAGTTGGCGCACCACGGCTTCGGGTCCGCCGATCATCATGCAATAGCCTCGCTCCAGTCCCCAGACGCCGCCGCTTGTGCCCACGTCCAGGTAATGAATGTTTTTCGTCTGCAGCAGCTTTGACCGGCGGACGTCGTCCTTGAAATAAGAATTTCCGCCATCGATGATGATGTCGCCGGCGCTCACCTTTTCTGACAGTGCCAGCACGGTTTTCTCCGTCGGGTCGCCGGCCGGAACCATCAGCCAGACGACACGCGGCGGCTTGAGCTTGGCCACCATGTCGTCCAGCGACGACGACGCGATTCCGCCTTCGCTCGCCAACTGCTTCACATTTTTCGCGCTCAGGTCGGACACGACGACCTGATGTTGGCCGCGCATCAGGCGGCGAGCCATGTTGGCGCCCATTCTGCCCAAACCAACCATTGCTATCTGCATATCGCTGCTCCGTTGTGGCGTTGCCTCACGCCAACGCCTGTTCACTTGCGGCTGTCAATTTTGTGATCCCCTCGGATACATCGGGACCGAGATGCACACGCAGAGCGCGGCGTTTTCTCTCCGCTAGAACCTGGAAGTCGCCACGCGCCTGCGCTGCCTTGACCACGCCGAACGTGTATTTCTGTCCCGGTACAGGCAGGTCGGCAGCGTCGTCACATGTCACTTGCAGAAACACGCCGCTGTTCGGGCCGCCTTTGTATGCCTGTCCGGTGGAATGCAAAAATCGCGGGCCGAAGCCGAGGCAGGTGGCGACAGTTTTTCGATCGCGCACTTTGTGCCGAATGACCTGCAGTTGCTTCTCGTGCGTGTCATTCATCTGTACATAGGCGAGCAGGGCAAAATAATCTCCGGTAGCCAAACGACTGAGATGAGCTTTAAGGTATGCGACCAGCGACTTGTCGTCCCCTGCGGCCTTGGCTAGCGCAGCCATGTTCGCGGGATCGGCGAAGAGTTTGATTCCGCCGTCCTGTAGAATCGGTTCTTCCGCGGGCAGGCTGCCGGTTGTTTCATACGCGCTGGTCAGGTTGCGGGTAGCGACTTTGCTGGCCTCGACGTCCGGCTGGTTAAATGCGTTGATCCCGATGATTGAACCCGCTACGGCCGTCGCAATTTCCCAGCGAAAGAATTCCTGCCCCAGATCGTAGATTTCCGTCAGCGAAATTCGCACCACCGGATGCCCAGCTGTCTCCAGGGCTTTGAGCTTGGCTTCTTGTTCGCTATCAGCCGCGGACGCCAGTTTCAAGTAAGCAAACACGCGGTCGTTGCCGTACACCGCGGGCGGTCCCAGTTCTTCGCGGTCGACCGGAATCAGGCCCTTGCCTTCTTTGCCTGTAGACTCGGCCAGCAGTTGCTCCAGCCAGGCGCCCATATCGCGAATCTCTGGTGAAGTGATGATCGTGACTTTGTCGCGGCCATGCCTGGCGGAAACTCCCAGAATCGTCCCCAAGATCAGGCCCGGATTCTCTTCCACAGGAACGCCGGCGCCGCAGGCCTGCACCATTTCCTCGGTGCGCTCAAGAAAGCGCTGCGTGTCAATTCCCATGACTGCGGCCGGAACCATCCCAAAGTCCGACAGCGCCGAATAGCGGCCGCCGATACTGGGCCGGCCGTAAAAAATGTGACGGAACTTGCCGGCTTCGGCAAGCTGCTGCATCTTTGAGCCTGGGTCGGTGATGGCGATGAAATGCGAACCAACCTGGTCGCCCACGACTTGCCGCACGCGATCAAAGAAATATTGTTTAAAGATGTTTGGTTCGAGCGTGCTGCCGGACTTGCTAGAGACAATGAACAAAGTTCTCGCCACATCTACTGCCTTCTCCAACGCCCGAATCTGCGCGGGATCGGTCGAGTCCAGGACATGGAACTGCGGAAATCCGGCAGCGTTGTCGAAGGTGGTTGCGAACACCTCCACGCACAAGCTCGAGCCACCCATACCCAACAGCATGGCATGGGTGAAACCCGCGCCGCGAATTTCGTTGGCTATCGCCTTTTGCTTTTGGTTGTGCTGAAGCTGTTCTCCGGTGATGTCCAGCCAGCCCAGCCAGTTGCCCTCGTCAGTGCCGGTCCAGAGAGTCGCGTCGCGCTGCCATAGCCGGCGCATCTTGCCGGCAGGTCGCCACTCATCGATCGACGCGTCGACCGCAGAGCGCAGGTTTGCAGGCAGCGCACAGGCTTGTTGATTGATTCCTGCCGTCGTCGAGTTCTTATCCACGGTCTTGGGCATCCTTCCTCCGCCACGCGGGCACGACCAGCCAGAGTTTCTTTCGCCGCCTTTATTGAAGGTACAACTTCTGGCGGGTTTGGTGCCACCTCAACCGGTTCTCAGGTAAGGTTGTTCTTTCTAACCACGAAGGGACACGAAGGTTCACGAAGTCCTGAATAGTTCTGGGCTTCGTGTTCTCTGTGTCCTTGCTGGTTGAGCTAGGACGTAGACTCCTCAACTTCTTTTGATGCGCCAGCGGTCGCGAGGTGGCACGGGAGTTCAGCGGCTGAAACCACAGCTGCTAACTGCAGATCCCTCGACTGCGCATAGACGACTGGCGTTGCCAATCGTCTGCTTCGCTCGGGATGACAAATCATTGCTGAGATCGCAGAGTGGAGCGTTGCGCGCCCCCTAGAACGCGAGCTTCAACCCAAACTGCATAGTGCGGGAGCGGTGGGCTTCGATGGGATGGAGGAAGGAACTCCCCGAGAGGCAACTGGGGTCTCCGGCGGAGTTATTAATGCCACCATAGCAGCTGATCGTGTTTTGCGCCTGATTGCCGCGGTCCGGATCGTAGATCAAAAACTGGGTGTGGTTAAAGAGGTTGAAGGTTTCGGCTCGGAATTCCAGCGTGCTGCCTTCGGTCAGCTTGAAATGCTTCAGCAGCGCCGCATCGAAGTTCAAGCGATGCGGGTTGTTGAGGAAGTTGCGGCCTGCGTCCCCGAACGTCAGACCAGTGGGAGCGGAGAACGCCGCTGGATTCAGGATGGCCGGGCCAAAACTCTGCGGATTGTCAGCGCCGACCGGCGGGCGGATATATGCGCTTCCGATCACATCGGGGTACGATCCTGCGCCGATGCCGTTGGCGACTCCGGCATTGTCGAGCCCCGAAATGCCAGGGGCGATTTGCGGGGCGGTATTCGTGCAGAGGACGGTGGTGCAGTCCAGGCCGGCAATGCCTTTCGCACTGGCGCCGTTGACCACACTGAACGGAATCCCCGACTGGAACGTGGTGATGCCAGACAGCTCCCATCCTCGCAATAACAAAATCCCGGCGTGGGACGACGGCTCCGGCAGGGGCACGCTGCCGGCATTTTCGTCGTAACCGATGTTAGAAAAATAGTAGCGCAGCTTGTCGATGAAATGGTCCAGCTTGTACAGATAACTGATGTTCAGCAAGTGGCGCTGGTCGAAGTTGGAACTCGCCTTGTTGGCAGCCAGGTCGAAGGCATTCACCAGAGTGGTGTCGGAACGGTCGGAGGAGTCATCGATTGAGTGACCGTAAGTGTATGCGGCTCCGATGGTGAACGGGCCGGTGGCATGGCGCAACGTGACTTGCATGGCGTTGTATCGGGAGTCGGCGACGTTTTGCAGGGAGAAGACTCTGCCGATGCCAGGGGCGAAAGTGCGCAATGAATTGGGGTCCGGTATGGTCGTTCCCGGAGTGCCGAAGCAAGCCGCTTGCAGATTGACGAAGCCGGGATCGGTCGAACCCACAGTCGTGGTCACGGTGGGCTGGCCCGTGAGGGAATTAGGCGGGCCGTAGAGGGTGAAGTGTTGTCCGTCGTAGCTGTCGCAGTCTTCTACCGTGAGCGGCTGGCCGGGCTGGAACGGGTTCTTGCCGGGGGCAACCGGCTGAAGCTGGTTAATCTGCAGATCGGTGGTGAGATGCGTGCCCTTGCTGCCAACATACGCGATCGTACCTACCGTCTTGCTCGTCAACTGGCGTTGTATGCTAAAGCTCCATTGCTGGACATAGGGCCAGATTGCCTGGGTGGGGATCGCAGTGACATTCAGAGGATACGCTCCCTTTCCCTGGCACGGCCCGCCTCCTCCCGGCAGTTCTCCAATTCCTCCGATGCAGTCGTAGCTGGCGGGCCGGTCCTGGGTCATGTCCAACACCAGCGGAGCACTGCCTTCGAGCGATCCGGTGTTGGCTTCGTTGCCGGTTCCGTGGTGATAGAACATTCCATAACCGGCGCGAATCGAAGTCTTCCCGTCTCCGCGAGGATCAAACGCAAATCCGATGCGGGGAGCGGGACTAAACAAGTGCCCCGTCATGCAGCCATCGGGCACGCCGTTCACGCCACAGCGCACCAAGCCATTGGTGATTCGTGGATCGAGATTGTTCAGGTTCAGCGGGATGGGCGTACAGTTTTGCCCAAACTGGTTGCAGGTACCCGGGACCGCCAGCCCACCAGTCACGGTATCAATGGTAGTTTGGGCGGCCAGTGTCTTGTTGAATGCTGACGGCAACCAGTTGTAGACGTTGTTGTACTTCTCGTGCCACAGCCCGAACAGGCTCATGCGCAGCCCCAGGTTCAAAGTCAAACGGTGGTTCACCCGCCAGTCATCCTGGAAATACGGCTCTTCCACGTTGTAGCGGTTGAAATAGTTGCGTTGAGCACTGTCCTGCTGGAAGTTCTTGATCCCGCCGCCACCCTCGGGCCGGTTCCCGCCGGCGCCCAGAAGAAAATCGGCAAAGGCGTTCCCGGTAGTGTTGAAGCTGCTTACATTGCTGAAGGTCAGCAATCCCTGCAGATCCCCGTTGTTGGCTCCGACTGCCTGATTGAGTTCGTTACGTTGCGCAATTACCCACTGCACGCCGGCTTGCAGCGTGTGTTTTCCCAGAACTTTGCTGAGGTCATCGCGAAAGTTATAGGTAGGGTTTGAATGGTGCCAGGGCAGATAACCAGGATCGACGCCGAATCCGAAACCACCGTAAGCCTGGTTGGTACCCGTGATATCGATTCCTGGCACCTTGCCGCCAAAGCCGTTATTGAACAGATAGCCCATGGTCAGGTTCGCAGGTCGCTGCCATTGCGCCCCGTTGGCATCGATGTTTGCCAGCGTAATGTGATCGGTAGTGTAGCTGAAGACAAACTCGTTCAGCAGCGTGGGCGAGATGGTGTTGGTGAGGTGAGTCAGCATGCTCAGTCCCGGCCCGTTAAACGTGCTCTGCAGGGTAGGGAAGTTGTTCTGCACCGTGCCCCACTGAGGAGTCAGGATGGTGGTGTCCCAGGAGTCGTGAATGTAGCGGAAGCTGGCCTTCATCTTGGGAGTAATGTTGTGGTCCACCTTGAACAACTCTTCCCGCCAGTAGGTGCTGGGGGAAACGTCAGACACAAAGCATGATCCGATGCTCGAGTTGCAGCCCGCGGTCGAGTTCGGAAGGGGAATAATGTTGGTGCTCATGATCGCCTTCGCATTGGGATCGATGGGCACAAGGTTGCCGGGAAGCGTCACGAAGACGCCTCGGCCTAGCGTTGAGTTGGAGATACCGGGGCAGTCCGGATATTGGCTCCTGTTAAACGAAACCGATCCTCCCGGCAGGCCATTCGTGGGAGGTGTCACGAACGGACACACATCGCTGAAATTTCCGCTTTGCTCGGCGGCAGAAGGAACGCCCTGATTGTAGGGGGTCGGTGTCCGCTCCAGACGAAACTCCTCCGAGTAAAAAAAGTATGTTTTGCCTTTTCCGTTATAGATCCCGGGAATTATCACCGGGCCCCCTAACGTGGCGCCGAAGTCATTTCTTCGGTAAAGCGGAGCCTTGGTGGTCAGATCGAAGTAATTGCGCGCGTTGAAGAACTCGTTGCGGATGAATTCGTAGGCATTCCCGTGAAAGTTGTTGGTGCCTGTCTTGGTCTCTGCCAGAACCGTACCTGATGCCGTGCGGCCGTACATAGCCCCGTAATTTGAGGTCAGAACCTGCACATCACTGAGTGCATCAAGGCTGGGATAGACGATGAGAGTGCTCTGATTTCCGTTGAGGCCCACGTTCAGCACGTCGCCGCCGTCGATGTTGAACGAGTTATATTCGACCCGCCCGCCGTTGACGCTGTACCTCACGCTGCCGGTGATTCCGACTTTGGCCTCATCCTGGCCGGTCTGGTTGCTCACCCCGGGAGTCAAGGCAATCAATTGGGTGAAATTTCGGCCGTTCAATCCCAGGCTGACCAGTTCCTTCTCTGTGATGTTGCCCACAATCTGCGAGGTTTCAGTTTCCACTTGGGAAACTTTTTGTCCTTCGACATTGACCTGAGTAGTTTCTCCGGCGGGCTCCAGGATCGCGTCGCTCGGGATGCTGTCTCCCGCAGCGAGCGTGAGATTTTCTGTGTGAAAGTCTTTGAATTTAGGCACGGAGACCGTCACGCTGTAGGTCCCCGGCGTCAGATCCTTGGCCGCGTATCGTCCCTGGTCATTGGCGGTGAAGGTTTGTTTCAGCCCGGCGGCATTCGTCACCGTAATGGTCGCCCCGGGCAACACCGCGCCGGTCTGGTCCGTGATCGTGCCGGTAATTTCCGCGTTTCTAGCTGCGGACGCGCTCTTGCCCTGCGCCGAGGCACAGGTTGAAGCAGTTACTACGATGGCCAGAAGACACAAGAAGAGTGCCAGGGTTCGCAATGTTCACCCTTTGTACAGGGATTAACAAAAAAGAGCCACATACTGACAGACGGTGTGTGACAAAACGATGACGGGCAGATTAATTTTGGATGAAAAACCGGCGACCTGCTTCGTTAGTGTAGGATTCAGCAAACGCAGACACAGAGCGCCTTTTGACGCTCCGCGTTTTCCACAAAAGGCGCCCCCTCAGACCCGCCTTAATCCATGAAATTCATGAGATTTTAACCGCGCTGTAGCTTTCCAGAAATACGTTTTCAGCGATAGTTGCCGTACTTCTTTTTGTTATTTGTTGCTGGCGTTCTCGTTCGCCTTGACGGTATTTCCGGGTTGACCGTAGTGCGAGTCACTTCTTGAGCTTTGCTGGGTTTCGCCTCAAGAAGAAATTCTGGCGTGCGGCTGAAAGTTCCGCACTGCCGCAGTTCCATCACGGGGTGCTCCCCACAGCTGCGCACATTTGCGCCAAAAGGAACTTACCTATGACGAAGCGAACCAAAACGATCGTAACCGGGATGTCGCTCGCTCTGCTGTTATTTCTGGGAGTGAACGCGTTTGCGGCGAATCCTCTTGCCGCGGCCATCACCGGCTCTTCAGCTCAGTTCAACCTGACCGCCCTGGGCGGATACGCCACCGCTGCCTGCGGAACCAACATCTGGACCCAGAAGTCCTCCAGCACGGCTCCCATCCAGGGCGTCGACCAACGGGCCGGCGGCGGCCCGGTGCAGCCCGGAAACATCTGGATCATCTGGAACACCAGTATGACTACCATCTGCTACTACCTAACGGTGGACACCATCGTCGGAGCCCAGATGTTCTACGCCGTTCCGAAGTACACCCTCTCTGTTGACCCGAGCTGGGTGAACAGCGCCGGGGCGAACCTCATCCCGACTCTGGTAGACGTGGCACTGCCTCAGGCAGTCTACAATGTGGTGAACAACACAAGTTTTAACGCGGTTGCGCTCGATGTCCGTCCGGAAGACGCCTTGTTTGAAGAGGATCGCGTTTTGGCTCCGCTCGACACGGTTAACTACACCGGCCTAGGTTATGGGCCGGGTCCAGTGGGAACTGCCATCCAGAGTGCCTTCAGCAGCAAGTCTGCGACTCCAGTGGCCTTTGCTATTAGCGGAACCGACCCGATTTCGGGAGGCACCATTCCGCCGTGGACAACCATAAATGTGGGCGCGGAGCCGATAATCTTTTTTGTGAACACCACGGATAAAAACCCCGGGGGATTCGGCACCTCGCAATTCAGCAACATTGATCGCTGGACACTCACCAACGTCCTGAATGGCACTTTCACCCGCACACGAGACATCACAAACGTGAAAGGGCTGCCCAGCATCGGGATCCAGGTAATCCTTCGCGAGCCGCTTTCTGGAACCTATACGACCACCGAGTTCAACATTCCGCGGTCTGCAGAAATTAACTCTACGCAAGAGCTGAACGTGAATCCGGGCGCGCCGGGAGGCAATCCGCTGAACGTTACCTATGCCAGCGGCGGCAGCCGCAGACGAGTTGTCGGAAATGGCGAAATGGTTTCCGAAGTCCCGTCGATCGAAGACGCGTTCGGTTACGCTTTCTGGAGCACGGGTAATTTTGCCAAGGCCCTGAGCACCACCAAATATCTTTCGGTGGATGGGGTCGATCCTCTCAATTACTCGTGGTATCAGACCTCGGGAACATTCCCCAACTGCGTATATCCTTGCAGGGGTTTGATCCCGTTCGTCAATATTCTGAACGGCGGGTACCCCGCTTGGTCTATTCTGCGAATCTCGACCAACCTCCCGGTTCCGGCGGGAGTCAGCTTACTCATCAGGAACGAGCAGACCCAGGCAGCCAATGGCTTCCCGGATTTCGTTCCTTTCTCCTCAATGCAGATGTTTCGTTCGCATTACGACCGCCCCGGACAGGTCGGTTCGACCTCTAACGGCAACCCTGGCGAGCCTGCCGAGTCGGGTGGCGATGTAGGCGGTGCTGTTTTCCCAATCCAAGCCGACGAGGACTTTCTTGCCGACACGGGCATGCAGCTCATAGAACACAAGAATTAGCCCGGATCTTGAACCACGCTAGGAACCGGAGGCAGGCGGCTGTTGCAAGCAGCCTGCCTTCTCTTCCTCAAACGCTGGTAGTGAGGCGGTATGCGGTTCGTAGTAGAAGTCCCGGACTGCGAAGTATTGGACGCCGCGGAAAAGCCCGAAGACCTTGCCTGCGAAATCGCTGAGGTCATCGCCAAAGAAATATTCGATTTCAGTTTCGTTACGGTTGTGCCGCAGCACCAGGCGTGAATGCGCTCGGGAGGCCAAGTCCCGAGCCGGGTGCTTTCAAGAGGAGAGAACAATTGCATGAAGGGTTTTTGTAAGGGGCGTCGGAACCGGGGGTTTCCATTTCTGTTGCTGCTGGTGTTGGCCACATCGCCGAGGCTTGGCTGGACGCAACAGCCGACAGCTCAGGAGGCCGGACCATCAGTGCAACACGTCGGGAACCTGGAGGATTGGAGTTCGCTTTCGCTGGCAGGAAGCCAGCTGATTCCGGGTAAGCCGCTCCTCGGTGAAAAGGGCGACTTTCAGCAGTTCACGCGCGAACTGTGGCAGGTGAAATGGCGCCTGGGCGACCCGATTGATTTGTACGTCATTCGGCCCAAGGGTGTCGCTAAACCGCCGCTGATTTTGTACCTCTATAGCTTCCCTTCGGAAACCGACCGCTTCCGGAACAACGATTACTGTGAACGCATCACCAGCGGGGGATTTGCCGCTGTGGGATTCGTGTCAGCTCTCACAGGACATCGCTATAAAATGCGCCCCATGAAGGAGTGGTTTATCAGCGAACTGCAAGAGTCGCTGGGAAGTTCCGTGCACGACGTGCAAATGATTATTAACTATCTCGCGACGCGCGACGACCTGGACTTGAGCCGTGTGGGTATGTTCGGAACTGGATCGGGCGGAAGCATCGCGATCCTGGCGGCTGCGGCCGACCCGCGGATCAAAGCGATCGATGTGCTTGATCCATGGGGGGATTGGCCGGACTGGATGGCGAAGTCCTCCATCATCCCCGAGACTGAGCGGCCAAATTTTCTGAAGCCGGAATTCCTGAAGAAGGTTGAGCCGTTGGATCCTGTGCGATGGCTGCCCAAGGTAAGAGCGCAAGTGCGCATTCAGCGCGTGCTGGACGATATGACTACGCCGCAAACCGCGGAGGATCGAATCGAGGCTGCGGCCGCACCGACGGTCAAGGTGCTGCACTATAAGGATGTCATGCAGCTCTATGGCTCGGGTTCAGGCGGTAGCATATTTCAATGGGTGAAAGACCAGGTCCGACCAGCTCCGGAAGCGGCCAAGGCGCCGGAAGACGCCGGCAGTGCGCATCCACAGACTGCGGAGACCGGTCACAAGGATTGAGCGTCGCGGACGCTCCGAATCGTAACCCGGGGACATAAGAGCAAGCACCATGCAGGACGAGGTTTCATCTCCGAGTTGGAGCCCCACTTATGGTTAATAGGCTATCGCGCATTTTCGGTGTCGCTCTCTGCTTGGGACTGGTCGCTTCGCTGGTCAGTTGTGGTGGATCGAGCGCCGCTCCGATTAGCGGCTTCAGCGGTCTGGGCCAGGTCTCGGTCACAATTATTCCCGCCTCAATGACCATTACGACCGGGACAATTCAGGCCTTCACGGCGACGGTTAACAACTCCGGGGTGCAAACCGTGCAATGGCAGGTGTGCCAGGCAGGTCTATGCTATCCGGGCGGCCAGGCAAGCCTAGGAACCATTGACAGCTCCGGCAATTACACTGCGCCGGAGTTTGTGCCCAATCCCGCCAACGTGGCGGTCAGCGCGATCCCTGATGCGGACAATACCAAAAGCGGCAGCGCGAACGTGACCATCACGGGCGCTCTGATTCCTGCCACGGTTTTGATTTCTCCCACCATCGCTTACCTGCAAGTCGGAACCAAAATGAACCTGTCGGGTGGCGTGACCGGCCCCGCCGACACCTCGGTCATTTGGAAAGTCAACGGGATTGCCAATGGAAACGCCACGGTCGGGACAATTGCGCCGGGCTCCAACAACACCGCTGTTTATACCGCCCCGGCGAAAGTTCCCAATGAAACCGTAACCATCCAGGCAGCCTCGCATGCAGAGCCGACCCACATTGCTTCGTGTCCTGTCACCATCAGCATAGGGCCACCTGCTCACGCGACCATTACCATTACGCCGGTTGTCGCGACTGTGGCGGCGAGCACGAGTTTCAACTTCACTGCCAGCGTAATCGGGCTGCCGCAGGGCGCCGCTACTTCTGTGACATGGCAGGTGAACGGGATTACAGGCGGTGACTTGACTTACGGCAACATCGGAGCTCAAACCGCGTCGATAGGGCAATACACAGCTCCCGCAACGCTTCCTGTGCCGCCAGAGAGCAACGTCGTAACCGTTAGGGCTTATTCCAACGCGCAACCGTCCGCGATCGCAACAGCCACCGTGACCATCAGTCCTCCTTCCGCCAATGCAGTGGCCATTCAGGTCACCGGCGTGACCAGCACTGTTGTGGGCACGATACAAAACTTCACTGCGAAAGTGGAGAACACTACCAACCTGGGTGTGGTTTGGCAGGTGAACGGGATTAACGGCGGCAACTCGACCGTCGGCACAATTTCGGCAGATCCTGTGATCCCTGATCAGGGTGACTACATCGCGCCGCAAAAAGTTCCAAGCGACCCTACGGTAGTTATTGGGGCGCGTCCTAATGCTGATCCGACATTGAACGGGACGATTGCAGTGAACATAACGCCGGTTGTGCTGACGGTTACAGTGTCGTGCCTCCCGATTGCTTGCGTGAAGGGGACCGAAACCCTGGGAATCAATCAGCAACAGCAGTTTGGCGTGCAAATTACCGGGAACAATCAACTCGCGGATTGGTACGTGTGCACCGGCGGTGGCTCCCCGCCGAAGGGCTGTATTCTCGGAGGCAACAGTACCTACGGCACGATATCCCCCGATACAGGCGCCGATTTTGTTACCTATACGGCGCCGGCGTCCGTCCCCAGTCCTTCAACTGTGGTCATCGAAGCCGTCGCAGATACTAATACGGCAGATTTCGGGGTAGCGACCGTCACCATTGCCCTGAAAGCTGTCAGCGTGCAGATTTCACCGCCCGGACCGCTCTCTGTACCAGTCACCGAACTCGGCGGTCCATTTACGGCCAACGTCATTGGTTCGGCTGACCAAACCGTCTCTTGGTATGTGAACAACATCCTCAATGGCAACGGGACCGTTGGCACCATGGCGCCGGACAGCCAAACCTTAGGAGCGGAAGACTACTTCGCTCCCAACAACGTGCCCAATCCCGCGACGGTGACGATAACCGCTGTACCCGAGGCTGATCCCACGGTGGTGTCCAATAAGGTCCAGGTGACCGTCGTGCCGCCGCAGAACCAGGTGACCATTCAGATCACAACTGATCCTGGTGAGTTGCTGCCGGGCCACAGCGAGCCGATTTTTGCACAGGTGAACAACAGCAACGATCAGATTGTCAACTGGAGTCTGTCGCCCACAAATGGGGGGATTTGTAGCGATCCCAATCCGCCGACCCCGTGCGGCACGATTCTGCCGGCCCAGACCAACAATGCGCCGACGACCTATACCGCGCCCACAAATCCGCCAAGCGACCCGTACCAGGTAACCATAACGGCCCAGGCCGACGCCCAACCTCACCCGCAGGCCCATGCCGTGGTCACCATCACTCAGAATGCCACCGCGTCGATCAGCATCATTCCGGGCCAGCTTGTAGTGCAGGCGGGCTCAACCAACTTCACTACCTTCTACGCCCAGGTTACTAACGCCGATCCTGCTATTGACGTGGATTGGACGCTGGGCTGTAACTCACTGTCTCCGAACGGAGAGAGCCCGTGCGGACCGCCTTTCCACGGTTACAAGGATGGTTCTGGGCCGGGATGTGCTGACTACCCGGGAGGCGGTTTCGACGATCCGCTTTGCCATACCGGCAATTTCACGATCACGGCGGAACAGCAATTTACTTACACACCGCCCAAAATCCTGGGCAGCAACTACACCGCCAATAACTGCTCCAAGGACCAGACCAACGGCTGGGTGGAGATCACGGCAACGATTTCCCCCATCCCCAATAACTGCAGTCCGACCAGCTGTACGGCCACGATGTGCATAGAAATCACGCCGCCGTAATTTCGACTGTGGGGCATGGGACTTTCCAGCCTGCGGTTGCATACGGCAGGCCAAGTGGCCCAGAGCAACTACGAACAGCACACCCTGCCGGCGCTAATGTGTTTGGGAGAGCATCAAGGCCAAAGTTGCGCGACAAGACAATACTGCCACTTCGCCAATATCCCAAAGACTAAGAAACGGCACACCGGAGGGCACGGCAATCCCCCACTTGCCGTTTGGTCTCGGATATTCGGTGTCAACAGTATGTGCAGGAACTCAAACACAGATCCCCTTGAGTCCATCACCTTCATGAATCTCGGCATGGCACACGGCGCAAATGGTGATCAGGTTTTGCTCTGAATCATCCCCCGAATGACTGCGAAACTGCCTGTGGTGAACCTCAAGATTCGACATCGTGCCGCAGGCTTGGCATCTCCAGCCGTCCCGGCGGAGCACCTGGTTGCGAAGCTCTTCGTACAACTCGGGATCAAGCCGCAGACGGGGCCGTTTTGGTGTGGCCCCATTCACGATGCTTTCCCGGTGAAGTGATCCAGAAACGCTTTTCTTTCCTCGCCCGGGAGGAACTTGAAGAATCGCAAGACCGATTGCAGGAGGACGCGCGAATCGCCGTTTTCCAGGTTCGCCCCCGCCAGGAAATCGGCACAGATCATTTCCAGACAGTAGCCGCGGGATTTGTCCGTTCCCAGCATCAGAGCAGCCGTCTCGATTGCCTGCTCGATGACCGGAATCTGGCTCTTGTAGAGTTTGAAGTAGATAATCTCCGCCGGTTCGGTCTCTTTCCCGGTCAGCTCCTTCTCGACTTCCTGCTTAAACTCCTCTTTCGGCATCTCGTGAGCTTTGTGCAACCAGGTTGCACAATCGAACCTCTGCCCATCCCTCCTCGCCAGCTTGGCCAACTCCAGCCCTTTGGTCCATCCCACTGCCTTTAGTTCCTT
>Ga0209517_10004874_pt1 | contig 17382 bp, 18 predicted proteins | sample PeaSoiMetSII2010_FD_187695 | JGI IMG/M metagenome (GOLD analysis project Ga0209517, IMG submission 187695) | Peat soil microbial communities from Weissenstadt, Germany - SII-2010 (SPAdes) (version 2) | ecosystem: Environmental > Terrestrial > Soil > Wetlands > Peat | place: Germany...
CGCCCACCTACATGACCATCGACGGCCAGGTCGGCGAGATTCTCGAATCCGGCGACCGCATCGTTTGCCGCCGCTCCGAGCATTGCATTAGCCTGGTGCGACCGCCCGACCTGATGTTCTTCGACGTGCTGCGTGAGAAGCTGAAGTGGGGTGAAAGATGACGGGCGAGCGGTGAAACGTCCTTCGCTCACCGTCTGGATCCTGATCGCGCTGGTCGCGGGCATCGCGTTCGGCGCGGCGTTTCCCGGGCCCGCCAAAGAACTCGGCCTCCTGGGGACCATTTTTCTCCGGCTGATCAAATCCATCATCGCGCCGCTGATTTTCGCGACGCTGGTCGTCGGGATTGCGGGCACAGGCAGCATCAAGACCATGGGGCGGATCGGCGGCAAGGCGATCCTGTATTTCGAGATCGTCACCACGCTGGCGCTGGTAATCGGGTTGGGCGCGGCGAATCTGGTTCAACCGGGCGCGGGCGTCGCGTTGCAAGCCGGCGCGGGTCCCGGGGTCGCGACCACCGGGACGGGCTTGCAGCAAACGGTGGAGCACACGTTTCCTACCAGCATCATCGATGCCATGGCGCGCGGCGAAGTGCTCCAGATCGTGGTCTTTTCATTCCTGTTTGGAGCCGCCTGTGCGGCCATACCGGCAAAATCGCGAGCGGTGGTGGACTTCTGCCAGGCGCTTTCCGACGTGATGTTCCGCTACACCAACTATGTGATGCTGTTCGCGCCGCTGGGAGTGTTCGGAGCCATGGCGGCCACCATCGGCGATAAGGGCCTGGTCGTCCTGCTGAATCTTGGGAAGCTGGTGCTGACGCTATATGCGACGCAGATGTTTTTCATTGTAGTCGTGCTAGGCACGGTTAGCGCGATCGCGCGGATCCCCCTGCGCCGCTTCATCCACTGGGTGCGCGAGCCGTTCCTGCTCGCCTATTCCACGGCGTCGAGCGAAGCTGCCCTGCCCCTGGCTCTCGAAAACATGCAAGCGTTCGGCGTGCCCAAGCACATCGCGGCATTCGTCCTGCCGACCGGTTACAGCTTCAACCTGGATGGCTCGACACTGTATCTTTCGCTGGCTTCGATGTTTGTCGCCCAGGCCGCGGGAATTCATCTCTCCCTGGGTACCCAGATCACCATGATGCTGACGCTGATGCTCACCAGCAAGGGAGTCGCGGCCGTTCCGCGCGCGTCTCTGGTGATCCTCGCCGGAACCCTCGCGACCTTCAATCTGCCCGTCGAGGGCGTGGCGCTCCTGCTCGGAGTCGATGCGCTGATGGATATGGCGCGCACGTCGGTGAACCTGCTCGGCAACTGCCTGGCGACGGCTGTGGTCGCGCGGTGGGAGGGAGTCGAGTTTCCCTCCACCGACGTGGAGCCTGCTACAGCGGCGACTACAGCAGTCTGAAGTTGATCTCGACCTTCACGGCGACATCCACAGGCTGGCCGTCTTTTGTTCCTGGCTTAAACAGCCATTGGCTCACGGCCGCAACGGCATTCAGATCCAAGCCGGTATCCAGGGACTGAGTCACCTTGATATCGTCCGCACGGCCTTGGCTATTTACCACAAAGCTAAGCCCGACCGTCCCCTGGATCTTGGCTTCCTTCGCTTCCGCGGTGTAGCTCGGTTCTACCTTATACGTCACGGATGGAGTGGTGACGCCATCTTCGCCGGCGTGAAATATGGGCCGATTCTGAAACGCACTGAGCGGGACCAGCAGTGCCACGGCTGCGAGCACCACTCCGATTCGGGCGCCAACACTGGCGCCGGTTCGGGTCCGGGCAGTATCCAAAATGGAGGCGATGCGTGAAGTCAGCGCGGGCTGCCGGACCATTGCGACCGCCATGGTGGGCGAGCTTCCTTTGACTTGGCGCGCGACGGCCATCAAGCGATCGGCGTAATCGGGAGCCTGGACACCCGTTGCCAGAGTCACATCATCCGCGGCGTGCTCGGCTTCCTGACGCATTTGCGCCGCAGCCAGCCACACCAGCGGATGAAACCAGAAGATCGCGGTCAGGACCTGCGCGAACCCTTGCCATAGCCAGTCGCGCCGCTCGATGTGCGCGCGTTCGTGACGGATCACTACGTCGCGCTGCTCCACGGGCCAATCCTCCACGTATGCCGGTAACAGAATCACCGGCCGGATCGCGCCCCAGGTCATGGGTGTAGTGATGGCGTCGCTGACACGATAACCGCTTTCCAGCCGCGAGCCACGGGTTATGCGGTGTAGCCGGAAGATCCCCGCGCCCCATCGCAGAAGCAGTAAGGCGGCAATGATCGACCATATGATTGGGAAGACACGGATCGAGCGTGCGGCAGCCGATACTGTTCCAGGAGCCGTAGAGGTCGCATCGATGGTCATCCGCATGGTCTGCGGAACCGGAACCGGGATCAGCAGCAACGCCGTCGCAAGAAGCGCAGCCAGCCAGATGCGATGCCGCAGATCGGCCGACCGCTGGCGCAGCAGGAGGGTGGCAATCCAGGCAGCAATAAGTACGATGGTCCCTTTCAGGGCGGCGGTCAAGATGAGATTAGTCATTGCTTTTCTCCTTGCGGGCTTTGTCGATCAGGGCTTGCAGTTGGTCGAGTTCCTCGGTCGAAAGTTTTGCGGCGGATCCGTCTACCAGGGCGGCGGCGGCCTCGGCGGCGGATCCGTCGAAAAAGGTGGTGAGCATGTGCTTCAGCGCGCTGGCACGAGCCTTCTGCCGCGAAACTTTCGGCAAAAAGACATAGCGCGGGCCGTCCGACTCATGCCGGATGTGTCCCTTCTGCTCTAAGATGCGCAGCAGCGCGCGCGCCGCGGAATAGCTGGGCGGATCGGGCAGCGCGGCCAGGATCTCGGCGGCCGTCGCCTTGCCCCGGCTGTAGAGGATGTCCAGGATCTGGCGTTCTCGGCGGCTCAAACCTGCGATCATGCTAATTATTTAGCATAGCGCCGTGGGCGCTGTCAAGCTAATTTTTTAGCAGTAGTACTCTATGCCTGCGCCGCCATGCCCATCTTCTTGGTCCACGGCGTCGCGCCCTTCAGGGCGGCGTTGACGGCGTTGATGTTTTTCACGCCTTCGGTCGAAAGCCAGTCCTCGAGCGCCTTCACGCCTTTGGTGGCGTAGATCGGCATGCCTTCTTTCCAGGTCGCCCGGCCGCACAGGACACCCGAAAAGTCAGTCCCGGCTTCCTTTGCCATGGTGAGGCTTTCCACGAATTGCTTGTTGCTGACGCCGGCGCTCAGATAAATGAACGGCTTCGTTGCGACCTCGGCGCCTTGGCGGTAATAGGCAAGCGCCTCGGCACGCGTGTACGCCTTCTCGCCTTTGTAAACCGCGCTTCCTTCCACGAACTCCGCGTTGACCGGGACTTCCACCTTCAGCACATCCACGTGGTACTGGGGTTTCGTAAATTCCTTCATGCTCCCGATCACCACTTGCGGCTTGATCTTGGCGAACTCCAGACCCTTCTCATTGCCGCCCTTGGGATCGTAACCCACGAACTCCAGGAAAAAGGGAATCTGGTGGAACTCGCACTCCGCACCGATGCGCTCGACAAACGCGTGCTTGATGTCGTTGATCTTCGGATCGTCGAAGGGCGTGTAGTAAATCAGAATCTTCACCGCGTCCGCGCCCCAATCGGCGATGCGCTTGGCCGAAACGTGCGGCAGCAGATCCGGCAACCGTCCTGGCTGGGAATTATCGTATCCGGTTTCTTCGTAAGCCAAGAGCAAACCTGCGTTCGATGCGCGCGCCTTGGCGGCCTCCAGACCGTACTCGGGATCCAACAGGATCGCCGTGGCATGCGGGGTCAGGATCTTCGACACCGCGACTTTAAACTCGGACATCATCTCCGGCGTGACCGCCTTGGCGTCGACGCCTTTCGCGCTCGCAATCGACTTTTGCAAGCTCCCGCGCTGGTCCATCGCGGCCGCGGCGATGATCCCTTCCTTGTTCGAAAGCGCTTTCATGTGCTTTAACTTCCCGGCTGAAAGAGACATGGTCCTATCTTAACCTCACCCTGCGAAAATATGCCTTTGCCCGTCCCACATCACGCAGTATTTGCGCTTTCAGGGCCTCGGGACTGTCGAACTTCTTTTCGTCCCGCACGCGACGCAGAAACTCGAGGCGAATCCGTTCGGGCGTCGCACCGTCCAGAGGATCGAGCAAAAACGTCTCGATGGTCAGTGCATCGCCGTCGCCGAAAGTAGGGCGGTAGCCGATGTTCGTGATCGAAGCCCACTGCCGCGCGGTGCCCAAATCGCTGGTCCGCGTGATGTACACGCCGCGTGCCGGAAGCACCTGCGCTTCGGTGCGAAGATTCAGCGTCGGCACGGTCTGCTTCGAACCGATGCCGTGCCCGTGGACGATTTCACCCGAAATCGCAGAGGGCCGTTCGAGCAAGCGTCCCGCGATGCCGACCTCGCCCGAAGCCACTAACTTACGAATCTCACCGGATGACACGCGTCTGCCGCGCCACCGCACGGTCTCGAGCAGCCGCACCTCGAACCCCAGTTTCACGCCCAATTCCTTGAGCGTTTGCGTGTCGCCGGCCTGCTTGCATCCGAACCGGAAGTTCTCGCCGACGATCACGCACTTCGCGCCCAATCCATCGCGCAGGAATTGCGTGGCGAATTCCTCGGGAGTGAGGCGGGACAGTTCCACTGTGAAAGGCTGTATCAAAACGTGTTCGATTCCCTCCCCTTGAATCAGCTTGCAGCGCTCCTCGATCGAAGTTAGTAATCGCGGAGCGCGTTCCGGGGAGACAACACAGGAGGGGTGCGGATCGAACATCAAGACCGCCGGCCGAAGACCGGCGCCACGAGCTGCTTCCAAGGTCGCCCTCAGCAACTGGCGATGTGCTCGATGAACACCGTCGAAGTTGCCGATCGTAAGGGCGCACGGCTTAAACCCACCGGCCTCGCCTAAACTATGCGCGATCACGACGGCTCCACGTCGATCTCCAAGCCGTCGTAGGCCAGCCTCACGTGCGGCGGAAGTGTCGCCTCGGTGCGCTCGTGCTGCAGGTCATGGCACATGTGGGTGAAGAACGCCCGCTTCGGTTGCAGTTCCTCCACCAGCTCCACGGCGCGCGCCAAGGTCGTATGTGTCGGATGCGGCCGGTGCCGAAGCGCGTCCAGGAACAAGACGTCGAGCCCCTGCAACTGCGCCTTCGACTCGGCGGGAATCTCGCTGTGATCGGTCAGATAAGCCACGGCGCCAAACTTGAAGCCATATACGGTGCCTTTCCCGTGCACCACACGGATGGGAGTAAACTCGACGCCGAACAGCTCGAAGGGCCTTTCGTCCATCCGCCGCAAATCCAGCTTGGGCACCATGGATTCGATTTTTTCGTCAAACGCGTAGCAGAACACGCGCTGCAGCGCTGCCAGCGTGTCCTCCGTGCCGTACACCGGAATGGATTCGCGCTGCCGGAAGTTGAACGGGCGGACGTCATCCAAGCCCAGAATGTGATCGGCGTGTGCGTGGGTGTAGAGAATCGCATCCAGCCGGCTCAGCCCCACGCGCAGCACCTGCTGACGGAAATCGGGCGTGGTGTCGACCACGACGTTGTGCCCGTCGTACTGCAACAGGATGGAGGGACGCAGACGCTTATCGCGCGGGTCGGTCGACGCGCATACTTCGCAGGGGCAGCCGATGGTGGGAACGCCGGAGCTGGTGCCCGACCCGAGCACTGTAATCTTTAGTGCTGGCGTGCTCATTCAGAAGCCGGCTTCGGAGCGCTCTCGCTGACTTGCACGAATCGAAACCGCAGCTCGGTCAGCGAATTTTCGACCAGCCTCTGTTCTTCTAGGCTCAGGTTGCCGCGTGTTTTCTCGGCGATCATCGCGAGCATATCGATGGTGTGACGGGCGGCCGGCAAATTCAGCTCCTCATCCATTCCCTCGCCCAGCTTCAGCAGGCCCAGCCGCATTTCCGCCTGCATCTTGAGGGAAAACACCAGAAATTCGAAAGTAGGAGGCGGTAGGGGGATTTCAGATTCAGACATGGTTTCTATCTATAGTGTAATCAGTGCCGGGACCTCCCGAAGAACGTGACCAGCGGTTAGAAGCGCTTTCCGAAGCACTAGACCAACTGGTTCGCCGCCAACGTGAACTGGAGGAGCGAGTGCGCGCGTTGGAATCGCCGGGCGAAGTCGCTCCCCCTCCGCTTCCGGCCTTCGAGCCGCCAACACCGGCCGAGCTTCCGAGCCGCGACAGCGATGGAGCGGTGCCGGCCCCACCTCCGCCCATCCCCGAGCCTGACCACCTCGAAACCACCATAGGGCTCAACTGGATCAACCGTATCGCCGTCGTCACGCTCCTGCTCGGAGCGGCCTTCCTGTTCAAATACGGCGTCGATAAGGACTGGTTTGGACCCGGCGTTCGCGTTGCGCTAGGCATCGCCGCGGCGATCATCTCTCTGCTCGCAGGCGACCGTTTGTGGCGCCGGGGACAGACCGTCTTCGCGCAGGGAATCATCGGGCTAGGCATCGCGCTGCTCTATTTGTCGATCTACGCCGCGGCAATGCTCTACCAGCTTCTGCCGCAGAGCCTTGCCTTCATCGCCATGTGCGGCGTCACAGCCGGCGTGGCCGCGCTGGCTTTGCTGTACGACTCGCAAGCTGTCGCCGTGATCGCTATAGTCGGCGGCTACCTGACGCCACCAGCGCTTTCCACCGGCGAGGATCATCCCTGGATTCTGTTCGGCTACGTTTTCCTCCTGAATCTGGGCGGGCTCTGGCTGGTACGAAAGCGGCAGTGGAAGGCACTGGAGCCTATCGCCGCCGCCGCGACGATGCTTCTCTACGCAGGCTGGTTCAACCGATGGTTCGGCGACACGAATCGTCCCGTGGCCACGGTTTTCGCGTTCGCCTTTTACGCGCAATTCAGCGAAGCGACGCTGTCCGAGCTATGGGCTGTATTTCAACTCGGTGCTTGCATCGCTTTGGCGCTCATCTGGAAAGAACAGGCCCATTTTCTCTGGTGGAATCTCGCGATGGTCGCAGGAGGACTTGTCACCGCCCATCGGCGCGCCTGGGCCTCGGCGCCCATCTGGACGCTGGGATGCTTCTGGCTCCCATTCTGGCAATGGTACAGTCCAGATTCTCCGTTCGCGGCGATATCCGCGGCATTCCTAATGTTCTTCGCCTGGGCCCTCTGGCGGGCGCCCGATCGGACTCCCGGACTCGGGCTAATTGCCGCCAATGCCGCGATCTATTATGCGGCGTCCTATACGCTGCTGAACCCGGCGCATCACGCTTACATGGGCCTGCTGGCTGCGGCGGTCGGCGCAGTATATTTGCTACTGGGCCGCCATTTTAAAGCCCATTCGGATGGGCGGACATTGACGCTCGGCGTGGCGCTGGCGTTCATCACGCTCGCGATTCCCATTCAATTCGCGGGCTTCCGCGTCACCATCGCCTGGGCGCTTGAAGGAGCGGCGCTGGCGTGGCTATCCGCCCGGTCTCACCGCACTGGATCAAAAAACGACTGGCTGCGTGCCGGTTGTTGGAGCGTGCTTACGCTGGCGCTAGCACGCCTCCTGGCACTCGACACGTTCGTCTACTCGGAAAGCTCAGAGTACTCGACGCTCTTGAACGCACGGTTCCTGACGTTTGCCGTTTCGACAGCGGCGCTGTGGCTCGCCGCCCGATTCCTGGCGCCCGCACTGGATGGCGCCGTGGCCTATATCGCCGGTCATGCGGTCTTGCTGTTCGGGCTGAGCCTTGAAATCGGCGGCTGGGTGGGCCGGAACGTTGTAGCCGAGAATCAAAGCGGCGTCCAGATCATCGCGATCTCGGTGATGCTGACCATCTACGCTGTGATCCTGGTGGCCATCGGCATGCGGACACAGGCGGCCATCCACCGCATGCTCGGGCTGGCCTTGGTGGTGCTGGTGGTGGCGAAGCTGTACCTGGTCGACGTGTGGGTGCTCGGACGCCTGTTCCGCATTACCGCGTTTCTGGCGCTGGGCGTGCTGCTGCTGGCTCTCTCTTATTTGTATTCGCGATTGCGGCCGATGCTCGGACGTCTCTTAAGAACCGATTCCAACCACGTAAACTAGAACGTATGCGTTATTTCACGCTGCCCGAGGCGCAGCGCGCACTGCCTGAAGTGGAGCGTCATCTCCGCGAGGCACTGTTCCACAAGACCGAATCCCAAAAAGCCCAGGAACATATGGATCGCACCACGGAGCACGTGCGTTCTTCCGGGGGCGCTCGGATCAACCCCAGCGAAGTCCTGGCAACGCGGGCCCGCCGGGACACCAGCATCTCCGCCCTCAAGGAGGCTCTGGACGAGATTGAGGAAGCCGGCGCGGTGGTCAAGGACCTGGATATCGGCCTTCTGGACTTCATGACCCGCTATCGCGACCAAGACGTATGCCTGTGCTGGAAGCTGGGCGAGGACCAGATCCGCTTCTGGCACGGGACCGAGGAAGGTTTTCGCGGGCGCAAGCCGATCGACCAGGAATTCCTTCAGAATCATCGCGGCGAAGCCCCCCAATAAAGACACATTGACACCCTTGCGCTCAGGCCGATAGACTGTTTATTCAGGGGATGCTGCTCGCACGCGAGTTTGTCGACTACGTTTCACGCCAGATCGTCCGAAAACTAACTCCTCAGTGGATTGAGACCACCGACAACCAGGTGGCCGCTGAATTCATCGCCACTGTGGTCGAAGAAGATCTGAGCGTCGAAGACCGCCTGAACGACGAAGTGCGCGAGCTCCTGAGCCAGTACAGCGATTACATGCGCCGCGAAGGCGTCAGCTATCAGGACATGTTCCGGCGCATCAAGAACACTCTGATCACGCAGCGCAAAGTCATCCGGGCTTCGGGACGCGACTCGGGCGATTCGATGAAGCTCTCGCGCGATAAGATCAACGACATTTCCCACAAAATAGTGGCGGCCGTTCGTAAGAGCCGCGATTTCCGGCTGAAACGCGATCCCAATGACGTGCGCCTGGAGCTGGTCAAGGTGATGACGGAAATCCTGCAGACCGAGGAGAAGGTCGACAAAGCCGCGCGCACCAAGATCCGCACGCAGAAGAAAGAGATCGCCGAAGGCACCGAGGAGTGGGAGCTGCTCCACAAGCGCTACTATGCCGAGGAGTTGAAGAAGCTCGGCATCGACCTTACGCACTGATACACCCCCTGATACAATAGATCTCCATCATGAGTCCCTCCCCGGGATCGCGGCTCGATCATTACGAGATCGTCGAGTTGATCGGTAAGGGCGGCATGGGTGAGGTGTACCGCGCCAGGGACACCCGTTTGCCGCGCGAAGCCGCCATCAAGATCTCCGCCCAGCAATTCAGTGAGCGTTTTGCGCGCGAAACGAAGATTATCGCGTCGCTCAATCATCCGAATATCAGCACGCTCTACGATGTCGGGCCCAATTACCTGGTCATGGAGCTGGTCGAAGGCCCCACTCTTGGCGACCGCATCAAGCAAGGTCCTTTGAGTCTGGAAGAAGCCTCGGGGATCGCCCGGCAGATCGCGGACGCCCTGGACTACGCGCATGAAAAAGGCGTGGTCCACAGGGATCTCAAGCCCGGAAACATCAAGATCCGACCGGATGGCGTGGTCAAGGTTCTGGATTTCGGACTGGCTAAAGTCGGAGGCATGCCGGTAGCGCCGTCTGACGAATCGCCCACCATAACCGTCGGACAGACCCAGGCGGGCATGATCCTGGGCACGGCCGCTTACATGGCGCCGGAACAGGCCAAGGGCAAAGAGGTCGATAAGCGCGCCGATATCTACGCCTTCGGCCTGGTGTTCTACGAAATGTTGAGTGGCGTCCGCCCGCACCAGGGCGAGACGCTGCAGGAGACCATGGCCAGCGTCCTCAAGGACGATCCCGACCTTTCGAAAGTGCCTGCTCAGACGCATCGCCTGTTGAAGCGCTGTCTGGAGAAAGATCCCCAGAAACGACTGAGGCACGTCGGCGATGTCATGTCGCTGCTCGATGACGCGCCCTCTAGTGGAGCAGGCCTTCAGCCTGCAACCGGGGCTTCAGCCCCGGGCAAACGCTGGTTGTGGCCCGCAACCGCCGCGGCCGTCGTCGTCCTCGCTGGCACGGCACTCGCCTTCTGGGCGCCCTGGCGATCCCAGCCCAACCTCACACCAGTGCGGTTCGAGGTCGCGGAATCCGACAAGATGAAGTTCTTCTCGGGAGGCGCGATGGCGGTCTCTCCCGATGGACACTGGATGGTGTTCCCCGCTACCGGCGACGACGGCATGGCGCGTTACTGGCTGCGATCGCTCGATACCGTCGAGGCACGGCCGCTCCCCGGTACGGAAGGAGCTTTCGTGCCGGCCTCCTGGTCCTGGGACAGCCGCTACGTGGTCTTTACTTCCCTCGGCAGCAACAAGCTCAAGAAAGTGGACATTCAAGGCGGCCCTCCGCAGACTCTGGCGGATTTGCCCACGCAGATCAATGGCGCTGCCTGGACTCGAGACGGAGTCATTATCGTAGGAATTTCCAGCGGCAATCATCCGCTGCTCCGCGCATCTGCTTCCGGAGGCGTAGCTACTCCCGCGACGGTTCTGGCGCAGGGCGAGATCCGTCACATATGGCCACAGCTGCTACCCGATGGCCGTCACTTCCTCTACTTGAAAGTCTCCGCCGATCCCAACAAAATGGGGATCTATACGGGCTCCGTCGATTCCAAACCGGAAGAACAAAGCCAGCAGCGCCTGCTCGCGACCAACCGCCAGGCGTATTACGCCGCTTCGACCAACGGAGGCCTGGGACACCTGATTTTCCTTCGTGACAGCACCTTGATGGCCCAGCCCTTCGACCCCTCCAAGCTGCAACTCAGCGGAGAGCCCGCGGCGATCGCCGACGGAGTGGATTCCTTCACGGGGGCCAGTTACGGATTGTTCTCGGTCTCGGATACGGGCGCATTGGTCTACCGCGCCGGTGCGGGATCGAAGCTGGTGCCTACCTGGTTTGACCAGGCTGGCAACGCGGCCGGCACGCTAGGCGAGCCGGGCGAATACTCTGGTCCCGCTCTCTCGCCCGATGGAACGCACATCGCAGTCGCCGCCGGGGCCGTGGGATCGCGCGATATCTGGATCTTGGACGTGGCGCGAAATTCCTCCACACGCTTCACCTTCGATCCGGCCGACGACAATAACCCGGTGTGGTCGCCGGACGGGAAGAATGTCGTCTTTTCCTCCAATCGCACCGGACAACCCAAGATCTATATTAAGCCGGCCGACGGGTCGGGCGAGGAGCGGCTGCTCACGGATCAGCCCGGCGTACCCACATCCTGGTCAAAGGACGGGCGCTTCTTGCTGTTCACCAGCGGCTCTCCGAAAACGGGCAGCGATATTTGGGTTCTGTCGAGCCCTGGAGGCCCATCCGGTGACGCCAAGCCCATGCCGCTTCTGGCGACTCAGTTCAATGAACAGAACGCGCAGATCTCCCCCGACGGCCGATGGATCGCTTACCAAACCAACGAATCCAGCACTTCCGATATCTATGTCCGGCCCAGCTCCTCCGAGGGGAATGGCGGCGGAGCCAAGTGGCTCGTCTCCAAAGGCCTAAGCCTCTATCCGCGCTGGCGTTCCGACGGCAAGCAGTTGTTTTACGCGAACGTCAATCTCGACCTGATGGCCGTAGACATCGACACCAGCAAGGGATTTCAGGCGGGGACGCCCCGGCGCCTGTTCACCGCGCCGCCGCCGCTGCTCAACATCGCCTGGAGCATGACGGCCGACGCCAAGCGTTTTCTCTTCATCACCACCCCCAACGGCGGGCGGCCCGCGCCCTTCACCGTCGTGCTAAATTGGGCGGCGGGGCTCAATAAATAAACGCAGAAATAAGAAGGAGACAGTCATGACGCGCACTCGATTGCTTCGGAGTTTATTGATGGCCGCCTCGGCGGCTTCCATGTTCGGAATATTTGGCTTGGTGAACGCAGCCGAACCCGATCCCAAAGTGATGAAGGTCAATCTGCCGGCAGACCTCAAGTGGACCACTAGCGCCTCCGGCAATTCCACCGCGGTGCTGTATGGCGATCCATCCAAGCCCGGACTGTACATCGTGCTCACAAAGTGGTCGCCGGGCCATATGAGCCGTCCGCATATGCACCCGAATGACCGGTTCATCACGGTGATCTCGGGAACCTGGTGGGTGGGTTGGGGTGAGAAGTACGACCCAGCCAGCACCTATCCCGTTCCGGCCGGCAGTTTCGTCACTCATTACGGCAAGCAGATCCACTACGACGGCGCGAAGGACGTCGAATGCCTATTGCAGATCGTGGGAATGGGGCCGGCCGACTCGACTTCGGCCGAAAAGAAGTAGCCTTTAGCGGTTGGGGAACTTCCAGTCCTCGGGATTCGCGGGCGGCTTGAACTCGTCGGTGCTGAACACTCGCAGTTCCTCGTTTGGGGGCGCGACTTGCAGCACCAGAGCGACCTGCAAACGCGGGCCCTGAAAGTATTGCACGCGGATTCGGTGGATTCCTCCAGCCAAGTCCACGCTTCCGAAGTGCGTGGCTATCGGATGGATGCCATCGTTATCCACCACGGTCTGATCGTCGATATCCAGCCGCGAGCCGTCGTCCGACGTGAGCGCAAAGCGGTACACACCGGGTTTCTCGATCCAGAACCGGCCCGTGTAGTCGATCGCAAACCACTCCTGGCGCTTGGTGACGCCCGGAAATCCTTCCGTGAAGTCGCGGAGCGGGATGTTCAGCGAGGAGACGTAGATTTTTCCTTGCGGCTTGATCTTGCGAAGGTCGGGAATCGCTTTGGATCGGCTGGAAATATGATAGACGACGCCCTCGAGACCGCCGGGGACGACTACGGTGGTTCCGAAGCTTACAGGCTGGTCTTGCCCGGCTGCCAAAACTGCGCCGACCAGTAAGAGCAGTACGCGCTCCATAATTTTAGGCGTGACGCACCGCTTCCATCGGATCGATGGTGATCCATGACCTCGCACATAGCCAGGCCACGAGAGCTGACACAGTCAGCATGGCGACGGTGACGGGAACGAGAACCGTCCATTCCACGGCTCTCACCCCATAGAATTGCGAGCGCAGCAGCACCGTGACGCCCACGCCCAGCAGGATGCCGATGGCCGTCCCTGCCCCCGTAATCAATAGCGTCTGGCGCAGAACCATTTCCAGCAATTGCCCCGGCCGCGCGCCCAACGCGACGCGGATGCCGAGTTCCTTTTTGCGCTCGCTGACGGAATAAGAAATCGCGCCGAACAGGCCGACGACCGCGAGCAGCATTCCCAGCGCGCTCAGACCGGCCACGCACGCCGCGGTAATGCGCTCGGCGAGAAGAGTGAAATTGCTCCAGGTATCGAACGTCACCGGACGGAACGGGAGGACGATCCCCTGGCCTTGAACGGCTTTATTGAGCGGCTCGATCCAAAGCCGCGGGTCACCCTTGGTCCTGGCGATCACGGCCACCGACGCCTTATAATTCTGGCTCAGCGCAGAGTACATAACGGCGCGCGCGGGCTCATCGAAACTCCCGTATTTACCGTTGGCGGCAACGCCGATCACGGTTGCCTTGCGCGGAGTGTCGCCAACAAGCACCGTCTTACCCACGGGGTCTAGTCCCGGCCACAACAGATCCGCCATGGTGCGATTGATCACGATCACTTCGGGCGCGTTTTCGCGATCGCCGGAATTGAACACGCGGCCGTTCAGGATCCTAACGCCAAACGTGGAGAAGTAATTGCCGTCCACGGTGACTTGTCCCACGGGAATCTTCTTATCGCTCGCAGGCAACTGCGTGGGAACTTCGTTATAGCCGAGCGCCAGAGGCAGGTTCGACGCAAGTGCAACCGATTCCACCCCAGCCAAGGCCGTCACCGCCCGGCGCACATTTTCCTGACGCTCCCTGACGACCACTTCGGTGGCTTTGTCATCTTGCGGATAGATCGTCACTGCCACCAGATTCCGTTGCGAGAAGCCAGGATCGGTGTGCCGAAGATTATATAAGCTGCGCTGGCAGAGCCCCATGCCCACCAAAACCAAGGTGCACACGGCTACCTGGACGATTACCAGAGCGCTCCTGCGGACGTTCTTGCGGGTTCCCCCGACCACGATCTCACCACCCAGAACCTGTGCCAGATCCGGCCGCGAAGCGTACAGAGCGGGAGGCAACCCCGTCGCGAAGATCGCGAGGAGCATCAGCGCAAGCGTCAAACCCACGACGGTGGCGTCGAGTTTTAACGTCAGCTCAAGGGAATAGGTCCCCAGCATGGGGAGATCGAACGAGAAATTGGAAAATCGTGCGATCAACGCCGCCGCCGCGAAGTAACCCAGCGCGGCGCTGACGCCGCAAATCAACGCGCTTTCACTAAGGAATTCGCGGATCAATCGGGCGCGCGATGCGCCGACTGCCAGCTTGATCGCAGCTTCCTGCCTTTTCCCTACCGCGACAGCCAGCAGCAGATTCGCGACATTGGCGCAAGCGATCAGGAGCACGAGCAGAACGAAACCGATCAGAATGGCGAAGCCAATCATCACGTCGGGGTCGGAAGGCGGCAGCAGCGTGGCGCGAGTAACCACCGCCGCGACGTCCTTGTCCTCCTTCGGGAACGCGGAAGCAAGCTGGCCGGAGAGCGCCGACATATCAGCCTGCGCCTGCCGCCGGCTGACTCCCGGCTTGAGCCGGGCCACAAGGGCTACGCCCCGATCCTCCCGCTTCGTGAAGGCCGGATCCGACCGCGGCAGCGACGTTAGCAGATCGCCGTTAAAGCCGAAGAAGGATCCGGTGAATTCCCGCGGCGCGACACCCACGATGGTGTACCCGGCAATCTCCTTGCCGGAAATATAGGCGTCGCTGCCCAAGCGCTTCCAACACGAATAGGTCATCACGGCAACCGGCTTCGCCACGGAATCGTCACCCGGCGCAAACAGTCGCCCCAGATACGGCCGGAGTCCCATTACCGCGAAGTAATTGTCGGAAACGGGTCTGGCCACGACCTTGATCTCACGCGTCCCGTCATTGCTCGAGTTTACTTGGATCGAATTCGGAGCCGCGGCGATATCGGTGAAGACGTGATTGTTCTCGCGGTAGTATTTGTAATCCGGATAGGAGACGGCGCCGATCGGCTCCGTGGGCGAGCGCGAGTAAATTTTGACCAACCGGTCCGGTTCGGAAGCCGCGGGAGGCAGCAAAAGGAAAGTGTTCGAAACGCTCAGGCTAATAACGCCCAGAGCCATGGCGATCGACAGGGAGAAAACGGCGATCGCCGTAAGCTTCCAGTGTTTGCCCAGAATCCGTGCGGATCTGAGGGTGGGAACCATAGGGCAGCCAAGCCCTAGTTTATCCCGACTCTAGACGACGTCGACGCCCATGGACCGGGCGGTGCCCTTCACCTGTTCCATGGCCGACTTCAGGTCGAAGCTGTTAAGATCCGGCAACTTGATCTTGGCGATCTCTTCCACCTGGGCCATCGTGATCTTGCCCACGCGGTTCTTATTCGGCTCGGGCGATCCCTTGGCGAGACCGCAGGCGCGCTTGATCAGCACCGGCACGGGAGGCGTCTTGGTGATGAAGGTAAACGAGCGGTCCGAATAGATGGTGATCACCACCGGGATGATGAGACCTTCCTGATCCTTGGCGGAGGTCTTGGCGTTGAACGCCTTGCAGAACTCCATGATGTTGACGCCCTGGGGACCAAGCGCCGTTCCCACGGGCGGCGCGGGCGTGGCTTTGCCAGCCGGGATTTGCAGCTTAACGGATCCTGTTACCTTCTTCGCCATTCTGACTCCTCAGACCGCTCCATCACTGTCGCGGCTCGGTTATATTTTTTCTACTTGCAGGAAATCCAGTTCCACCGGCGTCGAGCGGCCGAAAATCGTGACCATGACGCGCAGCGTGTTGCGCTCCGGATTGACCTCGTCCACCTTGCCGGAGAAGTTGGTGAACGGTCCATCGACGATGCGCACGTTCTCGTTCTTTTCGAAGCTGAGCTTGGGGCGCGGGCGCTCTGCCGAGGTGGACTGGCGGTACAAAATCGAGTTCACTTCGTCGGCAGTCAGCGGCACGGGAGCATTCCCGCCGCCCACGAATCCAGTGACGCGCGGCGTGGCCTTCACGGCATGCCACAGCTCATCATTCATTTCCATTTCCACCAGAACGTAGCCCGGATAGAGCATCCGCTTACTGGTGACCTTTTTCCCGTTGCGCAGCTCCACCACTTCTTCGGTGGGGATCAGGATCTGGCCGATCTTATCCGCAAATCCGAACGCATCGGCGCGGCTCTTCAGGGAATCGGCCACCTTCTGCTCGAAGCCAGAATAGGTGTGGACGATGAACCAGTTCTTATTCGACGGCTCGGCGGGAGCCGGACCGCCTTCGGCGACCATGTCATGGGCGGCCTCCGCTTCGGGAGTGTCGGACATTGGCTCGGCAAGGGGCTCGGCCAGCGGTTCTGGGACCGTCGGATTCTCGTCGGGGAGCATCTCTTCGTTCATTTGGAGGAGGACCTACTTGGTAAAGGTATCGTATACCCTCTGGATCACTTTGCCGATGATGTTGTCAATCACGAAAAAATACGCTCCGAAAGCGAACACCGCAGCGAGCACCACACCCGTGGTCGCACGCACCTGCTTCCACGATGGCCAGGTGACTAGCTTCATTTCGTGCTGGAGCTCTTCGAAATAATCCTTGACCTGCGTGGGCCACTTCGCTATGCCGCCGGATGCTTCGCTCATCGTAATTCCTTCTATTGGAACTCTATTGCTTCTCCCGCGGAGCGGGCCAAAACCGCCGTAGGCGGGGTGGCAGGGGCGGAGGGATTCGAACCCCCACTCGCGGTTTTGGAGACCGCTGGTCTGCCGTTAAACCTACGCCCCTACTTCACTTACAGTGTACTAGTTAGGGGCCCGGTAATGCCGGCCCCTACTTGATCTCCTTGTGCGCCACGTGCTTACGGCAGAACGGGCAGAACTTCTTCAGTTCCAGGCGCTCCGTAGTGAGCTTCTTATTCTTCATGCTGGTGTAGTTCTTGCGCTTGCAATCCCCACACTGAAAGGTAATCTGTTCGCGTGCCATATTATGCGCTCTCCAGCTACTCCAGAATCTCCGAAACGGTTCCCGCGCCCACCGTGCGGCCGCCCTCGCGAATCGCGAAGCGCAGCCCTTTGTCCATGGCGACCGGAGTGATCAGCTCGACTTCGAGAGCCACGTTGTCGCCCGGCATCACCATTTCCATCCCGGCCGGCAACTGCGCGACTCCCGTCACGTCGGTCGTGCGGAAGTAGAACTGCGGACGATAGCCCTTGAAGAACGGCGTGTGCCGCCCGCCTTCGTCCTTGCTCAACACGTACACTTCGCCCTTGAATTTCTTGTGCGGCTTGATCGACCCCGGCTTCGCGATCACCTGCCCGCGCTCGACGTCATCCTTTTCAATGCCAGA
>Ga0209517_10004875_pt1 | contig 17381 bp, 16 predicted proteins | sample PeaSoiMetSII2010_FD_187695 | JGI IMG/M metagenome (GOLD analysis project Ga0209517, IMG submission 187695) | Peat soil microbial communities from Weissenstadt, Germany - SII-2010 (SPAdes) (version 2) | ecosystem: Environmental > Terrestrial > Soil > Wetlands > Peat | place: Germany...
CCAAACACGGCGTCTTCACCAACCGGCCCGAGACGCTGACGAATGATTTCTTCGTCAACCTGCTCGACATGAATACGAAGTGGGAGTCCTCCTCTGCATCCGGAGGGGTGTACGAAGGGCGCGATCGCACGACGGGCAAAATCAACTGGACCGGCACGCGGGTCGATCTGATCTTCGGTTCGAACTCCCAGCTCCGGGCAATTGCGGAAGTGTATGCCTGTGACGACTCAAAGAAGGCGTTTGTGAAGGACTTTGTGGCAGCGTGGAGCAAGGTTATGAACCTTGATCGCTACGACCTTGCCTGAGCTCGGCGAAAAAGATTGGATCGAGCCAGATGTCGGTGCGCAAGAATCTACTACAAGGTCCCGGAAGCACGCTCACCATTCCGGCATTCGCGTACGGTGGCCTTGACCGATGGGAGGGGCGGGTGTCAAACTGTTGCTGGATTGAGAGAAGACAGTCCAACGTGGTTTTCTCTCTCCGGAAAGTTCACCGTACAATAAGCGTACAATGGAAGCGGGATGGTGGGACATTTGGACCTTTAGGCGGAATGCAAAATCAATAAGTTGCGTGTTATCAACGTGATGGAGTAATTCAAATTCCCCTTCCGCACCATACATTCTGTTCGCCGGAAGTTCATTCGTAGACGATCCGACCGAACAATCGAGGATGCAACTTTCGGGCGCGTAGATTTGCGTGCCCAGAAAGACCTGAACTTATGATCTATCTCGTCACAGCGCTTCACATTCTGGTTTGCTTCTTCATCATTGTGGTCGTGCTGCTGCAGAGCGGCAAGAGCGGCGACATTTCCGCTGCGTTCGGCGGGCAGGGCAGCCAGACCGCATTCGGTCCGCGCGGCGCAGCCAGCGCCCTCTCCAAAGCCACCACCTGGTCGGCTGTGGCTTTCATGATTACCTCCATCACGTTATCCATCTACGCTTCCAAGCGTGGCGGCCCGACTTCAGTCTTGCAGGGACTCAAGTCACAGCCGGTCAAGACGCAGCCCGCACCGGCGCAGAAGCCCGCGACGCCACCCGCCCTGCCAAAATAACAACTCTACAGGTGTTATCTGGGAGCGGTTCCGTCTGCCGGTTCCCGGCGGGTCCGTCGAGCTTTGCTCGATCCCCACATGGAAGGTATCAATAGTAAATCGTTTGTGTACTCATTCACGCTTCGCGCGTGGTTATAGGCCCTTGAAACCAACGCGCTCAACAAGGCTGGAGCCTAGCAGGCGAACTGGAACTGTCAACCAAGAATGCTGGAGAAAGTGGTTCTGCCAGACGGTGTGATTCTGGCAGCTTGGTCAGCAATCCGAATTTATTCGGCACCTCCGAGATAACTGATCGCATAGTCAAGCACCGGGTCCTTTCCCGCCTGAAAGTCGGCAGCGGTGGCGGGAGCAAAAGTGGCGGGATCGATGCCGCGGTCTTCAATGACCTGCCTCTCGGCGGTGTAATCGATCCACGTCGACACGGTGAACTGCCAGCCGTTGGACAGGGGGAAGAAACGCGGATCTCCCGAGTGTCCACCCGAGGTATCGCCGATCACGGTCACGTTAGGCAGTTCGCGCATCTGCGTGATGAAGTCCTCGTTGGAGCTGAAGCAGCCGCGTCCGATGAGCAGCAGTACCGGCCCGCGATACTGCCAAGCTCCACGGGGGGAGACGGTGCGGGTCTGCAGCGGCCCGAAGTCGTTGTGAGCGGGGCCGTTGCGGAACTGAAAGTAGCCGGCGGTACGCGTCTGATCCGCGAATCGGCCAGCGAAGTTGCCGGCAGTTTCGCTGTTGCCGCCCCCGTTCATGCGCACGTCAATGATCAGTGCGGGGGAATTCTGGAATTGCTCCAGGGCCGAATCCAAGTCGGCGGTCTGCGTGCTTGAGGAGGAATACCACGCTGGAACGGCGATATACGCCACGCCGTTAAGCCAACCCGTCGTGAACTCGGCGGTCTGCTGGATGTTTGTTCCTTTTGTCTGCAGATATTGCTGCCACACCGTCTCATCGAAATTAACGAACGCTGTTGGTGTGAAAGTGGGGATGTAATTGCTTGAAGGATCGCTGAGGAAGACGTGCAGGTCATGCAGATTGGAGAGCATTTGAACGAGCACCTGCGTGAACTGGTCTTGCGATGTGGCCTGGATGGCGAGCGGACGATAAGTGTTGCTCAAGCTCTGCCAGTCGACGTTCTTGTACACGAAGTATGAGTAGTTCTGATCGAAGGTTTGCCAAAGATAATCGAACTGATCGGCGTACGAAGAGGAAACAGGTCCCTGGGAACCGCCTCCGCAGCCCCAGCCGAGCAGCGCCAAAAGCAATATGAGATGGAATCTCCTTTTTGATCTCAAAAGGCCGACCTCCTTACCTCGGCTCCTGCGCTCAGTAGGATTCTGCTACCCTAGGCGGGCACCATTGTACAGGGAGCCCAATCCCCATCTCACTCAAATTGTAATCTCCCACCCCGGAGTGCTACCATCCGCTAGAGGCGTTTCTAGCCAGGAGGTACCCTCATGTCAGATCATGACAGCAATAGTTTCGTGTGGTTTCTCGCGGGATTGGGTTTGGGAGCTTTGGTAGGCGTGCTGTATGCGCCGCGTTCAGGCAGTGAGACGCGGGAGGCGTTGCGCCAGCGGGCTGAGGAAGGCCGGGATTATGTGCGCAACCGGGCACGCGAGGCGCGGGATCAGGCCTCGGAGTGGGCGGACCGCGGCAAGGAAGTGCTCAACCAGCAGAAGGAACAGTTCCGCGCCGCTTACGAAGCCGGCCGCCAAGCGTATCAGGAGCATACCGCGGAAACAGGCGCGCCCAAGAACCTGTAAGGCATAACGCCGGCTCATCCCTCCCGAGTGCGGCGTCGACTCAGACAGGGGAGGTACGCTTATGGACAAGCTGAGTCTGTTCATCTTGTTGACTGGAATCGCGGTCATGCTGCAGGCGGGCATCCTGCTGGCCATGTACCTGGCCATGCGCAAAAGCAGCGCGCGCCTGGAAGCGATGGCGACGGAAGTGAAAACGAAGGTTCTACCTACGGTTGAGCAGGCCCAAGCCATGCTGACCGATCTTCGTCCCAAGCTGCAGGTGATTGCCGAAAACCTCGAAGAAACCACCACTGCGGTGCGCAGCCAGGTGCAACGCGTGGATGCTACCGTCAACGATGTAGTGGACCGCGCCCGGTTGCAGGTCATCCGCGCCGACGAACTGCTCAGCCGCACCCTGGACCGCGTCGAACAAACCTCCGACATGGTGCACAAGACCGTGATCTCGCCTGTCCGCCAGCTTTCCGGGTTGATGCAGGGGATCACGGTGGGGCTGGAATTCCTGTTCAGCCGCGGCCGCAAGAACGGCAGCCGGCGCGAAGAGCGGCGGCCCGTGCCGCAGGATGAAATGTTCATCTGAACTGCCCGACCGGGCTGCCCGACCAGACTTGGACCGGCGCGACTCTTCCCTCTCAAATCATGTAGTCTATCCTCATGTTGCGTCCTCTTTCCGTTCGGTGGAATCGCGTTCTTGCCAGCGTCCTCAGCGTTGGAATTCTCGTCTTCTCAGCTGCCACCCTGGGTTCGCAGAACAAAATCGTCTGGAGCGATCAGGAGAAGCCGATCGTTGAGCAGTTGCAGGGTCTGCGAAAGCTTGATGACAACGTGCGCGCGCGGACAACCAAAGATCTGGCGCTGCAGATCCGGCAACTGCCAGCCGTTCCCAACAAGCTGCAGCTGACAGGCTGGTTGTCCAGTCTGTCGACTGAAGGGGATTTTGGCCGCGACACATTGCAGGAGGTCACCACCACTCTCGCCGGTGCATTGCGGGAGCAGCCTCCGGCGGGCAAGCCGGGAGAGCCCAATCCGCTCTATATGGAACTCGCCTCCCTGGTGCGATATGAGCACATGAAGGCCGAGTCGGGTGATCCGCAGTTTGCCGAGGCCATGGCCAAACTGGAAGCGGATGACGCGAAACGGCAGAACGCGGATTTTACTCTCACTGATTTGCAGGGGAAGAGTTGGCATCTGCGGGACCTGAAGGGCAAGGTGGTGCTGGTGAATTTCTGGGCGACGTGGTGTCCGCCGTGCCGCAAGGAGATGCCCGACTTGCAGGCGCTTTACGACAAATACAAAGATCAGGGCTTCGTAGTGCTGGCAATCTCTGATGAGGACATCGCGAAGGTTTCTTCATTTATTGCGGAGCGCAAGATCGGCTACCCGATTCTGCTCGATCCTGGGCGGAAGGTGAATGACGCCTTCATCGTGGAAGGGATCCCCAAGAGCTTCGTCTACGACCGCGAAGGCAAGATGGTCGCCCAGTCCATCGACATGCGCACGCGGGGTCAGTTTCGGGAGATGCTCGCCCAAGCGGGGCTACAGTAGGAGCTTGAGTTTGTAAACGATGGACCCGCTCCAATGACTCCTGAGAAACGCAGGAATTTCTATTATAAGATCATGGCGAGAGATCCGATCGCCGAGACATTATGAAAAGACTTGCTGCCTTCCTCGTCCTGGCTGCCTTGTGTCTCAGCTGTTCGGTTTCAGCTGTCGCGCAGAGGCACACCGTCTATAGCGCTCAAAGCCGGGCTTCCCGGCAAATGCAGAAAAAACAGCAGAAGGCCCAAAGGAAGTACGCGAAGGCGCAACGCAAGGCGCAACGCAAAATGGCGAAGCAGTCGCGGAAGAACACGCACTATCCGAACAGACGCTTCTGAACCCGAGCACCCACTTCCGGCACTACGCGATCCATCCCCCGCCGACCACGATCTCGCCGTCGTAGAAAACTGCGGCCTGGCCGGGCGTGATGGCGCGCTGGGGCTCGTCGAAGGTGACGAGGACTTCGTTTTCCCCCGAGCGCTCGATCAGGGCCGCCGCCGGCTCGTGGCGATGGCGAATTTTCACCGCGACGCGCATCGGCTCGCGGAGATCGTTAACCGAGATCAGGTTCACGCGGCGGGCGCGGAGGGTTCGCGAATAGAGATGCTCTTCGCCTCCCACCACAACCTGCTTGCTCGCGCCACTGATCCGGATTACGTAAAGCGGCGATCCTGTGGCGACGCCGAGTCCCTTGCGCTGGCCCACGGTAAAGTTGTGAATGCCCGTGTGCTCGCCGAGGACTTCGCCGCTGGTCGTCACCAGCTCGCCCGCGGTGTCGGGCAACGACTCACCCTGCTCGGCGAGGTAGGCGTCAATGAAGCGCTTGTAGTCGCCGCCGGGGACGAAACAGATTTCCTGCGAGTCGGGCTTCTCGGCCAGCGCGAGGCCGTGCTGGCGGGCGAGTTTGCGGACTTCCGGCTTAGTCATGTCGCCGAGCGGGAACAAGGTGCGGCTGAGCTGGTCCTGTGTTAGGCCAAACAAGAAATATGTTTGGTCCTTGCTGTGGTCGGCGGGACGCTTGAGGAGCCAACGGCCACGGGCTTGGTCATAGGCCACGCGGGCATAGTGGCCGGTGGCGACTCGCTCGGCTCCAATCTGCCGGGCCACAACGAGTAACTGATCAAACTTCAAGTGATTGTTGCAGAGACTACAGGGGATGGGCGTGCGTCCGGAGAGATACTCTTCGACGAACGGTCGCACCACCTCGCGCTCGAAACGCTCCTCGTGATTGACGACGTAGTAGGGGATGCCAATGTGCTGGGCGACGCGGCGTGCGTCGTAGACGTCATCGAGCGAGCAGCAGCGTCCTTGCACGGACTCGGGCATGCCCTCATGCCCGGCTAGGCGGCGCTGGTTCCAGAGTTGCATGGTCAGGCCGATGACGTTGTGGCCTTCGGCGCGCAGCATGGCTGCGACGGTGGAAGAATCCACACCACCCGACATGGCTACGGCGATGGTGTCTAGCTCTGACATGATTCTCAGTGCGAGTCCTTGGCAGTTAGCAATTGGCAGTTAGCAGTTAGCCATGACGGGCGGCGGTCGGCTAAATGCCAAGTGCTAAGTGCTAATTGCTTGCCTCTTGTACCTCGGCGACAATTCCCTTAGCCTCGCGACCGTTTCCGGCACGAGCGCCAGCGCGAAATCAATGTCTTCCGCGACCGCCTGCCTACCCAGGCTGAAACGGATGCTGGCACGGGCCTGATCCGCCCGCAGGCCCATGGCGATGAGCACATGCGACGGCTCGATCGCGCCCGACGAGCACGCCGCGCCGGTTGAAACCGCCAGCCCCTTCAGATCGAGCGCAATCACAATGGATTCACCTTCGATGTGGTCGAAGTGAAGGTTGGTGGTGTTGGGCACACGCGGGGCACCGGCCCCATTCACGCCAGCTTCGTCAACCTGCCCGAGGATTCCCTGCTCGAGGCGATCGCGCAACGCTGCCATTTTCCTGTCGTCGCCGCGATCCAGCGCATCTTTCGCCAGCTGTGCGGCTTTGCCCATAGCAACAATTCCAGGAACGTTCTCCGTGCCCGCCCGGCGCGAACGCTCGTGACGGCCGCCATAAAACAGCGGCTGGATGCGAGTTCCCTTCCTCACATAAAGCGCTCCGACGCCTTGCGGCGCGTGCATCTTGTGGCCGGAAATCGAGAGCGCGTGGCAGCCGAGGCGCGCGACATCAATCGGGACTTTGCCCGCAGCCTGCACCGCGTCCGTATGAAAATGAACGCCGGCGTCGGCCGCAATTTTTCCAATTTCTTCGACTGGCTGCAGCACTCCAGTTTCGTTGTTCGCCATCATGATGGAGATCAGTTTCGTGTTTGGACGCAAAGCGCGCCGCACGTCGCCGGGATCAACCAGGCCACGGCCATCCACCGGCACATACGTCACCTCACAGCCAATCTCCTCCAGATGCTTACAGGCATGGAGCACGGCGTGATGCTCGATGCGGGACGTGACCACATGATCGCCCGGCGCGGTCAGACCAGCGATCGCAAGATTGTCGGCCTCGGTGCCGCCGCTGGTGAAAACGATCTCCGAAGCGCGGCAGCCGAGCAACTCCGCCACCAACTCGCGCGCGCTTTCGACCGCGGCCCGTGTCTCCTGCCCATGATGGTGAATCGACGAGGCATTGCCGAAGCGCTCCCCGAAATAGGGGCGCATGGCCTCGAACACTTCGGGCAGAAGCGGAGTGGTGGCGTTGTTGTCGAGGTAAACCCGGCGCATACAGAACCCAGTTCCTATTTTACGCTGTGGATTACGTTCTCAGCGACGCTGTCGAGCTTCGCTCGACCGGACAGCCGAGGGCGGCTGTCCCCACATGATCATTCCCGATCCGCAGGCCATCAGCGCTGTTCGATCGGCACGTACCGCGCCGGGTATTCCGGCCCGAGATATTCAGCGCGCGGGCGGATCAGGCGATTGTCGTCGAGTTGCTCAATCACGTGGGCGGTCCAGCCGCTGATGCGGGAGACGGCGAAGATGGGCGTGAACAGGTCCACGTCAATGCCCAGAGTGTGATAGGTAGAGGCCGAATAAAAATCCACGTTGGCATTCAGTTTCTTTTCCGCCTTCACGAATTCTTCGATCTTGTGCGACATCTCGTACCACTTGGCCTGGCCGCTGGAGTGGCCCAGATCCCGCGACATCACGCGCAGGTGCGTAGCCCGCGGGTCTTCCGTGTGGTAGACGCGATGTCCGAAGCCGGGGACTTTCTTCTTCTGCGCCAGCATGCTCTTGACGTAGGCGACCGGGTCGGCGGCGTTGCCGTCAATCGTTTCCAGAATGCGGAAAACGGCTTCGTTGGCGCCGCCATGTAGCGGTCCTTTCAGCGCGCCAATCGCCGAGGTAATGGCCGAATGCATGTCGGACAAAGTCGCGGCAGTCACGCGCGCGGCAAACGTCGAAGCATTGAGCTCGTGGTCCGCGTGCAGAATCAGAGCGATGTCGAGAGCGCGCTCCGCGGTCGCCGACGGCCGCTCGCCCGTGAGCAGGAGGAGGAAGTTGGCGGCGTGAGAGAGCGAACGGTCCGGCTCAACCAGAGGCTTGCCCTTGCGGATCCGGTCATAGGCGGCGACGATCATGGCGATCTGTGAAGTCAGACGGACAGCTTTGGCGACATTGGCGTCGTGGTCGTTCTTCTTGTCATTTTTCTTATCATCGGGATCGTAGAAGGATAAGGCCGAGACTGCAGTGCGGAGCACGTCCATGGGCAGAGCCGCGCGGGGCGCGTTGCCGAGCAGCGTGATGATGGATTTGTCCAGGTGACGCTCGCTGGCCAGCCGCTGGTGCAACTCGCGCAGCTCGGGCCGTGTGGGCAGCTTTCCGAACCAGAGCAGGTAGCAGGTCTCTTCAAAATTCGAGTGGTCGGCCAGTTCGTGGATGTCTATGCCGCGGTAGGCCAGGACGCCGCGATCCCCGTCGATGTAGCAGATCCTGGAAGTGGTGGCAACGACGCCCTCGAGTCCCTTCGGGGCATGAGTTGTGGTCACGCTGGACATTCGTCTCTCGCTTGGTTCGTTGGATTTTTCGTTGCCGGGCCGCGCGAGGAGGGACGCGGGAAGCGCAACCTTTTCTTATACCTGAAATGCCGGCCACTTTCCAAGCAGCCGGTGGTACCAAAAGTACGAGTCTTCGAGCTTTTGCTCCTCGCCTGAACCCCAGCGTATAGTGAGGAGTACTCCCAAGGATTACCGCGGTTTCGAAAGTAGTTCTTCATATCTCCATGGAGGAATCCCCAAGAATGAAACGCTATTTTGCAGTCTTGCTTGCCCTTGTCTTTCTGTTCGCGACCCTGGCGCCGGCCGACGAGGGGATGTGGCTCTACAATGCGCCTCCAAAGGACCAGATTAAGGCCAAGTACGGCTTCCAGATCACCCAGGAATGGCTGGACCACATTCGCCTGTCGTCGGTGCGATTCAACAACGGCGGCTCCGGCTCCTTCGTTTCCGCCGACGGCCTGACCTTTACCAACCATCACGTGGGCGCCGGATGCGTCCAGCAGCTTTCGACCGAGGGCCGCGACTACATGAAGACCGGCTTCTACGCCAAGACTCAGGCCGAAGAGGCCAAGTGCCCCAACCTTGAGCTGAACCAGCTCATCGGCATCGAGGATGTCACCGACAAGGTGAATGCGGGGGTAAAGCCGGACATGCCGGCCGCGGAAGCGGGCCAGGCCCAGCGTGCCGCCATGTCGCAGGTCGAGAAGGATTGCGCCACCGCGAACGGGTTGCGCTGCGACGTCGTCGTCTTCTATTCCGGCCAGGTCTACAACCTGTACAAGTACAAGAAATACACCGACGTCCGCCTGGTGTTCGCGCCCGAGTTCGACGCCGCTTTTTTCGGCGGCGATCCCGATAACTTCACTTATCCTCGTTATGATCTGGACATCACTTTCTTCCGTGTCTATGAAGACGGGAAACCGGCGCACCTTGACCACTACCTGCAGTGGTCGCGCACGGGCGTGAAGGACGGCGACCTGATTTTTGTGTCCGGACATCCGGGAAATACCGGGCGCCTGCTGACCATGGCGCAGATCGAGTTCCTGCGGGATGTACAGTATCCGTCCAACCTGAAACTGTTCCAGCGCCGCATTGCCCTGCTGCAGGATTTCAGCAAGCAGTCGGAGGAAAACGCGCGTATCGCCAAAGAAGATATTTTCGGTCTGCAGAACGCGCAGAAGGCGATCACCGGCTATGAGTCGGGCCTGCTCGACAAGACGATCATGGCCGTCAAGGCCGCCGATGAGGCCAAGTTGCGCGCCGCGTTTAAGGCCGACCCCAAGAATGCCGGCGCGGTCGATCCCTGGGAAGAGATTGTGCAGGCGATCAAGGTGCAGCAGTCTGTTTATCCCGACCTGTCTTTTCTGGAGCGAATGCGGGGGCTGAACTCTCGTTTAGCCCAGGTGGCGCGGGCCCTGGTGCGCGCGTCGGCGGAGAAGCCGAAGCCGAATTCGGAGCGCATGCGGGAGTTTCGCGACTCCAATCTTCCTTCTTTCGAGCAGCAGTTGTTTTCGACCGAACCGGTTTACAAAAATCTGGAAGTAATTCTTCTCGGCGACTCCCTCAGCGAGATGCAGGAAGCGCTGGGCAAGGACAACCCTGACGTGCAGAAAGTGCTGCAGGGCAAGACTCCTGCCGACGCCGCAAAGGACATGATCGCCAACACGAAACTCGATGACGTCGCCGTGCGTAAACAGCTTTACGAAGGCGGACAAGCGGCAATCGAGGCCAGCACCGATCCTCTCATTGTGGCGATACGGGCGATTGATCCTTCCGCCCGGGCAGCCCGCAAACAATTCGACGATAAGGTGGACTCTGTCGTGCGCCGGAACGGCACTCTGGTGGCGAAAGCACGCTTCGCACAAAGCGGCTTCACCCAGCCGCCGGATGCGACCTTTACCCTTCGCCTGAGCTACGGCGTTGTGAAAGGCTACACCGAGGACGGAAAGACGATTCCGTTTGTTACCAACATCGCCGGTGCTTATGAGCACGCGGCCGAACACAACAACCAGCCGCCTTACAACTTGGCCGACAGTTGGATGAAATCGAAGGCGAAGCTCGACCTCAAGACTCCGCTCAACTTTGTTTCCACCGCCGACATCATCGGAGGCAACTCCGGATCGCCGACCGTGAACAAGAAAGGCGAAGTGGTGGGCATTATCTTCGACGGCAACATCCAGTCGCTGCCCTGGAACTTCGCCTACAGTGACGTGCAGGCACGAGCCGTTTCCGTGGATTCGCGCGGCATTCAGGAGGCACTGCGCAAAATCTACGGCGCCACTGCTCTAGCGGATGAATTGCTGGGGACGAAGGCGGACGCGGCAGCGACAGGAAAGTAAGCCAGCAGGCTGGCTGCGATCGCACCCAATTTGGCAGGCCCGCAACCCGGTTGCGGGCCTTTTCCTCGGGTGATTGTTCCGGTGTGCAATTCACACGGTGTTGATCCGATCCTGGTGCACGAGTGGTATCATGGCCGGCACTTTGAGGAAAGGATACTGATATGGGTCAACCGGTAATTCACTTCGAAATCGGATGCCGTGACACTGGAAAGACGGCGGATTTCTTTGCCCGCCTTTTTGGCTGGCAAACCCAGGCAGCAGGACCGGCGGCCATGATCAACACCGGCGCAGCCACGGGGATTCAGGGCCACATCACCGCCTTGGGCCATGAACCGCATCACTACACAATTTTTTACGTGCAGGTAGATGACGTGCAGGGCTATCTGGACAGGGCTGCTGCTTTGGGCGGCAAGACGCTGGTCCCGCCGGTTGAGATTCCTATCGGCACCTTCGCATGGTTTGCCGATCCAGACGGAAACACCATCGGGCTGTGGAAACCAAAATGATCGAAATCAGGCCGGCCAGATGCTGAGTGCAGTCTTACTCAGGATCTGCTGCTGAACACTCTCGCTGAGAGGAAGGGCACGAAATTCGTATAGGTTTTGCTTGATGTCGGGCACGCCGGGGCCGGGCCAGTCTGTACCGAAGAGCGTCTTGGGCGCGATTTCTTCGAGGCGCGGAAAGTACTTGAGTAGTGTCTTAGGCGGAATGCCGCTGATGTCCAGATAGACGTTGGGGTGGCGGCGAACCAGAAAGAAGGCGGTCTGCATCCACAGAGGCCGACCGCCGTGCGCCAGCAGGATCTTGAGCTTTGGGAAATCGACGGCCACGTCGTCCACGTAAATCGGATCGCCGTACTTGTTGCGGGCCCCAGGAAAGATGGACGTTCCAGTGTGAAACATCACCGGAACCCCGTTTGCCTCGGCCGCGCGGTAAATGATTTCCAGTTCCTTCACGCCGCTCAAATAGTCATTGGGAAACAGCAACTGATGCGGCGGGTGAATCTTGATCATCTTCAGTCCCAGCCGGAGGATCTGCTCCACGTCGTTGAGCACATTCGTAGTGTACCGGGGATGCAGGCTTCCGCAGGAGAGCAGGCGCTTGGGGTCCTCTTTCACGTAGTCGGCGACGAACTGATTCACTCCGCTAGTGAAGCCGATAACTTCAGGGGCCACATAGTTGATCAGCACGGCGCGATCAATGCCGGACGCGTCGAGAAACTTGAGGAAGGCTTTGGGCGAGCGGCAGAATTCGACGATCTGGTCAAAGTTCGTCCGCTTCTTTTTCATCAGCTCCAGCGCGTGGGGCTTGAACATGTCCATGGGCTGGATGTGGATGTGGCAGTCGGTGATCATGAGTGGTTAGTGATCAGTGGTCAGTGGCCAGAAGAATACCAGATGAGTCAGTTGTTTGCGGCTGCGAGCACCGCCCTCTTCGTGAATACACGAATCATCTCGCGACGATACTCTGGAGTGAGGGCAGAAGTTGTCAACGGTTTGCTAATTTTTGCGGCCAGGTCTCCGGCGGCTTCGGCAAGAGCTTCGTCGACAACCTTTCCAGCAAGCAACTCGGCTGCGCCTATCACCAGCAGGGGCGCGGGATTCACGGCCGTGATGCCGATGCGTGCGTCGGCAACGTGGCCGTTCGAGCGCTTCATCACGACTGCGACTCCGGCCAGCGGGTAGTCAATGGACCCACGCACTCGCAGCTTGCGGTAGACGCCGCTATAGCCGGCGGACGACGCCGGCAGGAAAACGCGAGTGACGATTTCGTCCGCCTGGAGTTTGCGATAAGTGTCGCCCAGTCCGGTGTAGAAGTCTCTTAGCGCGATCCGGCGAACTCCGGCCGCACTTGCGATCTCGATTTCCGCATCCAGGCAGAGCAGCGCCGGAGGCGTGTCGCCAGAAAATGCCGCCCAGCATTTCGTGCCGCCGGGAGCGACGTGGCACAGGTCTCCGTCTTTCTTGATGCAGAATCCGCAGCCTTTCCGCCAGGTGAGCGACTGGTTGTACCAGAGGCAGCGCGTGTCGAGGCAGATGTTGCCGCCGATCGTGCCCATATTGCGCAACACGGGCGAAGCGACGGTGGCGGCGGCCTCGGTGAGCACGGAGTAGTACCGGCGCAGGAAATCTGACTTCTCAATCGTGCGAAGTGTGGTCAGAGCGCCGATTTCGACGCCGCCATCGCGGTGCGGCTTGATCCCGCGCAGCGCGGCAATTCCGCGCAGGTCCAGAACATACTCCGGCTCAAAAAGTCTCTGGCGCAAGGACGGAATGAGGTCGGTGCCGCCGGCCAGCACGCGAATTGAAGATGAACCATGTGGGGACGGACGCCCTCGTCCGTCCGGCCCGCGCGGGGTTTGCGCGGGCTCGTTCTTCGTTGCCGGACCGTTTGTGCCGAGCCCGGCGGAGTACCTGCCCAAATACTCAACCGCCTCTTCCACCGACCGCGGCCGCAGAAGACGGAACTGAGGCAGGCTCAATCCCCACCTCCCGTAGCAGCTTCGCGACGCGACACATCAAGCGCGTGCCGTTCCGGTCCCTTGCCCTCGAAACAGAGCGAGCCACCATGCTCGCGGAAGCGTGTGGGCGAAGTTGGATCCACACCCTCCGTCAGGTTCAGCGTCTTGGCGTTTCTTTTCGCGCGCAGCGCAGCCAGAACCCTCTCCGGCGTGAACGGCGACTCACGCAAGCGCACGCCCACCGCATCGTAGATTGCGTTGGCAATCGCGGGAATCGTTGCGGCCAGCGATCCTTCACTGCATTCTTTGGCGCCGAAGGGACCTTCCGGGTCAATGCTCTCGACGATGATCGGTTCGACCGCCGGCGATTCCACCGCCGAGGGGCTGCGATACTCCAGCAGGCCGGGATTCATCAGCATGCCGTCTTTCCAGATCATTTCTTCGGTCAGAGCCTGGCCCATGCCCATCCACACCGAACCGATGATCTGGCCTTCGACCGAGACAGGATTCAACGCGCGGCCGCAGTCGTGGGCGGCCCAGACTTTGTGCACCGTGACTTCGCCGGTTTCTTCGTCCACGCTCACCTCGGCGACCTGCGCAGAGTAGGAGTACGCCGGGGACGGCCCCACGCCCGCGCCCTTATGTTTGCCGCCGCGCGCTTCCTGCGGAGGAGCGTAGGAACCGGTGCCGAAGAGCGCTCCGTGAAAGTCAATCGCGGCGACGACCGCTTCTTCGAAGGTCATCCGGTCTTTAGGCCCTTCTTCCTTGCGTTTCTGCTGCAGCGATCCGCGCAGAATCTGCCCCTCGACGTGGCCGCTGACGGAAGCTTGCTCGAGATGTTGGGATGAAGACGAACCATGTGGGGACGGGCGCCCTCGCCCGTCCGGTCCGCGCGGGTTTTGCGCGGACTCGCTTTGCACGCATACACCTTGCGCGGGCGAGTCGCCCGCGCCCCCGCGGGCTTTTTTGAAAATCGCGTCATCGCGGAAGATCAGTTCCTCGGGCACGCAGCCCATCTGCTTGGCGGCAGCAGCCGCAATCAGCTTCTTCACTTCGCCCGCCGCTCGCAGCGTGGCGTTTCCCGCCATGAAGGTCACGCGACTGGAGTAGGAACCGATGTCAATGGGCGTCAGATCGGTGTCGGCAGCGACCACGCGCACCCGGGAAAGCGAGCAGCCCAGGTCTTCGGCCGCGATCTGTGCCGTCATCGTGTCCGATCCCTGGCCGATTTCCGATGCGCCCGTATACACGACGACGCCACCGTCGCGATCAATCTTGATGTTGACCGTGGAGTGCGGCATGTCAGAACGGATGATCGAGTTGGCTGCGCCGCTGACGTAGTGGCTGCAGGCAATGCCCAGGCCGCGTCCTCTGGGCAGTTTGCCGCGGCGCTGGTTCCAGCCGGAGCGTTCGACCGTCTTCGCGATGCACTCCGGCAGTCCGTAGCTCTGCACACGCAGGCCGTTGACCGTGATGCAGGGCGGTTGCAGCAGGTTGCGCCGGCGGATTTCCGCCGGGTCCATGCCGATCTTCGCGGCCAGTTCGTCCATCTGCGACTCGAACGCGAAGCGCACATTCACCGTGCCGTGGCCGCGCATCGCGCCGCAGGCGGGCTTGTTGGTGAGCACGCGATATCCGTCGTACTGAATGTTGGGGATGTCGTAGAGCGCGCCCAGCAGCGCACCCGAGTAGAGAATCGTCACCACGCCATAGGAGCAGTAAGCGCCGCCATCCTGCACCACGCGGGCTTTGACAGCGGTGATGCGGCCGTCGCGTTTCACGCCGGTCTTCAGATCGATGATGGTGCGCGGGCGTCCGCGATGCGCCCAGAAAACTTCTTCCCGCGTGTATGTGATTTTGACCGGGGCTTTGGCTTTACGCGCAGCGATAGCAGCGATGATTTCGAGGGGAATGACTTCACTCTTGCCGCCAAATCCTCCGCCGACCAGAGGCTTGATCACGCGAATCTGCGACATCGGCATTTCGAGCACGAGCGATAACTTGTGCTGCAGGTAGTACGGCACCTGGGTTGAAGACCACACCGTAAGGCGGCCCAGCTTTCCCGTGTGCGGATCGGGTTCGAATGACGCCAGCGTGGAATGCGGCTCCATGGCCGCGTGCGTGACTTCATTCGAAATGAAGCGTGCCTCGGCGACGCAGTCGGCTTCGGCAAAGCCCTTGTCGGGATCGCCGAAAACGTGGTGGTAATCCTTCTCGAGGTTGCCCGGCTTGTTGTCGTGGATGAGATCGGTCTGCGCCTTCATGGATTCTTCGGGATCGAAGTAGGCCGGCAGGACTTCGTACTCGACGTCAACCAATTCGAGGGCTCGCTCGGCGATGCCTTCCGAAACCGCGACGACACAGGCAACGTTGTCGCCGACATAGCGCACCTTGTCGAGCGCCAGCGCGTACTCGTCGTGGCCCACAGGGAGAATGCCGTAGGGATTGGGAGCGTCGGTGCCGACCACAACGGCGATGACGCCTTCGAGTTCTTCCGCGCGGCTGGCGTCAATGCGCTTAATGCGCGCATGCGGATAGGGCGAATGCAGAATCTTGCCGATTAGCATGCCGGAAAGGCTCAGGTCGTCGGTGTATTTGCCCGCGCCGGTGGTCTTTTCGGCCGCGTCGATCATTGCGGTGGGCTTGCCGATGATGGAGAAATCAGTCATTGGCCGTTGTCGTCCCTGACGTGGTGGCGCCGGCATCTTGCCGGCTGTCCGGCGCGCGTCCCGCGCGCCCCTCGGGCCGCCGCGACGGCGGCGCTACTTTCCGTTCCGCCGCAATCGCCGAACGGATCGCCTCGTACATCTGGTTGTAGCCGGTACAGCGGCAGAGATTGCTGCTCAGTGCGGCTCGAACTTCGGCTTCGGTCGGATCGGGATTCTCGGCCAGTAGCGACTTCACCGTCATGATGAAGCCGGGCGTGCAGTATCCGCACTGTGCCCCTCCCCAATCGCCGTAAGCTTTCTGAATCGCCGCTAGGCTGCCGTGCTCGCTCACGCCCTCAATCGTCGTAATCTCCTGCCCCGCGCAGCTTGCCGCCAGCAAAGTACAAGACATCATGGCAACGCCATCCACCAGCACCGTGCAGGCTCCGCAGGAAGAATCGTCGCAGCCGCGCTTGGAGCCCGTGAGTTCGAGTTCCTGGCGCAGCACGTCAAGCAACAGCGCGTTGGATTCAACGGCGAGTTCGTGCGTGCGGCCGTTGACGCGGAGTTCGATGAGTTCTTTTTTCATTCGGTAGTTGTGAGTCGTGAGCTCCGAGCTTCGAGCGAGCTTAGTCGCTCAAAGCTCGTAGCTCGCAGCTCAGTTCAGTACACCGGCACCTTCTGATCCACTCGCCGCGACCAGGCATCGATACCGCCGCGCATAGACTGGGCCTTCTCAAATCCCTGCTGACGCAGCCAAACGGTGACGTTCATCGAACGCACCCCATGATGACACAGCACCACAACGTGACCTTCGGGATCGAGTTCCTGATTAGCGCGCGACGGGACATCGCCCATGGGCATCAGCTTGGCGCCATCGATCCGGGCAGTCTCAAACTCCCAGGGTTCGCGGACGTCGAGCAGGGTGAACGACTCGCCTGCATCGAGCTTGTGCTTCACATCCTCAGGAGTGATTTCGTAATCCATCGGTCGCGCGTCCCGCGCTACTTCCCTGTCCACTTCGGCTCGCGTTTCTCCATGAAAGCCCGGATGCCCTCGTGCGCGTCGTCCGTTTTCATCAAATCCTCAAAATAAATTCTCTCGGCCCGGGCCAAGCCTTTGTCGAAGTGCATCGAATCCCAGGCGTACGACGCCATCTTGGCCACGGCCAGCGCGGCCGGGCTAAGCTGGCGCAAATCTGCAATACATTTTTCTACAACCGCGCCCAATTCACTTTCCGCGATCGCCCGCGTGGCTAGACCAATCTCCGCGGCTTCTTTGCCGGTGATCAGGCGTCCGGTCAAAATCAACTCTGCCGCCTGCTTCTGGCCCACGAGCGCGGCCAGCGCGGTGCAAGCCACCGGAGGGTAGCAGCCAAGATTGATTTCCGGGAAACCCCACTGCGCCGCCTCTGCCGTGTAAGCCACGTCGCAGACCATGGCCAATTCCGCGCCTCCGCCCAGGCAGTGCCCATGGACCGCGGCAATCGTGACTTTCTTCGTCGCAACCAGGGCGCGGATCACGGCGTGAAACTTAGCCAGCATCTCCTCGACTTTGTCAGGAGTGTGCGCGGCCACGTCCACGC
>Ga0209517_10004876_pt1 | contig 17381 bp, 25 predicted proteins | sample PeaSoiMetSII2010_FD_187695 | JGI IMG/M metagenome (GOLD analysis project Ga0209517, IMG submission 187695) | Peat soil microbial communities from Weissenstadt, Germany - SII-2010 (SPAdes) (version 2) | ecosystem: Environmental > Terrestrial > Soil > Wetlands > Peat | place: Germany...
TCCAATCGACCGAGCCGTGCAGCTTGAATTGGACCAAGTAACGTTGGGCACTCCCGAAGCTGTAACGATTAAAGCTGTAACGATCAAATTGGTCTCTGTTCCAATACGCGGTCTTCGATAACGGGTCGAGTTCAAGACCCTCTTCGAGCTCGTACTTGGCTGCTCAGAGTTTCACAAAGCGTTTCTATTGCCAAATCGTAATTGGTCGTAAAGATCGGCAAGCAGTGCTTTGCTGGATCTACATAGCTGAAAACCAGGTCGAAAAGCGGCTCGTAAGCAGCCACGAGGGCATCGCGGTCTATCGACCTATACTCGCGTATGATCTCGTGGCGAAGTGTTGACCGCAGCCGGGCCGCTTCGGCTTTTGTAATCGTGATCGTTGCGACCGTGGCAGCCTCGGTCGTGACGTACTCGGGATTGCATTGGAACGCCGCCAAATACGGTAGATTCAGGAACATCTCAAGATCACCCAGGATGCTCTCCAAGTCAGCGCCCCGAGCAGCCGTAAGCAGATGTAGAAGTTGACCACCGCGATCCATCGGCATCGTCTTCTTGGGGCAGGACGGACGTTCCCGAAGCTCGTCCGGGTCGTGGGAATCGCGCGAGACACGTCGGTAAACATCGTCGACGACGATCAAGGCCGTACTTGTCTTTACTTTCCCGTCAACCTGCACGATCCGGGCATGGTCCTGTTCGCACGGGTTCAGGGTGAGCCGGAAGCCGCAAAGCAGCGGCTTAATGCGGCCCTCGAAGCCCGCGATCCGGGAGCCGTGGAACGAATCGACAACTTGCAGGCCTTCGTGGATGTTCGTGACTATCCGTTTCGCGCAGTGTACTGGGTCTCAGCCGCCCTTGGCGGCCTTGCGTTGCTGTTCACGCTCTCAGGCATCTATGGAGTTCTGTCCTATACCGTGGCGCAACGCACCAAGGAAATTGGAATTCGCGTGGCGATGGGAGCCAACGTTCGCACAGTCATCCGCCTTGTCCTGGGCCAATGTATGCGGCTCGCCGCGTGGGGCATCGCCATTGGTATGGCGCTCGCCCTGGTAGCCGCGAAGGTCCTGGCAACCCAGGTGATCATCAGCCCATTCGATATCTTCGCGTACGCGGGTGGAACCGCGCTGGTGTTGGTCGCCTGCATCTGTGCGGGTGTGCTTCCGGCCCGCCGGGCGGGGCGCATCGATCCGATAACCGCACTCCGGTACGACTGAAATATTGGTTTGTGCAGCTTTGCTGGGATGAGAGAGGAATCATGAGACACGCGCACGCAATATCAATGTTTTACGCACTCGTCCTCCCGATTGCGGCCATTGCTCAGACTGCGCCATCCGCGCCTGCGTTTGAGGTCGCATCGATTAGGCAGAACGAAGCAGGTGGAAACATTATCGAAGTCACGCCAGGGCGCCTCACCATCACCAGCGCTACTCTGGCAACCTGCATTAAGTGGGCCTATGATGTTCAGGACAGCCAGATCTCCGGAGCGACTTCGACTGTGTCAGACCTGCTCAATGGCGAACGCTATGACATCGTGGCGAAGTCGACGGAGCCCATCCCGGATGGCCAGCTCAAACTGATGTTACAGAACCTATTGGCGGGGCGCTTTAAGCTTGCGCTGCACAAACAGAGCAGGGACATGCGGGTATATGCGCTGGTGGTTGCGCAGAACGGCCCGAAGCTCCGCGAATCGCAGGGAGAAGGCGAGAGCAAACAGCAGGCAAGGTCGAAGCTTGCCAGACAATGGACCCGGACCGATATGGCACAATTTGCTGTCGAGATCTCCGGTGCCATGGAAGCGCCTGTGCTGGATCAAACCAGGTTGCTGGCCAAGTATGACTTTTCCCTGGATCTGACGCCGTATTTGCCAACCACGGGCGAGCGGCCAGATATTGCCGGCATGATGATCACCGCCATTCAAGAGCAACTTGGACTCAAAGTCGAATCACGCAGGGCAGCTGTCGATGTCCTGGTCATCGACCACCTGGAGAAACCGTCGGAGAATTAAGCTCCAGAGCTCGCTGAGGTGGTTGCCACGCGAGGATTTCGTAGGGAGCCGAGTTTCGAGCGTGCGGCCAAAAGGCATGCGGTTTGCCCAATTCTACTCCGTTAAGCCTCAGATCCCCTTTTAACGCGCGAACCGGAAAGTGAAGGTGCCCCGCCGGTTCCTGCTCACCCCCCCGCGCGGTCAAAAGGATTTGTTTTCGGCCGGCAAGCGCAGTGGTGGAGTTTTCATCAGTTGAATGAAGTGGATGAGTCGTAACGAAACCGTTTGAGATGCCTTTCGGCACGGTGCTCTGGTCTGTGAAAACGCATTGACGTCGTATTGGCTGACTTCCGATATGGCCCATTAAAAGGACCTAGAGAAAGGTGACCGATTTGAACGTGTGATGATCGAGGCCACCGATCCTCCATTTCCGCAGCCGCACTTAGTTTGATCTCGTAGCAGACTCCGCAGATCCCGATGATCCGCCTTGTCGAAGTTTGGTTGGTCGCGACGTCCGTACTAGAGATACAAGGCTTTCAGTGCAATAGAATCTAGCCAGGAACGGCAAGATCTTTCTCGTCACTCCGACGACGGCTAGGCCTTGCTTGAGACACCCCCAAAAATTTTCGATGACTCGATTTTTGTGCCCGAACTTCCGCAGCGATTGCACTCCAAAAAAAGTTCTCAAAAATTGCTCTGCAACGGGCGAATTCAACGATCCCAGCGTTCTTTTGCGATTGGCCCGCACGCGCGCTATGTGCATTCGGGGGACCGCTCCACGTCCCTCACAGCCGTCACCGGGCTTCGGAGCGCCACGGACCGTCTAAAGCGTTTTGGGACGGATCGCCGAAAGCGTCCTCGACGTTGCAGGTGCGAGAAATGGAAATTAATCGCCAAGCCGCACCCCCTCGGGTCGACAGGATCGTCGCCTACTTAAAGTTAAAGGTATATTTATATGCAAAACATGACGTATCCGGTGCAAATGCACCGGTTGTGACGCGTTGACTATCGATCCTAAATTTTCGTAGCGAAAAATCCGGGTGTCAACCGCGAAATATTTTTGACGGCACGCTTAAGTTACGCCGGGCGGAACGCGGCCCGACTCCATACACTGTACATGTACACTACATGTACGGTGCGTTACGCCAAAAACGTCGGAGAACAAGCAAATCAACGTCTTCCGGCCGCCTGAAGAACGGATAAATTTGCCTCTCAAAAAAACGTGCCTTGCGAAAGTTCGTGTTATGCCATAGCCCGCGGGATTTCGGTCCGCGCATCAAGGAGTCACACGGGCTCGCGCTCCGCGACCTTGTCAACCGCAAGTTATCAATGTAGTCTTTAGAGGTAGAGCCAAAAACCCACTCACGCCGCGCACTCAACGCAGGAATCACACATCTTCTCGAACTCCGGGGCTAAATTTTCTTCGAGGCGGATCGCCGCCCGAAGATCTCGCCCAACCTAGCGATTTTTCAGGAGGATCGAGTCCGGGAAGCCAGCGCAACAAACCCTCAAAATCTGGGCGGTCTTTAGCTAAAAGTACAGCTACGGCTAAGGACCAAAAAGTTTTTGGGCAGGTAGGACTCTTGCGCGGCGTTCCCTCTCAGCGCCACCAGTCGAGCACTCGCGGCCAATCCATTGGGCGACCCGCAAAATCAAAGCTTAGCCGTTATGTTTCAAGCGTATACTGGTCTGGAAGCGCATCCGACAGGCTCGCCATGACGGTGGTTACGGGCGCGCAGGAACATTTTTGGAATGAAGAATTCTTCGGCTGTACGGGCAAAGTTTCGAAGAATTGACAGCGACGTAGCGTTCCAGGATTTCAATTTTTGTGGCCCGACGGACGGCAGGCTCATTTCGCTGCGGGAGTTAGGGACTTGGGCCTTCGAGGCACGCCGCGGCGACGTCGTGGCTGCGCGACAGTTCGCCAACAGCATGAACTGGACGATGCGTCAGACCGCCTTGAAGGCTTACCACCGGACCCATCGGCTACAGATAGTTTCTTACGCCGATTGGTTCCTTTCCAAAGCGGCTATGTTCGTGAGAATACTGTTGGATAGCGATCCCGGAACACCCTACTCGGACCGACCCATGAAAGGGATGTTTCGCGTACCCGATTACAGCGATGCTGCCTCGCTTGAGGCCGACCATCCTCTCTTCGCACTGAAACCCGAGCACGACGATCTTTATGACTGGCACGGATTGGTTCGCGCTATCTCGGAGCACCCCGAGGATCGCGATGCGGCGCTCCTGGCGTGGCTGAAACGGCCCAGGCAGACTCTAAGCGCCCGCAAGGAGTTCCCAGCGACTGCAAGGCGAAATAATCTGATCCGACAGGCTTATGCCGACGACCTGTCTGGGCGACAGATCTGCGAAATTCTCGATCGCAACGAGATCCCCACGACCAAGCCAATGCAGCAGGCCGGCGTTTTCAGGTGGACGGTTGCGTGGAACGACCCGGATTTCAATGGGAATGTCCGAACGATATTTTCCAAAGCCACCGCGGCCTGAAAGGCCGTCAAGCTTTTGTTTCCTCCGGGCTTCTAACTCTTCCCGGACCGGCGCCCTAATACTCGTATAGTTCAATGGGATCAGTTGATTCCACCGGCCCTCCCTGCCAAGGTCTTTCCAGGTTGTTTCCACGGGAGCCCTCGCTGCTGTTGCAGACGAAAATGCCTTTACTATTTTTACGTGCAGGGCGAGATCCCACGACTTAGTTCGAGGAGCCGAGCGGCTGGCAGCAAAGCCGCCTCCCCCTGTGCTACTCTGCCCATCGAGCAAATCCGTAACGAGCCATCGCCGCAGGGAGGCGGCTACGAAAAAATGGCTCGTAGGAGATACCAAAAGCCCACGCCCAAAAGGCGTGGGAAGGTGTGGAGCATTCTCGTTCGTGAGGATGTTGTTGAAGATGGGCAGAGAACACGGCCAGTTAGACGAGTTCCGTTGGGTCCGGCGGCCCTTACCAGGGCCGAGGCGGAGCGATTGCGTGACGACTACCTGGCTACTACCAACCAGGCAAGTGTCGGAATCGGCGGGGCGATCCTGTTCCGTGACTTTGCTCGAATCTATGAACGTGATGTTTTGTCGACCTGGGCCAGCACGACCCAGGATCGGAGCGAGAGCGTATTGAAGGTCCATCTCAATCCCGAGTTCGGCGACCTGATGCTGAGGGAGATGACGCTCGAAGTTTTGCAGCACTACTTCGCGCGTTTGCAAGCCACCAAAATGTCAGTTGAAGGCGTCGACAAGGTCAAGGACGTGCTTTCGGCAGTGTTGGGAACAGCAGTTACTTACGGCCGGCTAAGCACCAATCCGGCCGAGAAGATCCGTCTGAGGAAGCGCAAGCTCACCAAGCCTAAGCCCTTCATCCGGGTCGACCTGTTCTATAGTCTGCTGGCGCTGATCATGGAGCCCTACGCCACGATGGTCTATGTGGCGGCTTTTACGGGGCTGCGGATCAGTGAACTAGCGGGCTTACTCTGGCGAAATGTTCACGTTGATTCGATTACCATCGAGCAGCGATACTGCCGGGGAGATTGGGATGAACCAAAGTCGGATGCCAGCCGGGCGACGATTGCGGTCGACGATCATGTCATTGAGCGAATTCAAAAGCTCAAGTCGATCGAAGTTGTCATTCGCGCGGGCAGGGCACTGCAGCGGTACAAGGCGGTGAAGTCGGATGGACCGGATGACTTAGTCTTCCAATCGGTGAAGACGGGCGCGCCGATTCGCGACAACATCGTGCTTTGCCGACACATCAAACCAGCGGCACGGAAACTCGGCGTTGGGTGGGTGAACTGGCAGGTGCTCCGGCGGTCATACGCGACTTGGATGAGTCAAGCGCAAGTGAACGTGAAGGACGCGCAGGGTCTGATGCGGCATAGTCGGGCGAGCACGACACAGGATGTGTATCAGCAGGTGGTTCCTGAGTCGCAGCGCAAGGCGGTCCAGAAGCTCTCAGCGTTCGTAAGACAGTCGGCGAAAGGGGCAGTCGCAGTGCAGTAGTGTGGTAGAAGTGCAACCAAATGCAACCAAACTCAGAAAAGCAGGTCTGTAAGTTATTGAAAATGGTGGCCAGGGACGGAATCGAACCGCCGACGCCAGCCTTTTCAGGGCCTCCTACCGAATTGGCCAACTGGTCTGGAATCAGCGGATGTGACTGTAGAAAAAAGAGTTGTGAGTTAAGAGATTTAGGACGGAGTGGGATGATTTAGGCCATTTTCGGCTCCTCGACGTTCGCGCATAGTTCGCGCGCTGTTCTCCGACGATGGTCAGAAGTTATAGGAGGCGACAAATGCGACCCGCACCTTGCCGCCGTTCCAAGAGGCGCTTAAGCCGCCAACGGGTCTTGTGACCGCGCCCTTTTTGGTTAGAAATACGCCGATTCCCCCATCGGCAGAACGATTTGGTGCTGCTACGTCTGAACGCGTATACCCATCTATTGCCACATGGTAGCCAAACCCCGGCACCGTTATTTTCGACGGGAGAATAAAGAGGAGATCGGTATAAATTGGAGCGGCGATGTATTCCCTGTAGTTGCCCAGAAATCCAGCCTGCGTTTTTACGATGCTGGTCGTTCCTCCAGAAGGAGCGGAGAGCACCGTAGTTTCGAAGGTGATTGGGGTTAGGTCATCAAGGTTGTTTCGTCTTTCAGCGCCAGCCGCGAACCCGAACAGAACGTTGTCCGAGAATTTGCGATTCCAGACTCCAACAAGCCGAAAGCGATCGAAGTAGCGCTTAGCGCTGCTTGGAGGCTGCGCGACGTCGGATGCATAAAAGGCCGAACGGCTGTAACCGACATCGATGATCGCCCATTGATCCTTGGTGGATGAAGGCTCGGCATCTTTAAGTGGACGACCGGTTCCACCGGTCGACGCTCCGCTACCCGTGGGGTGCCAGCCAAATATGAAATCGCCTCCTCCCTCGGGGATCTTTAGTTTCGACGAAAAGACCGTGGTGATTCCGCTCGACGCCTTAGCGTAAACCTCATATCCCCAAAGGCGCCATTTTTCGCTGTGCCGATTGAGATACCCAATGCTGACTTTCGTATCCGCAGAGTTGAAAGTCGCCGCGGCACCGCCTGTGCCTAAATAGATGCTAGTTTGGCCGTCGCCAGACTGAAACGCAGATTGTTGGCTTCTCGCGGGCAAAGAAATCAACGCGAACACAAACGCGCACAAGTAATTGCGGCGGGCAATCCTCATTTTCTCTCCTCTTGCGAAGGGACAACTCGACCTAGCTTTGAGAGCAAGGATCAGGAGCCAACATCACTGTCTTGCCGAATCCGTGACCGCCAGGTTGCCCAACTGTACCTTTCTTCGACAGAATCTTCACAGCAGCATCCGGGCAGTCGATCGACACGGTCATTGCCCAATCATCTCCGTCAAATCCGTTAACCGTGAAAAGGATGTCAACGTGGTCGCCGACAGCACGTGGCTCTTTCCCGGACCAGGTGTCTCCATCTTGTCCCATATCGATGGCTTTTCCGTTAAGAAAAAGATGTACTGCGTTTGCGGGAGTCTGCACATTCGCGATAAATGTGAGAGCGCGCTTATCAGACAAAACCACAGGTGTTGCCGGCTTCTTGGTCGCCATGGTTCCTCGTTTGGTAGTTCTTAAAGCTTGTCGGGATTAGTAAGCACACCACGATCTGGCACTTACGGTCTGCACGACATAATCCCCAATCGCAGGCAGGACCCACATAGTTAAGAACTCGTAAGCCTGAGTTTCCTGACATTATAAGCGCAAAAACACCCGCAGAGAGGCCATTTCAGACAAAAAACGCGGAGCGAGGCGACGATATGGGAGCCAAAAACCGAGGGTCCGAACTTCGCGACCAGTCATGAAGCCAAGAACCGATCCGAACTCTGTGTTAGTTCACCACCGTGACCTTAAATGACAGTGTGGCGTTGTTTCCATCGTTCGTCCATCCATACCAGTCAACACCTCGCGGTTTATCGACTGGAAGATTGTGCGGCTCGGTTCTATACGGATGGTTTCCGCAACTGCCGTTGTCGGGGCACTCATGCGTGAATTGGCAAGGTTGGCCCCCCTCACAGGAAAAAGCCACGTCAGAGATCGAGCCCTTTACATCAGCAGGTAAAGTGATTCGACACGCGAGCAAGTTTCCACCGCCTTCTCTCACCGGTGACCAGCAGGTTAGGTTTAGACCTTGCTGCTTGTTGAAATGAAAGGTAAGCTCGGTTTTACTCTGACCATCCTGGACAGGCGGCGGTACCTGAGCCTTGGTTGGAAATGCCGATTTGCGCATAGCGGTGGCAAAACGGGAATAACGGGGGTCGCCGCGATCCGGCGGCTTAACGATGTCAAGATGGTTGGCAGACATTGGATCGAGCGGCTCGTTGCAGAGGGCGGTGGCGCTAGACTGCGACACAACCCAGACTAGGTCTGTCTGTAGCGTCTCATATGCACAATACGAAGGTACCCTTTTCACTTCCTCCCACTGTAGCCAGCCGTCCTGGATAGACTGCAACAAGTCGTTTCCTTCCAGGGGAAGCATGCCACGCAGTTGCGGGTTGCTGGAAATCTCCTGAGCGGTTTTGGTTAGTTCGGAGCCGTTCGTCGGAGTGGAATAGAAATACAGCATAGCGACCTTGTCGAGGTCGTGTTTTGTTAATAGGTATTCGCGAACGACGAGTCCCCCCATGCTGTGGCTGAGAAAGACTACCCTCTTGTGATCCTCGAACACCCGATGGTCTTCTAGGCTTCCCCTGAGTTGTCCAGCGAGCCCGACGATCGAGGCAGCGTTACCGAACTTTGGCGTGTAGTATTCGAAGAGGAAGACGTCTGTCTGATCCTTGAATTCAGGATCAGCCACAAAGAGCGCTGGAAACGACGTTCCTTTATTCGACCACGTATCAGTCTTGGTCCCGAAGAGGCCATGGACAAAAACTACGGCGACGGGTCTATTGTAAGGTCCTTGGCCGTCCACATAACCAGCTTTGACGTCAAACGGCGATCGGTCGATTGAAATTATTCCCTTGTTCAATGCGATTACGCCAAATACAACTGCCCCCAATCCTATGGCCGACCAAATCAAAGGTCGTGCCCAACGACGCCCCGATCGCGCAACACTGTGATTTGATTCGGCTGAGGGGTCTGGTTTGGTGGGTTGATCCGGTGCTGATCCGCCGTCATTTGTAACCATGGATTAGCTGAGCATCCTGCAAGCAGCAGGTCGCCCTCAACTATACCGCACGTGACCTGTTCAATCTCTTTCTCGTAGGTGGAAGCATACCGGTGCGGGGAAAAACAGGGATGGGGGCCAATCGGATGGATTTAAAGAAAGGCCCAAGACGTAAGACCAAAAATTCGCCGCCGTCCTGGGCCTTGTTTAGTGCTGGGAGCGCCGCCCTATCTAGAGCATATGCGCGAACCACCCATCTGGCCCATCCGGCCATAACGTGTCCCCCTCGGCAGCGGAAGGCGATGAAGCCTTGCTGACAAGATGTAGTCCCGATCTCGGCTTATCCGGTTTCGGTTTCCTGACTACCACCGTGACGATGACATCGTCACCATCGTCACCGTCACCATCGTCGGGGCTAATCTCAATAGTGACCTCATCTCCGCGGGATCCATCCGGCCAGAGATCATCCATCCCAACCTGAAGCTTTACAGCCGCCATGATCTTACTCCTTTTCACTTTCAACATTGTTCCTTGCCACTACCGCCAATTGCTTACAGCTCACACTCATGCCGCATCGGGCCGATCCTTGCCACTGCCGTTGCCAGGGGCGCTCCTTTTCGCAGGGCGCCTTATTCTGACAACTATTTGGTTCCGAGCTTTCCGATGACGACGAGTGAGGAGTCCCCACGCCACCGCCAAAAAGAGCACGCCAGAGCCAATCACTCCCACGACCAGGACTGTAGTCGACGACCTGCCCATACCGTCCTGGTGGAGACTCACGGCCTTCAGGGCAGTTTCCAAAAGCATCACAACCGCTCGCTCGGCGTTCCAAACGAGAAACCCGGAAAATCCGAGCACTCCGATGATTAGCAGGGCGACGAGAAGGGTTACCCGACTCCGACCGAGAAATGGTCCCGTCATTCTAGTGACCGCGACCAGAACCTGAGCGATCTCCTTTGCAAATCTGCCAAACATCCGAGGGTCGTGAAGCATCTTAGTTGTCCTTTCCTCAACAGCCCGCATTTGGGCTTTGTATCGAAGGTACGGCGGCAGGCGCTCTGGTTACAGTCGCCACATGAGGAACTTGTGTCGGGGAAACTATGTCTGCGCAACAGTTCTTCACGATCGATACATTATGAAACGTTGCGTGAAACGTGTCATAATCTCTCGGAATGAACCGCCCACGTGAAAGTCGGGTCGTGCCGAACTCCCACGCAATCGACGATTTAGAGCATATCCTGTCACGAGCTCTTAAGGGCAATCCCAGCCAAACCAAGGTACTGGCATATCTCTTCAGCCGGGTCCGCCAAGCAAACGGAGAATCACATCGGATCAGTGAAAAGGAAATCCTCGTACACTGCCCTGTTAAAGAGGGGCAACAATCGCTTCGATCAGCGATCAAGCGATTGAAGGGAGTCTTGGAGCTCTTCTTTACTCGAAGCGACGAAGGTCGAGCGCAGAAATACCGCGTCGAGATTCGGAAAGGAAACTATGAATTAGTTTTTGTTCCCCATGTTGCTCCACCGGTCGGAGAAGACTGGGTGAAGCACTTTTGGGCACCTTACCAAACGGCTGGCGGATTCACGAGACTGATTTATCCGGAGCCACTGTTTTTTAAGGACCATCGGCACACTTACCTGCGCAGTACAAAGGTTAATTCCAGAGAAAATACGACCGAGTTCGGGTATCTCTATGAAGACAAAAAGCAACTGCAGGAGTTGAGCAGTAGTGTGAGCTTTGTTCCTGCCGGCATTGTCGGCGCGATGGTTTCTGTTTTCGAGTGTTTCCAGCATTACAAGTGGCTTCTGAGGGCAACCGCCCTGCGCTCATGGCAAGATCTGCCGGATGATGAGAACCTTATAATACTGGCAACGCCAACTGCTCACGTCGGAAGCGAGAATGTGAACCCGCTGGTCTCACGCATCGAAAAAGGGTGGCCAATTCAGCACGGCGATATACAGAAAGACGGTATCAACAAAACGATCATTACGAGACGTAATGGGCAAATAGAAACCGTGCTGGATGACACTGACGACACCAACTACCATATGTGGGTGACCTTGACCCGCGATGTCGAGCTCGGGCGTATCTGTACCCTGTTAGCCTCATGGCATGGACGTTCAATGGAAGCCGTCGCAGATATTCTTACCGGGGCGCGGCAGGCACAGTCCGCAAAAACAGTAGGTATGGATGCGCTGGCCGAAAAGCTGCGCTTGGGCAAGGAGGGTAGCGAGGATGATCTTCAATTCCCGGCCCAGTTTCAATGCCTTTTCAAAGCGCATCTAATAAAGGGGGGTCGAGGTGAACCGATAGTCAAGAGTGTCGAGCTCAAGGACGTGTTTAGGCAGCGGAGAATGCTGTCTAAGAAGCTTTAAGAGCCGGCCAGGGCGCAGGTCGCTGTTTAGCTTTGCGCATTGGGGCTGTTCCAGGTTTGGCGTGTTGGCGGACCTTGGCGTACTGTTTCCGAAGGCGCGCGATGTCTTTCGGATCGGCGAACAGTACGGTGTATGTATACCCAACTTTGTCATCGTCAGTGCGCTCGGCCATCGCCGCAACCGCTGAAGGAAGAAGTTTGCGCACCTCGCGGACGAGGTCATTGAAGCCCACTGTCACCGCATCAATTGAAATGCCGAGAAACCGACGCGGGATAACCGTCGATCCGTGGTAGTCGGTGGACCAACTGCCGTGAAGTGCAACGAACAATGCTATCTGCTTGGGATCGAAATTCATACCGGGCTCCAACAGCTTAATCGTCCTGACCGATCCTATACTGCAGAGGTTAAAGAATGTCTATGTGCCTGGTTCCTTGATTTTGTCGCTGCGACCCGCCAAGCGGATTGTTCCGTTCCTACTGTCCTAAATCGCTGATCCTTCTACCAGTTAGAGTTCTTCCGCAGGTCTATCGTTACCGTGTTAATAAGGTTAGAGTCTGTGTTAAGTAGTGTTACGCCGTGGACAACCTGCCCTAAGCCCCTCGGCGCGCTCGTAGATTTTCAGACCCCGGTACCTAAAACAACGAATTTTGGCACCTGATACTACGAATCTAGGTACCCGAAACCCCGAAGTGTGGCACCCGATACTACGAATCTTCCTCGCGGTACCTGAAACCACGAATCTCTTGACACGGTACCTGAAACCACGAATATAAGCGGATGGCACCTAAAACTACGAATCCTGATGATCATCTCCTGCCTGCCAAGCACAGCGCCGGCGATCTGTTCATCTGCGACGTAGCGGATGCGGCGCTCAAGGACCTCATTCCTCAAATGGAGCATCCTTTCTATTCCCTGTCAAAGAAGCCGGACACGACGATTCGCAGATACGAGCATAACGGCAACTGGCTGGAGATCGTGCCGAGCGTCAAGGGCCTGGCGACGATCTACGACAAAGACGTATTGATCTATTGCATCTCGCAGATCATGGAAAAACTGAAGCGCAAAGAGCCTGTCGGGCCCCGCGTTCGGATTACAAGCTATGACTTGCTGGTCTTCACCAATCGCGGAACGTCGGGCCCGGAGTATGACGGGTTGGTCAAGGCCATTGATCGCCTCGCAGGAACCCGCATCACCACCAACATTCGAACCGGGGATGAGGAACAGCGGGAGAGCTTTGGGCTTATCGATGCTGCCGCTATTCGCCGAAAACATGGCCTCGATGGCCGCCTGCTCTGGGTCGAAATCAAGCTGTCGGACTGGGTGTTTAACGCCATTCGCGGCCAGGAGGTCCTGACGCTGCATCGCGATTACTTCCGTCTCGGCAAGCCCCTCGAACGGAGGGTTTATGAGCTGGCGCGCAAACATTGCGGGCGCCAGACGACGTGGCAGATCTCGATTGAAACGCTCCTGAAGAAGTCGGGGTCACAAAGCTCCATCAAGCGGTTTCGACAGCACGTGAAAGAGATCGCGCTGCATGACCACCTGCCCGACTATCGGCTTGTTTTCGATGAAGCGGCCGATATGGTCATCTTCTTCAATCGCGACGGCAAATGGGTGGAACGCCCCCTGCCCTCGGATGGCGAGACGCTGTCGCCCCTGCCCTCGGAGGCTTACGACGACGGACGCGCCGCGGCGCCCGGCTATGATATCCACGGCCTCGAAAGCGAATGGCGCGAATGGTGGGCGAGCTCGGGCAAGCCGAAGCTCGACAATCCCGCTGCCGCTTTCGTCGGCTTCTGTCGGAGCCGTCACAAGCGGGCGCCGATCCAAAGGGAACGCGACCGGGACTGGTCCGAACCCCCTGCCCGCGCATAAAAAGCAAAACCGCAATAAATGCCCGTGGATGCGTTTCTGGAAAATACGTGGCCCGAATGGCTCCCAGGTCGATTACCCGGTTGCCTGAGAATTCTTCCTGCCCTGGCGTCGATCCTCGACCCCTGCCCTCGGGCAAACATTTCCGAAACGGAGGCTGCTGTCGATAGCTGAACGCTAGCAGTCTAGTAGCCGATAGCTACTGATCTAGCAGCGTGTTGATAGCTACTCGCTATCTGCTGGCTATCAGATATCACAAAGATAGACCCTTGCTATCAGATAGCTTCCTGATACTATGCTCCTTCCTTGTTGCTACCCATGGTGAGGGGACATGCCGACCATCGCATTCGTATCGCCGAAGGGCGGAGCCGGAAAAACCACTTCGGCCTTCCTGCTGTCCACAGCTCTCGCAAAACTTTACGATGTCACCATCATCGACGCCGATCCCAATCATCCGATCCAGACCTGGGCCAATGGCGGCAATACGCCGCCGCGTCTGACCATCATGTCCGATGTGGATGAAGATACAATCATTGAGCGCATCGAAGACGCCGCCGCAAGAACACCCTTCGTCGTCGTCGATCTGGAAGGCACCGCATCGAAGATCGTCATCTACGCGATCTCGCAGGCGGATCTGGTGATCATTCCGACCCAAGGTTCGCAGCTCGATGCTAATGAAGCGAGCAGGGCGATCCGCGTCGTCCTCCAAAGTCAGAAGATGACGAAGACGGTGACGCCCTATGCGGTGCTCCTCACGCGCACCAATCCGTCGATCCGGACACGCACGCAAGCGCATATTCAAAAAGGATTGGTCGGCGCTGGTATCCCGGTGCTGGAAACCGAGCTTAACGAGCGCGATGCTTTCCGGGCGGTTTTCTCATTCCAGCAAACGCTCGACGGTCTGAACCCGGCGGAAGTGCCCAATCTCGACAAGGCGAGGCTCAACGTCTGGGAATTCGTGCACGAAGTTGTGGCGCGCCTGAAAGCCGTGGAGGAGGGCGGTAAGGAACAAGAAGCCAATGAAACCTCCGACGTGGCGGGTGCCGCATGAGCACGCGCGTCAATCCATTTGCCAACCTGGCGGAGCCGCCCGTATTCACGACCAAGACGAAAACGGACAAGCCTGTTCGAACGGAAACCATCGAACGCATCGCCGAGGAAAATAATTTCCCGTCCCGGCAAGCCGCGAAGCCACCGAAAGAACCGAAGCGGAAACGCCGCGTCTACACGACCGGCAGGAACAGACAATTCAACATCAGGGCCACTGCCGAAAACGTCGACCGTTTTTACAAGATGGCCGATGAAAGAAAGGTGCCGCTCTGCGAGCTAATGGAGCTTGCGCTCGATGCTCTGGAGAGAGAAGGGACCTCCCCGCTAGCACCCGCGCCGGGAAGGGCCGATGCTTAGTTCTCCCCTCGGAGCGCCTGCTTTAGTGGGAGGACGGGCCCTACGGGGTTTTCAGCCTCGGATGGTTCCGATGGTCCGCGCCGGAGCATCTCCTCCATCACCGTGTTATGGTTACCGAGCATCACAGCACGAAGCTGAGGAATGTCGAGATTTCCCAAACGGGGCATCGCGCCGGCAAATGCGGCATCTGTGGCGGTGATGTACTGGGGGAAGCCAATGTCGCCCTTCATAAAGCTATCTAAGATGCCGGCGGTCTCCAGCTTGAACTTTTCCATAGGCTAAGATCACGACGAGACTGCACGTCTCCCTCCAATCGCAAAATATGGCCAGTCATGAGAGGCAAATGCCGATGTTGACTATAGGCGGTCACGCCTGACCGAAGGCCGTCACTTTTAGCATCCGTGTTCCTGTCTGTGCGCCTCATAAGCTGTCTGCAACCGCTTGCATTTGGCCACGGCTAGATTTACCTCCTTATTGGCAACGTCGCCTTTGGTCAGTCTTTTGATGGCAGCCGCCTGTTCTCGGACGGCCTCCGAGCATGCCCGCAACAGGGAGAGTTTCTCATGGCAGACGGCACCCGGCATTTTGAATCAGATGATCCGGTTCGTGGGGCCAATGTTACGCACCTCGGGGCATCCCTAGACGCGCGCGGCCTACCGGTCATCCGCACGTTTATTCCACGCTGCAGCCGCCTCCGCCTCAGTCTGGAAAACTGGCGTAGCAACGGTCTTGCACCGTGAGCAGAACACCTGCCATCCGGGCGCTGTCGCGCTCGGCTTGTCGATCTTGGCTTTGCTGCCGCAGAAGGGGCAACTTTTGAGGTCCGCCACGGCGATCTCCTGCTTAGTATCATGCGTTATATCGCCGGACATGCAATGCTTTTCTTGACGAAGGATTCTGATCCGAACGCCGAGGCAACCCAGTCACGAAATTCCGCAAGGCTTCCCGGAACCGCGTCATGCGACACGTACAGCGGGTGCGACGGATGGCCGTCCTTGGTGATCGTGAGGACCATTGGCTCAATTCCGTAGTGCCGGAGTTTCCTGCCTTCGTCATGCTGCACCCGTAGCTTTCGCGATTGCAGAACGAAGGTCCTTAATTCCTTGCGGTTCATCTCCTGCAGGGCGACACGGCGTTACGTCCCACCATTCGAGAATGGCTTTTCCAGCCTCAACCATCGTCCGAGCTACGCCACGGTTCCAGATGATGTTGAAAATGTGCGGCACCTCTTCGTCCGGCAGGATCAGCACGTCAAGCGGAGCTTGGAAGGTCGGCGAATCCAGAACGGCTGCATAGTAACGTTTGCCGTCTTGTTCTTTTGGCATCGCTACTCCAATCTCATAGGCCGCGCCCAGAGGATCGGCGATTAGCTTCAGATGATCGGAATGTGTCTCTTCCGACATCACACTTGTTGAGCCAATGCCGAGTCCACTCAAACGACCGTGAAGCGTGCCCAATTCATCGCGTACGAATTGGCCTAGCGTTATTGTTCTGTTGTGGTTCATGACTTACCTCTTTCGTTTTTGAATGACCCCCACGGCGGGGGCGAAAGAGGGCACGGCATGCCGCCGCAACCGAGCGCGGCTGTCATAGGATTTTGGGGTGACTGACCCGCCCCAGGGCATAGCCCGTCGGCGGGGGAGGGGAGCCGAAATCCGTCATTGACAGCAAGCGGCGGCGGCTAAAGTGCCTTCGTCCCGGTGTCTTGGGGCGGCAGGAGAAGGAAAGTTAGATCAAGACGAACAAGCGCTCGAAGCCGAGATGGGAGCTGGTCGGCCCCAGCGGTCATTTCTGGGTGGCGCGAATGTCCTTAAGCAGCCTGAAGAGATGGTATGGGTCGCTTGGGAGCGGGCTGAAGCCGAAGTGCTCGTAAAACGCTCTGGCTTCGTCGTCTTTGGCGTGAACCGCAAACGCACGAATTCCGGCGATGTCAGCGGCCTGCAAGGTGCGTTGCATCGCGTCCTTGAGCAAGCCAGCACCTAGGCCTTTCCCCTGCCAGGATGTCGCAATTGCGAGGCGGGCAAGCAACATGATCGGAACGGGGTGACGTGCGAGGCCCTTCGTCAGACGCTCAGGTGCGGAGTCATATTCGACCTGGCCGACAACAAGCGTATAGTAGCCGACAACAGAATCGCCAGCGAGGGCGATATAGGTTTGAGAAGCGCCTGCCTGCTGGTTCTGAAGGGCGTAACGTGCGAGAAAACGATTGAGCGCCTCGCGCCCGCAATCGAATTCATCGATCCGGTGGCTGCGTTGCAGCTTTTCAATCCGGAGCGCGGGCACTAGACGCCGCCGCGTTCAAACACGCTCGGTTCCTTCAAGAGTTTTGCTAAACGGCGCGAGGGGCGGGGGGGCGTCGATAGAGCCTTTTGGAAGGCTTCCCATTGCGCAGCGCTCAACCCGAAGCGCTGGCGATCAGGCAGCGTCTCCTCCGCGCGAGCGAGGGCGCTCTCAAGAACAAACTCGCTCACGGACCTGTGAGCGGCCATAGCTGCGGTCTGCAGCGTTTTCTTTGCCGAAGGCGTGAGCCGAAGGTCAAGCTTTTCATTGCGTGTTTCCGTATGAGCCATGATTCTCCACCGTTGCTGCCTATTTCATCCGT
>Ga0209517_10004877_pt1 | contig 17379 bp, 11 predicted proteins | sample PeaSoiMetSII2010_FD_187695 | JGI IMG/M metagenome (GOLD analysis project Ga0209517, IMG submission 187695) | Peat soil microbial communities from Weissenstadt, Germany - SII-2010 (SPAdes) (version 2) | ecosystem: Environmental > Terrestrial > Soil > Wetlands > Peat | place: Germany...
CTTCAGCAGCGACCGCTTCTCAGCTACTTAGTGACTGCGGTTCACTGCCACCGGCGGCGCCAGCCAGCGCCCAGCCTGCGCCCTCTCCAAAATCAACAAGCATAGGGGCGTGAACAGTTACAGACAAACAGTGCGATGCCCACCAGCGCAAGTGTGACACCAATCACGGAACGCTTGTTACTCATGAGGCTCCAGTTTCCCGTTGGGCTGCTCATTCAGGCCGCCTTTTCCTTCACAACGTGTATCACAAAAACGGCCGCCCTGTGACGTCCCTTGGCCTCCCTAGTCCAACTGGCCACTATAACTGTTTTGAGCACAAGTCGGACGGAAAAGTGGCGCTTGGCATGGGGTTGGAGGGGTGGGCGTCCACAGATTCTTCGCTGAAATGGGCACTACACCGTTTCGCAAATACGCTCGCAATTCCGTGAGCGATCGCATTGTGCCCGACGGTCGTCGGGGGGCCTGGTAAACACTCGTCACGTCAGATCCGGCCCGCCGACTCTCTATCCAATCCGGAATCGTATGCGAATCGGGTTCCACGATCCAGAGCTCACCTGCCGGCGCGCGGTTAGCCAGGACCAAGGCGATCCTATGCACGAGAGCGAGGACGGCGTGCCTGTCCTGCCCCTTCGACCGAAGAGCAATGGTCCCGGCGTACTCTGCCGGCGGGTATGCCTGAATGTTGGCGAAATCCAGGTCCAGTGTGATCAGGACCCGGCCTTCGGCTTGAGACCTGAGAGCTATCGCAGAATCCTCCGCTCCCGTCAGGCGTTCATCGGCAACCGTGTCGGCCTCGAATCCTCCACTGCGTAGGATCCAGGCGTACTCACTCGGCAGATTTTCGTCAATTTTCAGCTTCGAACCGGATGTTCCAAAGGAAGGTCTGCCGTGCCCGCGCGCGCGAGCTCGGCTGCATAGGCCAGAGCGGCCTGAATATCCGGCTCCTGAATGGAAGGGTAGCTGCCGATGATTTCTTCGCGCGGCACGCCCGCTGCAAGGTTGTCGAGAATCACGGAAGCCATCACGCGGGTGCCGCGGATACACGCCTTTCCGTGACAGACCGCCGGGTTAATACTGATGCGCTCCCGCCAGTCGGCCAAGCCTCATTCTGCACCGCGGTGCGCCGCTGCTCCCATATTGGGGAAAGGCAAGTGCTCCCGTGAAACGCCGATCACGCTCGAAAACCCGGGCTGAACATCCGCAAGGTTCCCCAAGCGGAGTTGATTCTGCCGACCCGCCACCCGTACAAGCCCCTCAGCTACGCCTTTGGGGCGGCAATGGGCCAGCTTCAGTTTGCTTAGCCCCCAGTGAAGTTGTTTCCATTGGCCATAGCGCGGTATGGTTGAAAGGAAGAGAACCTTTCAATGCCTGTCATGCCCAGCGGGATCGTCCATCAACGCCACGTCGCGGCAGCAGTGCAAAAAGCCGCGGACTCGCTCGCGCCTGACGTCGTGCGAATTCGATATGCCGTGGCTTTAGATTCCACAGGGCTTGCCGCAATATTTTTCCGCGTCCTTCTCTCCGATCAAGCAAGCAGGGAAGACCGTCTTTACGAGACAACACAGCGCATTAGTCGAAAGCTCCTCGACATCGTCAAGCCAATGGAAAAGTTCGGCATGGAAGCCTACTTCAACTTTCGGAGCGCTTCGGAGCAAGCCAAACTAAAAGACGCGGCATGGGAATAGGGCATGAGACTGCCCGAAGGCTTGCTTGAGCAAGCGCAACATCTTGCGCGCCGCGAGCCAAAGCGCCCCAAGCAAGCCAGCCTCCGCCGAGCGATCTCCACAGCCTATTACGCTCTTTTTCATTTGCTAATTTCCGAGGCAATCCTCAGTTGGAAGCGCGTCGAAGATCGTGATGACCTTGCGCGGATGTTCGAGCACACCAACATGAAGACCGTCTGTGCGAATAGGCGCGATGAACTCAATGCCCAATTCAAGAAAACAAAGAGAACGGCGCCAGCGAGTTACGATTTGACGGTTAGGAAGCATCTTCACCTCGTTGCCGAAACCTTCGTCCAGATGCACCAGCAGCGCGAAAACGCCGATTACGACTACTCAACTACCTGGGCGCGAACAGATGTTGTCGCTAAGGTCGCCGCCGTGGACGCCGCTTTCAAAGCCTGGAAGGCCATTCGCAAGGAGGACATCTCCCAAGCCTTTCTGTTCACGCTGCTCCAGAAGAAACGTCGATGAAGGTGCCCCCTCGATAGCGCAGTCCCACGCATAGAGAGGATCAGCAGGGAAGGCTGATGCTTCCATCATCTGGATGCGGTTTATGGAGCCAGAACGAAAGCCGGTGCTTTCGATCGCCCTTCGCGCCGAAGCGATCAGCCGGAATGAGCAATGGGCGGCCATTTCAACACTGCTGGTAAGCGCCCGTCACGTCACATCTGGCCCGCCGACTCTCTATCCAATCCGGAATCGTATGCGATCGGGTTCCACGATCCAGAGCTCACCTGCCGGCGCTCGGTTAGCCAGGACCAAGGCGATCCTATGCACGAGAGCGAGGACGGCGTGTTTGTCCTGCCTCTCGACCGAAGAACAATGATCCCGGCGTACTCCGCCGGCGGGTATGCCCGAATGTTGGCGAAATCCAGGTCCAGTGCGATTGGGACTCGGCCTTCGGATCGAGACCCACCCTGAGTCCGCAAAAAACGCTCCGACACTGGCCGGTATGGGCGTTACGCGGCGATTTCCCGGAGGATTTCGGGATGCAGCATGGCCACACGAATCAATGTCTTTGCCGCTCCGCTCGGCACACGGCGTCCTTGCTCCCATTGCTCCAGCGTGCGCGGTGAGACCCCGAGCAGAGCGGCGAACTGGCCCTGTGTCAGTCCGGCCTTCAGGCGGGCTCGCGCGATGGGCGAACGAGGCTCGACCGAAGTCCGCTTGCCACGGCCAGCCTTGATTTCGCGCACACCGTCCAGAACCTCCTGCCAGATGTCGCGCCCGGCCTCGATCCGGGTGAGCGCCCTTCCCGTCGGTTTCTTAGTCATGTTCGAACAGCTCCTTCAGTCGTTTCAGAATATGGGCCGGCGCGTTTTCCCGCTCCGCCTTGGAATATAGTGTCAGCATCCAGAACTCGTTCGGCTGGTAGCGCACGAAATAGATTAAGCGCAACCCGCCACGCTTGCCTGCGCCCGGCCGGCGCCAAAGAAGTTTCCTTACACCACCGGAGCGCGAACGATGGCTCCGGCTTCCGGATTCCGCATCATGAACTGCTGCAACTCGCCGTATTCGTCGTCATCGAAGTAGTGGGCTCGCAGGCGATCGAAGACCGCCGACTCGGTAAATACGAACACGAATCAATACTACGCCTTTGGCGTACCTCCGTCAAGCCATTGTCCGGATAGGCCCGTTCCTACCGAGGCCGTGAGCACCGGAGTGGTCTCCCATGCGCTTGAGCGATCCGCCGCCGATCTGACCAGTGATCGCTCAGGATGGTTCGGCCCGAAACGAGAACAAAATTCTCGTTGGGTCCCAATGACGGGAACCAGCGTATTTTTCAGGCGCCGAGCAAGCGTCGACACGAGCGGTGGACGGTCCCTTCGGGGGCATCTCGGACGGGAGAAACCCGGCCAAGCGGAAGAGTGACAGACCACGAAAAGCGATGGTCTGTCCCACCTGGTCAGCCCCGGGGGTTCTGCGGCACAAGCAACGCCGGCTGAAAGCCGGCGGCAGCCTGAAAGGGCTGCCCCACAAGGCATTCCGAATCAGTGGGTTGACCCGAGGTTTCCGGAAACCCCGTGCAAGCAAGCTCACCACACGTGCGAAGCGACTACTTCCGGCAGCGCCGGGGCGTTGCCGATCACCCGCGCATGCAGCACGAACTGCACGTTCTTCGATTCCCATCCCGGCGACAACCTCTGCAAAATCACGCCGAGCTGGTCGGGGTCGGCCAGCAGCCGGCCGGCCGCTTCGGTCCCGAACTGCTTCAGCCCCGCCGCAACCAGCAGCAGACCCCCGGTGAACGAGTTGCGAATCCGGCACACCAGAATATAGTCCTCCGGCGAGGAGCCATCCTCTTTCGCCGGAATCGACCACTCCGTCCCGCCCGCCTGCGTATCCACGATCACCACCTTGAAGTCCGGAGTGCGGGCGAACCGGAACCGCCACGCCTGCTGCAACTCCATGGTCCAACGATTGGTGATGGCGCCGATCAGAAAGGTCTGCGTCTTCCGTAGATCTTCGAACCCCACGCTGCTGGCCAGCCGCAGGCGCACTCCCTTCGATTTACGCGCCAGCATGGCCGATACCTCGTTGGCCGCCACCATGTCTCCGAAGCCCACATACTGATTCAGTACCGGGATCATGTCCGAGCCGTCCAGGGACTTCGCCGGCACCTGAAGTGGATGCTGCATCAGAGGTTCCTCCGGAGGCCGGCCTTCGGCGTTCAACCTCTCGGCGCGCCGCGACGCGTGGTACACAATGGGATGCGCCACGGCCAGAAGCATCGGGTCGGACGACCGCAGCACGGGGTCCCAAAAGAGCTGGAACGCTTTCACGTTCGGATTGGCGGTGGAGAGCTTTGCCGCCGTGGCCACTCCCAGCACCACCAGCGCAACCAGCCCGCAGGCCAGTATCAGTCCGCGGCGCCGGGGCTTGGTGCGAGGCTCTTCGATCGTCAGCGCGACCCGAGTCGCGTCACCTTCGTGGTTCGCCCCGGCGTACCGGAATTCCGGCGTGTACGAACCCGGATGCACATCGATCCGCACTTCGCAGGCCGCACCTTCGGGTGTCACGTAGTATTGCGCGAGCCGCTTCCGAACCTCCCGCGCGCCGACGCGCACAATGGTGTCCTCGGCCAAGTCCGACTCCGGTTGCCGGCCGAAGACCTCCACGGCAATGGTCCGTTCCTTGAGTGACCCGGCCTGCCCCGAGAGTGCCTTTTCGCACACATACTCCAGGAATTGCAGGCAGCGCTTGCTGCCGTGGAATGCGGGGCTCGCCAGGATCTTCTGGAGTTGGCGGCGCACCTCCTCGGGACTCGGAGTGCTTCGGATTGCCCCTGATTCACGCTCGCGCGAGGCGGTTTTCGACATGGAAACAGGGCACCCTCCCCTCAACTCACCTGATTCTGCTCCTTCCGCACGGGGAATGCAAGCCCCCTTTTCGCCCTTATCTCCATGGACTTCCCCGAGGTGAAACACCGTGTAACCCGTTGAGTGGGAGCGGCTGCCAAGCATATAGTTCGCTCATACCTTCGGGGATCTGGATCATCGGCTTGGCCGCCGTCCCGAAAAGCGCCGTAAGAATCGCCCCGCAGCAAGAGGAGGAAAGCCCATGTATCGGTTTTTGAGTTTAGCCGCCGCCGCTCTCGGTCTCCTGATGTGTGCTCACGCCCAGAACGCCACGGGCACGTTGGACGGCCGCGTTACAGATGCTTCCACCGCCGCCGTTCCGGCCGCCTCGGTCACTATCGAGAATCCGGCCACAAACGTTCATTGGACCATGGAGACCAACGCGGAAGGCCGCTTCTATCAGCGCTATCTTCAGCCGGGTACGTACCGTATTACTGTCGAGAAAACCGGATTCCGGAAGTACGTCCAGAACGACATTCTGCTGAATGTAGAGCAGACGGTGACATTGAATATTCCCCTGGAGGTTGGTGACGTCAGCACCACGGTGGAGGTGGAATCCAGTGCCGCGCAACTCTCGACGGAGTCCTCAACTGTGGCGACAACCGTCAATAGCAAGGCAGTACTCGATCTGCCCTTAGGTGGGAACCGCAGCCCCATGTCTTTGGTGACATTGGTGCCGGGCGTGGTCCCCAGCACCGGATCCAACAGCCCGTGGATCAGCGGAGGCCGAAACGACTACAACGACGTGACCATCGACGGCACGTCCGTGATCGTGCCCGAGAACAACGTCAGCCATCTTCAGATCGGATACCTTCCCAACGAGGAGACCGTTCTGGAGTTTTCGGTGGTGACGAACTCGCTGGCCCCCGAATACGGCCGGACGGGGGGCGGCACCATCAATATTGCCACTCGCGGCGGCACAAACCAGGTTCACTTTACGCTCTTCGAGTTCTTCCGGAACAACGTTCTGAACTCCAATAGCTGGGGAAACAATCGGAACGGCCTTGCCAGGGGCATTGTCCGCTACAACCAGTTCGGCGGGACCGTCGGCGGCCCGGTCTACATTCCCCATGTTTATAATGGCAAAAACCGAACCTTTTTCTTCGTCAGCGAGCAGAGCGTGAGAACTCCCGGCGCTGTGGCCGATACCGGTAGCGTACCTACCGATGCCATGCGGCAGGGAATCTTCACCGGTCTGACAAATGGCTCCGGCGGCGGTGGCGGCCAACCGGTCACCATCTACGATCCGGCCACCGCCGCTCCGAATTCCGCCTGCCCCAGCGCCCAGCCCAGTTGTTTCCGCCAGCCGTTCCCCAACAATGTCATTCCGCAAAACCGCTTCGACCCGGTGGCGGTGAAACTAATGACCTACTGGCCCGAGCCCAACTGCCCGGGCTGCGTGACCAACCCGGCGCTGCAGACCGGTAACTGGAAAACGCAGGGTGTGGCCAACAACCCCTACGACCAGATTGACACCCGCATCGATCACAATTTCTCCGAGAAGTTCCGCATGTTTGCGCGCGGCTCCAATCAGAGCGGCCTGAGCTCGGACTTCAACGGTTTCGGGAACGTCGGGACTCCCTTCGGCTCCGGTCCGACGAATTACTACAACCGCAATGTCACGGCTAACGCCATTTACACGTTCAATCCGACCACGATCTTCAATTTCAACTATGGCTTCGCGCGGGATGTTTCGGTGCATACCGCGTTCTCACACGGCACCAAACCATCTTCGCTCGGTTTTCCGTCGGCCATCGACAGCGTAGTGGACGGCTACGAATTTCCGCAGATCTCGCTCAGCGGAAACATCGCCGGCTATAACCTGGGCCAAGCCTCCTACACTACGCTCAACGACCGCCCGTATTCCCACATCGTCCGCGCCGATCTGACCAAGGTCTTCGCGCGGCACACATTCAAGATGGGCGGGACGTGGGAAAAGCTGTTCGTGAATTTCACCCAGCTTGGCAGTCCCGATGGCCAATACAGCTTCGGCAGCAGCTATACGCAGCAGAATACGTCCCAGGGAACTTCGACCACGCAAGGCAATGGCATGGCGACCTTTCTGCTGGGCCTGCCCAGCAACAACGGCAGCGATCTCCAATACACCTTTTCCGCAGCCACCGCGAGCGCCTATGCCGGCGGCTACTTCCAGGACGATTTTAAGGTCAACCCCAAGCTGACCATCAACCTGGGCGTTCGCTATGACGTTGACATCCCGCGCACCGAACGCTACAACCGGCTGAGCTACTTCGATATCAATGCGGTGTCGCCGCTGCAGGGCATGGTGCAATCGAGCGCGATCTGCCCCAACTGCGGCAATCTTAAAGGAGCCATGGAATTCGTGGGCACGCCGGGAGCGGCCTATGGCCGCCATCAGACCCCTACGGACATGAATAACTGGGCGCCGCGCATTGGCTTCGCCTATAATCTCTTTTCGAAAACTGTGATCCGCGGCGCGTACGGGATTCTTTATGCGCCTTCCATGCTGCAGGCCGCGGGCACGTCGGGAACGTCCGGTACCGAGGGATTCACCGGTGGTACGGCGCTCAACACCACCCTGAATAGCGGCCAGACTTTCGTGGCCAGCCTGAGCAATCCATTTCCGAACGGGCTGATCCGTCCCCTGGGCTCCGCGCCGGGGCCGATCAGCGGCACTCTCACCGATATCGGCGGCGGCGTTCAGGACAGCTACTTCATCGATTACGTGAATCCCATGATCCAGCAGTGGAATTTCAATATCCAGCAGGAGATCAAGGGACAGTGGCTGGTGCAGGCGGGATATCTCGGCAGCAAGGGGCAGCACCTGCCGGATGGCGAAAGCAGTATCACCTTCAACCAGTTGCCCGCTTCAGATCTGGCGCTTGGCAGCAACCTGACGGCGCAGGTGCCGAATCCGTTCTATGGGATCATCAAGAACCCGACCTCTACCTATGCCAATCCAACGGTCAGTGCCAACCTGCTGCTGGACACATACCCGCAGTATAGCGGTGTAAGCGCGTTCCGCAAGCCGATGGCGAATTCCAATTACCAGTCGTTCATCCTCTCGGTGGAGCACCGCTACCGCAACGGCATTTCGATGCTGGCCAGCTACACCATCGCCAAGCTGCTGGACGATGCCTCTCAGGTGGTGAACTACATCGGGCAGGCGGGCACCAAGCAGGACACGTATTGCCGGAAGTGCGAGAAATCGGTTTCCTCGCAGGATGTGCCCCAGCGCTTCGTGACCAGCTTCAACTACGAGCTCCCCTTCGGAAGGAGCCGCAAGTACCTCACCTCCATTCCCAAGGCGGCCGATTTCGTGCTCGGCGGCTGGCAGATGAATGGCATCCTGACCTTCCAGAAGGGCATTCCGATCGCGATCGGCAACGGCGGCAACACTACGGGCATCAACAGCCCGGGAATCCGCCCCACCGACAACGGGCAGAATCCAGCGCGCGGCGGCCGCATCGCCGATCGCCTCAACGAATACTTCGTGCAGTCGGACTTCTCACAGACTCCCAACTATACATTTGGCAACGTCGGGCGCTTTCTGCCGAACGTCCGCCAACCGGGCGCGCACAACCTGGATTTCTCGCTCTTCAAGAATTTCCGGCCGATCGAGAGAATGAACATCCAGTTCCGCGCCGAGGCATTCAACTTCACCAATTCCCCGACGTGGAACGCACCGGGGACGACGGTGAACAATGTGTCCACGTTCGGGATTGTCACCAGCGCCAGCGGAAGCCGCACCGTGCAGTTGGCCTTGAAGCTGATCTATTAGCGAGCCGCGAAATCGCCAAATCGATTCAGTACGGCCAAAGTACACGCAGGACTTCCGCCGGCCCGTCAACACGGTGCATGATGGCATTGCGGGCCGAGATCCGCAGCAAGATTCGCTCCTGAAACCGCCGGGGTCACGTCAACCCCGGCGGCGTCATTTCAAGTCATCCTTTTTTGCAAACAGAAGATTGGAAGGCACCCGCCTGAACCCGTAACCGATCTGGAAATCGAGCGGTTTTGGACCGGTCGTGTTATAAGCCTTCTTCAAATCCTTTTGTTCGAGCCAGCGAAAGCTGCCATATGGACGCTCATAGTCGCCGTAGAGCTGAACGCGCCACGGCTGGGCGTCGAAGTACCGGTACGGAATCCCGGAATCGTCCTGCAAAACCGCCACGCTCCTGGCCAGAACCTGGTCGCGAATCTCGGAAAACTCCGGCTTGTGGGTCATGTACGACGTCGCCTTGAAATACGTGGTCGCACCCTTCATCTCCGACAGGAATGCCAGGAAACCCGTGTTGGCTTTCAGCCTCTGGTCGGCGAGGTTGGTCGAGAAGTAATAGAGCTTGTGCGCGCTCCCATCGGCGTCGGTAGAGAAATCGACCTGTACTCCCTTGTTGCCAATTTCGTTTGACGGCCCGGCGCCCCTCTGGATAATCTGTCCGGCATGGTCGATCTGCACATAGCGATATCCCTGAATGGTGTGCCCGCTCCGCACCAGCAAAAGCAATATCGGCGGCAGGAGCCCGTCGGTCACCTGCCCCCGGAACTGGCGATCCATCTGCCGGGTGATGAAGAAACTGCGGTGCAGTTCGGAATAGACGGTGTCGCGCACCCCCGCCAGCGCCCTGCCCAAATCCTTCCGCGCGAAATGCTTCGCCGTGGGCAGCGTTCCCGGCGGCTCCAGCGCCACCATCACGTAGACCGGATTCCGCGGAAAGAACACCGTGAGCATCAGGGCGTCCGGCCCGCTGAACGGGTAGAACACCCGCGAATTCACGATCGCCGCCGCGCTCAGCTCCCTCGCCTGAAACTGCTGCATAGAGGGCAGCGATTTGCTCTCAATCCCGCTCCAGGCGCGGTCCAGTTCGCGGCGATGCACCTGCCAGGCTTCCTGCCTCTCCAATTCGGTGAAGGGGCTGCCCTCGGTTCCCGGCAGACCTGCCAGGAATCGGCCCGCGTCGTTGGCTTCGCGTGAACGAGGCGCGGCCTCGGCGAAAACATCGGGAGCCGCGGGAGTCGCGGCGACGGTCTGGGTGGGATGGCTACATGACAGTAGCAGCGTCGACAGGCATACAACAAGCATGGGCCGAAACGCGGTCATAGAAGACATACTGATTATTTGCGAAAGAAGACCTGGCGGAACTCCGCTCTTCACTTTCCTTTATTGTACGACGACAGCGCGCCGAACGGAGGTCCGGCGCGATTCATCAGCGTACGGACGAGTTCATGGCACATCGTCCAATGTACCAGCGCCCCAGGTCACGTGAGCGAACAGGGTTTCGATCTGGAATCAGAAGATAAGCTTCAAACCCAACTGCACATTCCGCGGTTCGCCAAAGCCCAGGCCTGGAGCAGACGAGCCGTTCTTGGTTTGCGTCAATTCACCGAAGCTGGCGCTTGAAAACGACGTTGTCGGACTCGCCCAATTGGTGCGATTGAACAGATTCAGGATCTCGATGCGAAGCTCGGACTTGATCCGTTCGGTGATGGGAGTGTGTTTGAAGATCGAGAAATCGAACGAGCCGAAGCCCGGTCCGTAGATCGCATCGCGGCCCAGATTGCCGTAGGTTCCACTTGCGGGAACGGCGAACGCCGCGGGATTCAGATACTGCATCGCCAGCGTTCCGGTCAAGACCGGCACGTTCGCGAACGGGTTCCCGATCAGGTTCACGCGATCCTTATTTTCTCCGGTGAGGTCGGTATTCTTGCCAGTGGTAATGTTGATCGGCGAGCCGGAGGTAAAGGTCAGCAGCGAATTGAGCTGCCATCTCTTGGTGAGGCGCGGGGCGAAGTGTCCTAACTGCGGAAGCTCATAGCTGATGAACCCGGTGACGATGTGGCGGGTATCGGACGTGCTGTTGCCTTTGTCGAGCGCCAGGTTATAGCTGTCCATCGGCGCGGTGTAGCTCGAATCGTCGTCGATCGCGTGGCTCCAGGTGTAGTTGGGATTGGCCGCGAGCCCGTGCCAGAGCTGCTGGCGCAGCGAGGCTTGCAGCGAGTTGTAATGCGAATTGGCGTTGGTGTTCAACTGATTGATCGCGCCGAGCGTCGGATACTGCTGCGCCAACGGGCGCACGCCGTTGATAAGCTGATTGATATCGAGCAGCGTGAGCAGATGCTCGGCGACATTGCCCACGTATCCGGCCTGCAACAACGTCGACTTGGTGAGCTGCACCTGAATGTTCAGATTGTAGTTTTGCGCATACGGCATCTTGAACTGCTGGGTCACGGAGGAGGCGCCGAACGGCGGCTTGGCCACCGAGTTTCCGAACACCGGCACGCCGGATTGCAAGACGACGTTGGTCGCCGTGAGCGCGTAGACCGGATTCGGGCCGCCCGGATTGTAGGCGATGCCGGTCGCTGCGCCGTTCGAAGACGAGGCCGAGGCGAACGCGTTCACCGGCGGAACATCGTAGAAGATTCCGTAGCCGCCGCGAATTACCAATCGCCGGGCCCACTTGGGCGCGTAGGAAAACCCAAAGCGCGGCGCGAAATCGAGCGGCGTCTTCGGATACAACTGGCCGGTGGTGAATCCGGTGCCCGGAACAAAGTTCGCCAGATTGTTTTTGGAATCGTGCAGCACGCCGTAGTAGTCGTAGCGCACGCCGAAGTTGATGTTGAGCTGTGGGCTCAACTGGAAGTTATCGTGAAACCAGGCATCGCCGGAGTTCACCAGATATATCGGCTCGGGCTCGCCGCGATTGATAGTCGCACCGCTCGCGTTGCTCGGGTATCCGGCCAGAAAATCGGCCAGAGCCTTGAGCGTGCTGGAAAGAGTCGAATCGGAGGCCCACGGCCCGCGTGTGCCATCGAAGCTGAACGTGCCGCGAACGTTGTTAAAATACGCCACGTCGAGCACCGCGCGCTGGTATTCGCCGCCCATCTTGAGCTCATGCCGGCCGACGGTGTACGAAAGATTGTCGGTGATGTGGCCCGTGGTATCCGTGCGTCCCGCGGGCTGGGTCGCGCCCACGGAATCGAAACCGCTGATCCTGATCGTCGGCGCACCGGCAATGGTGGATCCCGTATTCAGACCCAGTGCCAGCGAACTGAACCCAATATCTTCATCCTGAAAAGTCTGCATGAAGTAATTCTCGCCAAGCGTGAGACTGATTGACGAGCCTCGGCGAGAGAATCGCGTTTTCCACTACCGAAAAGTTGTGTACGTTACGTGCATCGGCGCGGTCTGGAAAAACTCCTTGAAGTGCGAGCCGACGTCGGCGACCTGCGTCCCCCCGGTTCCGAAATAACGGACTGAGAGCGAATGCTTGTCGTTGAATCGATGGTCGATCTTCACCAGTCCGTTGAAGCTGTTGTAGGTGTTCAGATCGTTGGCTAGATAGTTGTTCGCGGTCGCGGGTCCAGTGCGGCTGTAGGCCGGAAAAATCGTGAGCAGGTTGGTCGATACCGGATTCACCGCGACACCGTACTTTGACAACACGGTGTCGCCCGCGGTGACCCAGGCCGCCGATGGCGACGTATCGAGAATGTGTGTTGGTTCAGCCTGAAATGGAGAGCTGGCGTTCCCCGTTAGCGAGTATACCGCCATCTTCGGCATGCCAGTTCGGGACCACACCGCAATGCTCAAGTGGCTGCCGGTGGACCAGGCAGGCGGCTGAAAATGCAACTGGTTGCAAAAAGGAAATCACGTTGGGTGGTCCGTGCTCACAAAGCCCGCGTGCGTGGAAGAACAAACTGGCTACGAAAGAAATCACGACGGCCCGGACGCTCAGACACCGCCACTGTCATCCATGAAAGTTGTGGCCCAGATTCAAGAAGATCGGCGGACGGTATCGGCGAGGTCGCCTCCAGCGCCGCCTTGGATACCGCGTTCGCCTGGCACTGTGTAAGCCGACGGTCAACTTTCCCACCAGGCGACTTCCGGCCGTGTGGGCCAGTCTCCGGAAAGCCGGTTTCCGGGGAACTTCAACGCGGCGGAACTTGTGCCAAAGCCGACGCTGTTTGACTAGGAATCGTACTTTGCCGTCGTGAACCAAATCAGCCATGGCGCCGACCGTGTCTTCGATGGGGCGTGTTGGGATCGTCGCGATGTTGATAGTAAGCGGCGATTCGTGCCGTGTGGCTCCCCGCACCCAGGTATAGCGCTCCGACAGCAGCCACCCGTTAGTTTAGAAACGCAGCTTCATGGCGAACTGTAGGATGCGAGGATCGCCCGCGCTGGTGATCACTCCGAAGTTGGAACCAATCAAACCGGTACCGGGAGCATTGAAGTTGGTGTGATTGATGGCGTTGAAGGCCTCCGCGCGCGTCTCCAACCGCCACCGCTCTTTGAGATGGAACGTGCGGCTGAACGCCACATCGAAATTGATCGCGCCGGGCGCAACCAGCACGTCCCTTCCGAGATTCCCGAACGTCCCCGCCGCCTGAGTTTGAAACGCCGCGCGGTTGAGGTAATACACGGGATTCCCGGTGGAGAGATAAGCGTCGGGAAGAGCCAGATTGGGCCGGTCCAACCCGATCCCTGTCTGGGCAGTGTCCAAGCCCACAACCACGTTCATGGGCAGGCCCTTACGCATGGTAACGATCGGCGCAAGCTGCCAACCACCGAGAGCGCGGCCCGCAAACCCCCTGCCCTTCGCCGGACTGGTCACAATCAGCGAGGCATTCACCTGGTGACGGAGGTCGAAGTTGCAGTTGCCGCGGTCATAAGACCGGTTATAGGGGTTCATGTACTGCGAACCGGCCAGTTCCTGGGTGAAATCCTGGTCGCTGATGCAATGCGACCAAGTGTAGTTGGTCAGCAACGTGAAGCCATGACTGAAGCGATGCTGAATGGAAAGCAGCAGGCCCTCATACTCCGCATTGGCGTTCTGATCGGACCGCGTGATGCTGGCGTAAGCCGCCCCCAACGCCGGGTTCTGCAAATACAGCAGCCTTCTCAGGTTGGTGCTGGCGCTGCTGCCGGGTATGTACTGCGCCGGATTGATGTCTTCCGCAGCCCACACATGCGTGGTCTTGTTGCCGAGATAGGCGGCGGTTGCCAGCCAGTTGGGCGTAATCTGCCGCTGATAGCTCAGGTTCCACTGCATCATGTAAGTCGGCTTGATGTCCGTGGGCAGATCCACGAATACGTTTCCCGCGGCCGGGAAGGCAAAGGTCTTCGGTATGGGCGAGGGCAGCGGGAACGGAGCGCCTCCGGGCCAACCGGCCCAGGGATTGGTGAGGCCTCCGGCCGGGAAAGGATCGTCGACGGATGTGCCGTAGGGAGCGTTGGTGGTTTGCCGCTCGTTATAGAACATTTCCTCGGTATCGCGGAGGATGGCGCTGGAGACGCGAATCGTCTGCTTGCCGCTGCCGGTTGGATCCCAAACAAGCCCGATGCGCGGTTAAAGATTCAAAAGGTGGTTATGCTGGAACCCTCTGGGGATTCCGGGATCGCCGTAGAACATCAGGCCGGCGGGCGCGTTGGTGAACACCGAGCTCCTTTGCCCGGCGTTAAAGGCGGCTTGGGAAAAGGAAACGCCGCGGTCGAAGTAATCATAAGGCACTAGTGTCGGGTCCCAGCGCAGGCCGCCGTTGACGGTCAGGTGCGGCGACAGCTTGATGCTGTCCTGGACGTACAATGCGAACACCGTGCCCCGCGTGGCGTTCTGAAGACTGGCGCTCTGTGCAAAGTCATTGAGCACGCCGAGCATGAATGCGGCGAGGGCGTCGTTCATGGTCTTGCCGCTGGCGTACTGCCCGTTTGCGCTGAAGGCGCCGTTCGAGACCGAGACGTTAATGGAGTTGAACTGGTCGCGGATGTAATCCACTCCGAAGGCGATCCGGTGCTTTCCGCGAATGAGGTCGACGTCGTCGGCAAGGTGAAGGGAGTTGACGTTGAATTTGGCGTCGGCGCACGTGCCGCAAAGGACGCCGAAGTAGCCGGTGACGCCCACATTCAGGTAGTTCGGCACGGGTGAGGGCACGTTGATTCCCAAAGTCTGGGGGTTGATGGCATTGGGCGGCGCGCCGCGGTCATTCCGGCGCCGCGTCGCCGTGGCGTGAAGTGAGTTCAGGGTGGCGCCGTTGAACGAGTACGTGTCGCCGAGGGTTAGCGTTTGCGCGCGCTCCCAATTGCCCGCCACCGCGGCGGTCAGGAGGTCCTTGCCGTCAAAAACGGAGGGGTTACGGTAATTGTCGATGAAGTACCGGCCGAAGAAGCTGTGCTTGGAGTTCTGCACCCAATCCGCGCGCCCGATCACCTGTTCTTCGTCGCCGAAGGTGGGGATGCCGTAGACCACCTTTCCGCAAGCGGTCTGCGCCGCGGCAAGGTACTTGGTGAGGTTGAGGGCCTGCTGATTGAACCGGCTGACGGGTATCTGGTTATTCGGAAATGCGATGCCGGTGGTCGGGTCCAGAACGCTCTTTCCCACTCCGCCCGAGATGCAGCCGCCGCCATCGATGGTGCTGAAATCGCCCGCCAGAACCGCGGTGGTGGGCACATAGCTGGTGGTCTGGGGCGGATCGCTGCGGTTGCGCGTTCCCTGGAAGCCGCCGAAGAAGAACAACTTGTTGCGGATGATCCGGCTGCCTACGGTGCCGCCCCACTGATTCCGTTTCAAGCTGTCGTGCGCGGTGGCGAAGAAGTTGCGCGCGTTCACGTCGCCGTTGCGAAGGAACTCGAACAAAGAGCCATGCCACGAGTTTGTCCCGGACTTGGTGACGGCGTTGACCACCGCGCCGGGGTGCAACCCGAACCGCGCGGGAAGACTGCCGGTCTGGACGCTGAATTCCTGCAAGGCATCGGGGAAGGGGATGGGCAGGTTCACGTTGGTGAAGGAATCGTTGTTGTCGCCGCCATCGAGCAGGTAGTTCACCGAGTTCCCCTGGCCACCGGCGACGGAAATGGTGGTCGAGCTGTAGAAGTTCTTGTTTCCCCGCAGATCGCCGGCGGGCGTGGTCAACGCCGCGCCGACCCCGAGAACGAGCTGCGTCGGTTGCCTCCCGTTCAGAGGAAGGTCCACCATGCGGTCGCCGTCGATGACCTGCGAAATGGTGTTCTCCTTGGTTTCGACCATGACGGCGCCGGCCGTAACTTCCACGTGCTCGCTAAGAGCGCCAATCTGCATCACCACGTTGATCTGGACGCTGTTGCCCACTTGCAGAACGATGCCCGACTGCACGTAGCTCTTGAATCCGGACGCCGTGACTTCCAGCCGATAGGGCCCGACCGGCAGATTGGGCAGTGCGTACCGGCCCTGCTCGTTGGAAGTGGTATTGCGTACGGTTTGTTTCCCGGTTTCGATAGTCTTGACCTGGGCTCCGACAATGGCCCTGCCACTGGGGTCGGAGATTTGGCCAGTGACTTCGGCCACAGCCACTGCTTGCGCAAGACAGTGGGGGACCGGAACAGTGGCGGCCATTACAACGAGAAGAACGGGCAGGAAAACAGATACAAGGTTATGTTGGTCTGTCCGGAAGGTCATGGAGATAACTTCCTTTCCCAGGCTCGGAAACCGGGATTTTCATTTTGGACTCCGAGCTCCTTTTTAGGATACGCCCAGTCGCCGTTTTTCAATCCTTCCAGGTGCAGTTTTCTCTTGGGGGGCGTCTTCGTGCCCGCAAGGTGCAGTTGTCGGGTTGCCGGAAAAACCCAAAACCGAGAAGCTGCGTCTTTTCAGTGATTTCCACAAACAGCTATCCGGACCTCAGGCCCTGGTTTGCCTGATTTCGCCAGTGTCATCGCCCTCCTGCTACCCGGTGGCCACCGTGAGCGCATCCATGCGCCGGACGATGCTGCCGAACACCCAGCGGTGCCGAGAATCGTGCCCGCCTCCGTCATCTGCATGGAGAGCGTGGGCGATATGGTGGGGCTGGCGGCAGCGCCGAGCGGAAGCCGAGCGTTTTCTCGCAATGTTTCGGGAGCGCCTGGCGAAGTTCGGCCTGGAATTACATGCGGAAAAGACGCGACTGATCGAGTTCGGGCAGCATGCCGAACCGAGATCGGAAACGGCGTGGGGAGGGGAAGCCAGAAACCTTCACGTTCTTGGGCTTCACGCACTATTGTGGGAAGCGCCGGAGCAATGGCAGCTTCATCGTCTGGCGCAAAACGGCAAAGAAGCGGATGGTGGCGAAACTGCATGCTTTGAAAGCAGAGTTGATCCGCCGGAAGCACGATCCATCAGCGCAAGTTGGTGAATGGCTCCAAAAGGTCGTGCAGGGCTATGACCTCTGTCATGCTGTTCCGGGCCACTCGTGTCCAAAACAGCAGTTACTCTGAGTGACTTCGCCAATTCGTATATTTTGGGCGTGACATCCACGCTGCAGGCCGCGGTCCACCGTCTTCGCTGCCTTGCGTTGGGGCGGCCCTCCTG
>Ga0209517_10004878_pt1 | contig 17378 bp, 12 predicted proteins | sample PeaSoiMetSII2010_FD_187695 | JGI IMG/M metagenome (GOLD analysis project Ga0209517, IMG submission 187695) | Peat soil microbial communities from Weissenstadt, Germany - SII-2010 (SPAdes) (version 2) | ecosystem: Environmental > Terrestrial > Soil > Wetlands > Peat | place: Germany...
CCAACCGCGACCGCCCCCATCCGAGCCGCGACCGCCCCCATCCGAGCCGCGACCGCCCCCATCCGAGCCGCGACCGCCCCAATCCGAGCCGCGACTGCCCCAATCCGAGCCGCGACCGTAAGGGAGCGGTGCTTACCAATCGCCTTCTCCCCCTCCTGGTCTTCGTTGTCATCTGCGGGCTGGTGGCCGCGCTCCAACTGCTGCCTGCCATCGAGTTAGGCCAGCGGGCCGTCCGCTGGGCCGGGGCCCCCCAGCCGCAACATTGGGGCGACAAGATCCCGTACAGCGTTCATGCCGAATACTCGCTGCGCGCGCGTTCGCTCCCCGGCATGGTCCTTCCTGGATGGCCGGCGCATGCCAACCCGTTCGTGGGAATTGTGGCGATGGCGCTGGCGTTGAGCGCCACTGCTCTGCGCTGGCGGAGCCGAGAGGTCCGGCTCATGGCGGCCGTGGCCGTCGGCGGCCTGCTTCTCGCGCTCGGTAGCGACACCCCGGTGCATCGCATACTTTACGATTGGATCCCCATGGTGGATAAGGCGCGCTATCCCGCCATGGCCATCGTGCTTTGCCAGGTGGGCATCGCCGCGCTGGCCGCCTTGGGAATGGAAGCGGCCACAGGGTGGAAAAAGTGTCTGGTCCCTCTGTTGTTCGGAGCCTCCATCTTCGGCATCTGCGCGGCTCTGGCCGCGCTCGGTCGCGTGCCGGCCGGCCAGCCCTCGTGGACCATGGCCGCCTTGGCCGTGGCGTTGGCCGCCGTTCTCTGTTGGCGCCGCGCCGCCCCCGCCGCCGTCCTGGCCTTGTTCCTGGTGGAAGCCCTGGCTCCTCCGCTCCCCATCCAGCGGCGCAGCCAGCCCGGTTCGTACCTCGACCAGTTGAACGATCAAGCCGACATCGCGCAATTCCTCAAGAGCCAGCCAGGCTGGTTTCGCTTCTCTAAGGACCAGGACGATGTCCCTTACAACTTCGGCGATTTCCACGGAATCGAAGAGTTCAGCGGCTACCTCGCCTCCATGCCGGAGAACGTGTTCCGCATCGTGGGGCATCCGCCCACCCCGCGCATGTTCGGGATCCAGTTCTGGGTGGCGCGCAAGCCGGCCGACGCCACTCAGGTGGAAGTGTTTCAATCGCGCAGCGGCGTGAAGGTATACCGCAATCCCGGCATCGGGGAGCCGCTATCGTCCGTACACAACATCCCCTGCGCCGGCGCCGATCGCTTCAACATAGTCAGCCGCGTGCCCAATGCGTTCGTCATCGACGCCGATTTCGCCTGCCCGGGGCTGGCCGTGGCGGGCGATCCCTGGTACCCCGGCTGGCGCGCCCGGGTCGACGGGAAGCGGCAACCGGTCCAGGAATTCGAAGGCGTGGTGCGCGCAGTGCCCGTGAATGCCGGCCGCCACCGCATCGAATTCCGATACCGGCCGGGCTCAGTCTATTGGGGCGCCGCGCTGACCGCTTGCGGGCTCCTGCTGACCGGGCTAATCTGCGCTTTCGACCGGCGCACTCGCGGTGTGCAGCCGCACAATCCGAATGACAGCCCGGTTGCCGCCGGGTGAGCCTCCCGTTAGAATCGGGGGTGGCATGACTGAAGAAGGGTCTCAAGAAGGCAAGAAGACGATACTCGTGGTCGACGATGAGCCCGATATCCGGAAATTGGTGGGTGCCATGGTCAGCAAGTGCGGTTATGCAGCCATAACCGCCGACAGCGGTGAGCACGCCCTGACGTTATATAAGCATCACAAGGGGCCGGTCGAGCTGCTCATCACCGATGTGGTACAGCCTGGCATGAGCGGTCCCATGTTGGCGGATAAGCTCACCCAAATCCAGCCCGACCTGAAGGTACTGTACATCTCCGGGTACGACAATACCCACCTCGTGCGGAAGTACGTGGTGGAAAAGGGGCACGCCCTGCTCGCCAAGCCGTTCACCCTCGAAGCGTTGCGCAACAAAGTGCAGGAGTTGCTCGGGGAGGTGGGGCAGGCGCTTTCGCCTGCCGACCGTCGCTGATGCTAACATCACGATGAAGTGACTATCCGGCCGGCGAGCGACCGCTCGCTTCTGATCGTGTTCGGAGACGAAATCTCGCTGGATGCGCACCGCCAGGTGAAGCTTCTCACCCGCAGCCTGGAAGGCGTGCGCGGCATCCTGAACCTGCATCCCGCCTACGCATCCGTCCTCGTCGATTTCGATCCGCGTCTACGCACCCACTCCGAGGTCGAGGACCTGGTCCGCGAGCGCATGGAGTCGGCCAGCCACGCCGCCGACGTGCCTGCCCGTACCGTCGAAATCCCGGTCAGCTATGGAGGGGAATTCGGCCCGGACCTCGACGACGTCGCGCGGCACACCGGCCTGTCGCCGTCCCGCGTGGTGGAGTTGCACGCCGCCGCGGATTACGTGGTCTACTTCGTGGGATTCTCCACTTGCTTCCCTTACCTGGGAGGACTTCCGCTGGAACTCGCCACACCGCGCCTTTCCGCTCCGCGCAAACACGTCCCCGTGGGCAGCGTCGCCATCGGAGGCAGCCAGGCCGGCATCTATCCGCTCGCGTCGCCCGGCGGATGGCGGCTGATCGGGCGTACCTCGCTGCGCCTCTTCGATCCCGAGGGCTCGCCTCCTCCGCTGCTGCGCATGGGAGACCGTGTGCGCTTCATTCCCGTTCCGGAGGACCGCGCCTGAGCCGCATTCGCGTGATTTCGCCCGGCACCCAAACCACGGTCCAGGACCTGGGCCGCTTCGGCTGGGCGCATTTCGGCGTCTCCGCGTCCGGCGCCGCCGACCCACTGGCCTTGCGCGCCGGCAATCTCCTGGTGGGGAATGCCGAGAATGCCGCGGCGCTCGAAATGACGCTCGTCGGCGCCACCCTCGAGTTCGAAGCCGATGCCGTGATCGCGCTCACCGGCTCGGATTTCGGCGCCGGGCTGCCGCTATGGAGCGCGGTGGAAGTCAAGGCCGGGCAAATCGTGGCGTGCGGCGCCACGCGCTCGGGCGCGCGCTGCTACCTCAGCGTGCGCGGCGGAATCGACGTCCCGAAAGTGATGGGAAGCGCTTCCGCACACGTGATGACGGGCGTGGGCGGCCGTGCCTTGCGCCCCGGACAGGTGCTCCCCATCGGCGGCGCCGCCATCCGCCGGCCGCGCCCTCCCGCCCGCGCGGTTCCGGAGTACACCCGAGGCGGCCTGCTGCGCGTGACTCCCGGCCCGCAGGCGGAGTGGTTCGCCGGCGAACTGTACGCTGGCGAGTATGTGGTCAGCGAGGAGTCCAACCGCATGGGCCTGCGTCTTCGCGGTCCCGCGATTCCCAGCCCTGGCGGCCACATGCTGACCGAAGGCGTGCCCCTGGGCGCCATCCAGGTGCCGCCCGATGGCCAGCCCATCATTCTGTTTGTGGAGCACCAGACCACCGGCGGCTATCCCAAGCCCGCCAACGTGATCTCCGCCGATTTCTGCCGCCTCGGACAACTGCGCCCCCGCGATGCCGTGCATTTCGGGCAGGTGAGCATCGAGCAGGCCATTGACCTGCTGCGCGACCAGGAGCAATGGCTGTACGGGCTGTAAGAAAGGGCTACTGGTGCATAGCAGTTCTGGGGATTTCGCAGCTCAACTGCGGAATCCGTTCAGACTCAACCGTGAACGGCGTTTCACGGGAACGACCCGTAATCTCCCAGAACGGGACATGTGGCCCGCGGCCCAAGGCCACTTTCCGGTAACCCCGTTTCACAGCCGTTATAGGAAAATGCACGCCACGCAAGGTCGGACCGACGCCACCACAATACCGCTCCCTGCAGGAGTCGCTTCCGAGTGGCGCGTAATGCGGAATCGACATGGCGGGCGCATCCAGGACGCCCCGACAATCCTTCAACTTGGATCGCGGGAACCTGGGAAGTTTAATCCCGCCTTACTGGGGACTGATGCGAACGAGCCTGCCGGAATCAGTCTGTGTGGGACGCCGCCAATTCTCTTGGTCCATTGGCGCAAGCCATCCGCGAGCGCGCCCAGGCCGCCTGCGCTGCAGATCACACTCCGGGCTTGCGGTTCGGCCGATAATAAGAAAGTATGCGTTCGCCGGAAACGTGTCGAATGGCCATGTGGCTGTTTTTGCTCGCTTCTCTTCTGCCTTTGCAGTCGGGGCGCGGTTTCGCAGCCGGTATATCCTTTACTGGAGGCCTGGAGCGGGTGGGAGACCAGTCCATCTCCGTCAAACTGGCCGATCACCGGGTCATTGACGCTATGCTTCCGAACACAGGGGCTCTCGGATCAACGGCGATCGCTGCCCAATACAACATGGGCGACGAGGTGGAAATCGAATGCAAGCCAATCCGGCCGGTTTGGGAAGCGGCCACGTCGAGGTTTCAGTCACTGGAAGTTACAGCGATCCGGTTTCTGCGGCGGCCCTCGCCGGAGGAAGTGTCTAACCTGCTGGAAGCGAGACCCCGGGAGGGGAAGAACCTGCTCCAACGCCCAACGGCGGTTGTTCCCACCCCGAACCGAGCCGTCGATTCGGATGCTCCAGGCTCCAGGGAATTGGAACACGCCCGCCGGATCAATTTGGAATACGCGGCGAATATGCCCAATTTCGTGGCCGACGAAACTGCGAAGCGCTACAGGAGCACCGCGCGCTCACCGGATTGGCGCCCTTACGATACCGTTGAATCGGAGATCGCTTTCCGGGGGCGCCGCGCGGTCCGGCAGCAAGTCCGAAGGAACGGGAAGCCTTGGGCCCAGCCCTTTGATGCGCTTCCCGGCTTTAAGTGGTACGAAGGCTTCGAGACCGAAATCAGCCCGCTGTTCGACCCGCAGTGCCCCACCACGATTGAGTACCAAGGCCGCTCCACGGCGGGTGGACGGCAACTACTTGAGTACCGGTTCAGTTCGCCGGTGGATGGATGCTTCCCATTCCTCTATTTTGCCTATCAACGATACAATCCCGCCAGAACCGGGCGCGTCTTCGTCGACGACCCGGGCGGTAGCGTGATTCAGATCGATGACGAAGTCGGTGGGTTCCCGGCGGATTTCGAGTTTGCCGGAAGGGAGGAACACATCTTCTGGGACTACGTGAAAATCGGAGAGCACTCGCACTTACTGCCAGTCCGCGCCAACTTCTTGGTTGTCTACTCCGACGGTACCCGGTACCGTGTGGAAGTTGAGTACAAGAATCACCGGCACTTCGAGGCGTCGACGAGCGTCACGTTCCGCTAAGAAGCGCTGGTCTATTTCTGGGCAATAAACTTTTCGATGACGAATGCGAAATGCTGCCGCGGCGGCGCTCCAGCAGGGGTCAGCGGAGAGAAGTCTATTTTCATGGCGTCCTCCACGGCTGCCTGACTGTTCGGGTCGGACGGCTGTAAGGCGTGCGCCTCGACGAGATGTCCCGTCGGAGTCACCATGCCAAATACACAGACCACACGGAGCGTCATAGCCGAGGTGAACGGACCCTGTCCGTGAACGCGCGTGACTTTCGTCGCCGATGTCATCGTGACCGCCTCTCCTTTTGCCTTCATCTGATCAGAGGGGACAAACAGGTCCGGATCGGGTGCGCTAAGCCCGTCCAGGCTCTCAACTCTGACCTTCGATACGATTCTGCCCGCTTCCATGATCGTCACGCTTCGAGGCAGAATGTGACCGGCGAGTTGAGGGGCGTCCGTGTAGTCGTAAACGGCGTAGCGGCCGGGCACTTCCGAATGCACCTGGAGCAGGCCGGACTGTGGGTCGATACACTCCTCGGCTTCTTCCCAATCCCGTCCAGACGCCGGGTGGGCGGTATTTCGGGAACGGGACAGCAAGAGGCATGTCACCGTTGCGCCACGGAACGTGGCTGTAGACGTTCGAATCGAGCCCCGATCGGCGTAGGCCGGAGACTGAAGCGGGTCGAATAAGACTCCACGCGCTTCGAGCAGGCGGAGCGGTACGGCGCTCGATGCCCCGTCTCCGTAGATCTTACCGGCTGTTGCGATCCCGGTGACGGTATAGCCGGACGCGGCTGTAGCCGTCCAACGGTGTCCTAGCTTGGGGGCGAACAGATCCTCCATTTGCCAGGCGCCGTCATAGTTTGTCTTGCCGAGAGAGTCCACGGTGAAACTCACCTTGAGATCGTAGGCCTGGCCATTGCTTCGCAAAGCAAACTGACTGCGCGTGCGGGCGAGAAGCTGAAGAGCGGCTTCCCGACTGGCGGGTGTATCGTCGAACTGGATCTGACCAGTCGCCAGTTCCGGAGGATCAGGCGGAACTGGCGCGATCCTTGGCGCATTTTCGGACGCCGTTTGGCCGAATGCCGTAATCGCAGGCAGACAGCCCCAGATAATCGACCACAACATTCCCCTTAGTAGGCCGGAATTGGAACTCATTGTTCACCTCGCGAAAAACTTAGTCTGCCGCGCCGGGATACGGGTCGAGATGAGTTTCGACCCAGCAGGCAAGAGTGCCTGCGCCACGGTTTAGCCGCCGTCACCGCCGTCGCCGCCGTCACCGCCACCACCGCCGTCGCCACCATCACCACCGCCACCGCCGTCGCCGCCACCACCGCCATCGCCACCGCCGCCGCCGCCATCACCGCCGCCGCCCCCGACGCCGCCGTCACCACCAGTGACTCCGCCATCACCGGTAGAAACGCAGCCCCCCCTGAATACGCCACCATTCAGCGAGAGCCACAGATTCGGCTGGGTTGGATAACCGGCAACCCAGGCCTGAATCGAAACGTCTCCATGGCCGAGGCCCGGTGGAATGATCACGTTGATCTGATACATGCCGGCGCCGGACATCCCCACGAAGACCGGCGTTATGATCGCGTTGTTGATGTAAAGCCCGAGGTTATTGGTGATGGGTGCGGCGCCTGAAAACGGTTTTCCGGCCGGGACCGCAGGATTCGTCGGCCCGAACCCGACGCCGAAAAGCTCCACCAGATCGCCTGCTCTCGCTGAGACGGTGCGGTAGCCGAAACAGTCTCCATCCGGGCCCAGGATGTCGTACGCTCCATTGCCAAACGCTCCGCCTCCATTCGCTCTGACGATAATCGCAGCCACATGCAATTTGTCGAGCAACTCGAATGACGGCGAATACGGATTGAGCGTAACGGTGGCCGTTGCGTTGCCCGCGCCGGTCATGACCACCACGGGCACTGGGCCTGTAGCCGCATCATCCGGCGCCTGCAGGTTGATCTGACTGGAGCTGACAAAGGACAGGTACGCTGGTTTGCCATTGATGGTGACGCTGGTACCACCGAGGGACGTGGGGAAGTCGCCGTTCCAGACCGCCGTTCCCGCGGCGAGGTTGGTCCCATAAATCGTTACCCAACCGCCGGGCTGGATCATGCTTACCGTACCGTAGAGAGGCACGACGCCGTTGGGCGTAATGACGGGCGGCTGCATCTGGGTTGCCTGGACCGTTTCCAGTGCTGAGGCTGCCGCGAATAGTCTGGGACTCCGGCCGGCCATCGCGAAAGAGCGTGGGGTCGCCAGGAGACTTGCATCCGGCGCCGAGTCGACCATACCCGCGCCCAGACTCGATAGCGAGGAATTGGTCGCCAGTGCCATGGCCGAGCCTGTAACCGCCACATAACGCTGCCAGCGGGCCATACGGCCTTTCGGCGCCTCCCTCAAACAGCCGGAACGAGTGGTGGCAAGGTATGCCTCCAGGCGGTCCTTTCGTGGCGCGCTCATAAAACACCTCCCGAGACAATCGATTCCCCCAGAAAGGACGAAGGAACAGCCCAGCTTTGAAACACTTGTGACCTCAGGCCGGCCTGAGGCTGAACAGGCAGGGATGTATTTCGGATTGGCGCCACTACGAGGGGCCCCCCCCCCTAATACCCAAGCTAATGATAAATCGTCCAGGACCCGCGCGAGAATACCCTTACGGGAGTACTTTTGGCGGTTGATCACAGTAGCCGCGACGGGGCGGACCGATCGCTACCGAATCCCGGCCCGGATGAAGGCGAACAGCTCGTTCACATACGTGAGGGCATAAAAGTCGCCCGTAGCGGCATTGTACGTGAGGGCGTTGGTAACGGCATCCGGAAGCTGATGCGTGCCCGTGATTTCATCGGTGGCGGGGTCGATCTCATAAACCAAGCCGTTACAGGCGCCGAGATAGATCCTTCCCTGCAGCAATCGCGGCGGCCCGAGAATCTTGGATGCGGCGAAGATCCTGGTCTTCACGGCGCGACGCTCCAGATCGAGAACGTACAGGTACTTGTCGGTTGACCCGATGTAGGCCTTGTCCTCCACAACCAGGGGAACGGTATAAATCGTATTCTCCGTTTTGACCGACCAAACTTCGTGTCCCGTCGCAACATCAATGATATAGATCCACCCGTCCGCGCAGCCGGTGAGGAGATGGTCCCGCATCTTGTCAAACGCGGGAGCGTGACGGATGGAGCCTTTCGCACCGGCTTCGCCCCTGGTCTGGAACCGCCAACGTACTACGCCGGTGGGCGCGTCAAACAGGAACATCTCATTGTCGTTGCTGCCACACGCTACCAATCGCCGTTCCGGCCAGTAAGCGGGAGAGGCGTGGGTGTAGCGTTTGGTCATGTGCTCCCAGACCTTCTCGCCGTTCTCCAGTTTCAGCGCGGCGATGCTGCCCCGCTTCCCTTCCACAGCGAATTCCAGCCCGATAAAGAGATACCCGAGTTCGGGGGCGAGCGCGGGAGACGAGCCTACCCAGTCCGCTTCGGTAAATCGCCACACTTCCGTGCCGGTTACGGCGTCGAGGCAGTAAACGTTACCGTCATAGCTGCCAAAGTAAACTCTGCCGTTATGAAGAGCCGGGCTAGACCAGAGATTCTTGTGGCCTGTGGCATTGACCTTGAAATTCCACACCACCGATCCGTCGCCAGCGTCGAGACACCAGAAAACTCCGCTATCGCTACCGAAGTAAACGCGCTTGCCGTCGGTGGCAGGAAAGGACTTCGGAACGCGGTGAAAGAAATTGGGGTCTGGAGAGGCGAAGCGCCACCTGTCTTTGAATGTCGCCATGGGCCGCGGCTCAGGCTTTTCGATGGAAAGGCCAAAGTCGGAAAGGCGGAAGGGCGCGACAAGAGGTATGCCATGGCTCTCCCGCCAGAGCATGCCTTGCGGGCTCTCGTAATCGATCAGGACGTAGGCGAAGGCGATGGTCTTGTTTTCCTGTTCCAGCACAACCCGCGCCTTTTCCATGCTGGAGCCCGAATTCAGGAGATCGTCGACCATTACGATTGGCGCGCCGGTCAGTTCTCCCTCGATCGAACTGCCTGCGCCGTAGGTCTTGCGCTCCTTACGCACGATGAAGCAGTTTACGGGAGTTCCGCGCGACAACGATTTCATGATGATGGCGGAAAGAAATGGAATCGCTGCGGCTTCCATCCCGCCGACCTGAAAGGGCATGCGACCGGCGCATTCCTGCCAGAACAGTTCGGCGGCGGAGTCCAGCGACTTCGCATCCATGAATAACCGCCGCAAGTCGATCAGCCAGCGGTTGCTATTGCCCTGCGGTGAAATCAACCGCTGATTCTTCGAGTACAGAATCGCACGTTCGCGAATGGCCGATGAAACGATGTCTCGAGGGGCGGAGGGCGCAGGTTTGCTGTCCACCGGTCCGCCGGCCATGGTAACTTCTGATGTGGCAGGTTCGGGAGACTTGACGGGCCCAGGGGGAAGAAAAATCGGATTGACGGCCAGATCGTGATAATCCGCGGGCAACAAGTCGAATATGTAATGAATTCGCCAGTCGCCGGATTCGTTGAAGGATTCGTGATACTGCTTGTTGTCGAACCACCAGAGCTCACCCTCCCGCATGCGCACCTGTTCGCCGCCGCTCATCAGCACGCTTCCCGTGAGACTTTGTAACACGAGATGGAAGCGGTCGCGGAGAAAATAATACGACCCCTCATCGATGTGGCGAAAGACCTGCGATTTGGGCTTGAGGCGCACGATCGTAGCGCGCGACAGATGACAGTTCATTTCCTGAGCGAACTCTGTCATGAAGGCCAGAGCTCTTGGAAAAGTTTTCGCTATGGAGGTAAGGCGGCTCTCCTGGTTTTCGTTGATGTGCAGATCGGGCCGATGAACGGCGGCCCTCAGGAGAATAGTGTTCGTATCCCGCTGAACTCGGATTTTATCCTGGCGGCCTGTATCGATCAGCCAAGCCTCCTCCCCCAAGCGAACTTCTTCGAGCAAAGGAGCGACGTCGATACCGGAACGGATGAGCTTAAAGTATTTCATGAGGCGTTCCCGTTTCCCGCCGGGATCGGTACATTCTGCATTATATTCTTCGTGTGCGGAATTCCCAAGGTGGCACGGGCAGTTTGATCGAAGGGGGCCTGCTGGGCGCCGAGGGCGACAGCCTGGTGTTCATGCTGGGGGATCGACACACCCTGCGCTGGGTGCCTGCGCCCTCAGGGTCTCCGGTGCCCTGACCTTTTGGAGTCGCACCGGACTGTCTCTAACAAAGAGGCGCGGTGGACGTGGGGTTTCTGGAAACTGGCCGACCAAGCTGGACTCCTCCGGTTTAGTTTCCAGAAACGCCGTTTCACAGCCCTTATCGGAAATTGTCCGCACGAGGTTCGTCCATCTTCGGGTGTGTCGCGATTCCTCGGCCGTATAGGAGGACTCTCGGCGATGGAGGTTTACGAAGAGCATCACTCGTTACGGGAGGGGTCCGGAGTGGCGAAATAGCCGCTGCGTGCGCGGACCACTGGTTGGCCCGCGGCATTCACCGCGACCCGAATCTGGCGGTAGGTGGAATCCATTGCCTGCGTGCTGGGTGAGTACGCGATGATGTACTGATTTCGAAGATCGTGCGCCACGCGCCAAGCGATGCGGTCCACTTCCCGTAGGCTGCCGGGGAAGTAGCTTTCGGCACCTGTAGCAGTGGCCAAATCTTCCAGAGCTCGCCTGGAGGCGATGGCTTCACGTCGCCTGTCTCCGGTGGTCTCGCCGGCTGCGAGGGACAGCGCGTCTTCTACGTCGAGCAGGCCGATGGCATAAATGAGTACATTGCTCTGCTGCGCAGCTCTCACCAAGTCACCGAAGGCAGTAGCACTGGAATTGTCAACGCCGTCGGTCAGTATCACCAGAACCTTCTTATCGCGGTGGGCCTTTTTCTCGAGGTGGTCGATGGACATGCGGATGGCATCGCGCATGGCCGTGCCGCCGCTGGAGTCTAAGATGCTGAGGGCGTCTTCCATTTCATGGATGTCGTTGGTGAAATCCTTGCCGTGCGGCAGGTCGAGATAAGCCTGCTCGTTGAAGTTCACCACGAAGACCTCATCCTCGGGGATGGAAGCTTTGACCAAGTTCAAGGCGGCCGCGGCCACCTTCGCTCTTTTCTCGCGCATGCTGCGGCTGTTGTCGATGACTATGCCGAGCGAAACCGGCACATCTTCGTGCTGGAAAACCTTGATGGTCTGCTGAACGTTGTTCTCGTAAACCGTAAAAGCCGATTGATTCAGATCCGTCATGAGGTGCCCGTTCTTATCAACCACCGTGACGTGACAGACGACTAGATGTGAGTGAGCCCCGAAAATCGCTCCCGGCTCAATGCGAGATGCGGAATCTGGAGATGTTTGCTGGCCGTTTGCGAGGATCGCGCCCGCCAACAGTAGGAAAACTTTTAGCCGTGTAGCGGGAAGCAGCATCTTAAATTACATTCTAATCCGCCACGGCTCGGACTTCACGCTTCTCAGACAGTGATTACTCGGTGCTCCTGCTAACTCCCAGACTGAAGCGCGACCGTCAGGCAACGCTGTCAGAACCCGTCGGCGTCGCAGCTTGGTTCCGGAAACGTGGGATACAATCGCAAATAGCAATGAGGGCGATCAATGTTCGTCAAGCGCCGGGTTCAGTCCTGTTGACGGTTGCGGTTCTTGTTGCCTTCGCTGCCAGCCCTAAGAGTGCGGCTCAAGAACCCCCTCCCGACAAGGTCTTGATCCGCCGCGGCCCGGCGCCCCACGCCGAGCCGCAAGGGCCGCTGGTTACCTTCGAAATCGTCGCGTGGGACACCAAGGGCAGGCCCGTCACCCAGTTGCGGGCCGTGGACCTGCGCATCTACGACGATGGCAAGCCGTTAGACGCCGCCTTTTGCCAGCCTCTGGAGAGCGCCGATACCGCCACGCCGCTGGGCCCCCGCGAATACTCCAATCGCCCTATCCGCGGTGATACACGGGCTACCCTGGTCCTTCTCGACCTCCTGAATACTGATCTCATGGGGCGCAACATGGGAGGGAACGAAATCGTGCACGCCCTCGAAATGCTCGAACCCGGCCAGCACGCCTACGTCTACCTCCTCACCAAGGACGGTACTCTTTATCCAGTCCATGCCCTCCCTGGCGCCACCAGCCCGGTCACTCAAGAGGAGGGGGCCTGGGTGGCGCGATTCCCGGCCCAACTCGACGAGGCCCTGCGCAGCACCAACCGCCTGCGGTCCCAAGATCTCCAAGCTGATGCCGACGCCCGCGTGCGCCGCTCCCTGGCGGTTCTCGAGGACCTGGCTTCCGACCTGGCCGTGCAACCTTGCCGCAAAGGCTTCGTGTGGATCGCACATGGAGTCCCCACGACTGCCCGGGCCCCCAACGGCATGTGGTACGACTACAGTCCTTCCGTTCAGAGCCTGGCAACACACCTGGTGCGCGCCGGGGTAGCCGTCTATACAGTGGACCAGGCGGGTCGCCTGTCCGCCGATATAACCGCCTCGAGCATCCTTCAGGAACTCGCCACCATCACCGGCGGGCAATACTTCCCGCGCGATGCTACTCAGGCAGCCATTCAGCGGGCGCTGAGCCCGGGGCCCACCAATTTCCAGGTGGGTTACATGCCGCCGCTCGACCGCTGGAATAACAAGTTCCACAGACTGCGCGTCACCGGGGATATCCGCGGAAACCGCCTGACTATCAGGGCGCCGCAGGGCTACTTTGGAGACGCGCGGGAAGCCGATCCGAGGGAACGCTTTGCGCTCGCCATGTTGGGGCCGTCGGACGCCTCAGGTATCGGCATTCGCGCCGCCGTTACGCCTAGCGATAAAGTGCGGGGATGGCTCCATTTTCAGATCCGCGTGGATGCCGCCGATCTGAAGCTGACCCGCGATGAGACGGCCGACGGTGAATTCGGCGTCACATTCGCCTACTACACCACCGCATGGCAATCGGACGCCTCCGCAGAGATCAAGAGGCCCTTGCACCTCAATCCCGTCGAACGAGATGCCGTGATGCGCGATGGTGTGGCCCTCTCCTTCGATCGCCCGTTGACGGTGGACGTCCGCAAGGTGCGCGTCGTGGTGCGCGATACGTCAACCGGCAATGTGGGATCGCTGACCGTGCCGCTGGCGCCGCCCGAAGACTAAGCTGACTTGCCCGCTACTCCTTGACGCGCCGCACGAATTCGGTTCCAACCTCATACCGCGAAAGATTTAGTTCGCTCAGAACGGCTGGGGAATTTTCGAGGCGGCCTATGAAGAGGGGGGATGGCGCGGGCGCGCACTGTGATTGTCGTGTGGCAGAACGCAGAGGCCCTGATTGCGGCTCAAAAGGATACATCTATGATCCCCCGCCGTTTTAGGGCTTCAGCATCGCCACTGCGCGACACCGCAGTTCCCGATAAGTGGACTTGCGGACAATTGGTGTCGAAATTTCCCGCAGTCCTCGCAATGGAAGGAAAGCCCGTATCACAGCCGTTATCGGAGAACGAGTGTCACCCGAGGTCGATCCCACGTCACCTCGGCACCACAATGGCGTCGACTTGTCGCTCATATCATAGGGTCCTGTGGGCTGCGGGGGGAGCGATGGCAGCCACGGATTCCGAGACGGCACCGGTGCCGGCGTGCCCGTCACAGTTTCCGGAGTGGCCGAAAACGCGCGCCCAAACTGCAGAAGCCCGGTGAGCAGCAGATGGCCCGCGCTCTCCGCGATGGCCTGGCAATTATTGACAGGAAGGTAGGTCGCATAAATCACGTTGCCGTTGAAATCGATTTTCACGGCGAAGGCGCTGCCCGTGGGCCCGGTGGGTTGCGAGGCACCAGGCGTGGCTGGGAAATCCGTGGATTGCGTCAACCCGCCCGCAGGCCTTCAGTTGACGGTCAAGGTGAACGATTGGAACACCCCTGAGGAGAGGATGCAGCTATTCTCCACAGACACAAACCAAACGCCTGGCGTGATCTGTGGATCGAGCGCCGCGTTGATCTGTCCGGAGGATTGGTCCCAGTAATACAGTCCATTGAATTCGTTGAGGGTCACGGTTTCTCCTCCGCTCGCGGGAGTAAAGAAGACCTGGTTTCCTCCAATGCTGAAGTTGCTGCCCCACACGATGATGGAATCGCCCGCGGAGATGGCGCTCTGATAGTTGGCACTGGTGATGGCGGCGATCGATGGGTTGGAAACCGAGGGGCAGCGCAGGACGGTCACGGTGTTGCCGATCTCTATCAACGTCAGGTCTTGGCCCACCTCGAGCGGCCCCGTGTACCCCGCGGCCCGCGTCCGGTTGATGAGGCCTTGTGCGCCGCCTCCGGTTTGATCCACGATGTGGGTGTAGACGGCCAGCTTGGGCGCCAAACTGCGGAGAGCATCTATTGTGTTCGCGCTTGCGGCCATCCAACATTGATGCCTCGGCAGATTCTGTGGAGGAACTCGAACCGCTGGTGGCGCGCATTCGTCAGCGCTGGCCGGCGGTGAAGATCTGTTTACGCGGCGACTCCGGTTTCTGCCGGGAGAAGCTGATGGCGTGGTGCGAGCGAGAGGGGATCGACTACCTCTTTGGGCTGGCGCAGAATGTGCGTCTGAAGAAACAGATCGAGCCAGAGGTGGCGCAAGCGGCGGAACGCTACCAGCAGACCCAAAAGCCGGCACGTGTGTTCACCGAGTTTCTCTATGCCACCCAAGACACCTGGAGTCGCCCGCGGCGTGTGGTGGCCAAAGCCGAGCACCTGGACAAAGGAAGCAATCCTCGCTTCGTGGTGACCTCGCTGGCGGCAGAGCAAGTGGAGGCGCAGGAACTGTATGAGAAGATGTACTGCGCCCGGGGAGAATGTCCGGAGAATCGCATCAAAGAGCAGCAACTGGACTTGTTTGCGGATCGCACCAGCACGGGCAAGATGTGGTCGAATCAACTACGGCTGTACTTCTCCTCGATCACGTATGTGCTGCTGCAGACGCTACGCCGCCTGGGGTTGGCGGGCACCGAACTGGAGAAAGCACAATGCGGAACGATCCGTCTGAAGTTACTCAAAATCGGAGCGCAGATCCGCGTGACCGTGCGGAAAGTCTGGGTGTCGCTGGCCGAAGGGTACCCCTACGCCAACCTGTTCGCTAGCGTGCTGAGTAATCTGGATACACGCTGTATCCCGTCATAGGAAGCATGAAGCACCCTAACCGTTCATTCCAGCCCAAGTCTCAAGCCAATCGGAACCGGCAAGCGCCAAGTGTCTTCAGAGAACCTCCGTCGCCCCCACCAGTGATGATCTGCCGGGCGGAATCCCCTCCTTTGCCTCACATCCTCGCCGATTTTTGGAGGTCTTCGGGCGGCAGAATCTCGATTTTTGTCCTCGTGGTAGCACCACAACTACGTAGGGCCTACTCGATGAGAAATCCGGGTTAAAGGTAGCAGGCCGGCATGGCGCAGGCGGGGCACGAGGGGCGCGGACGTGATGGCTAAGTGGTTCAGAATCAGTCGGAATCGGGTTGATGATGGCGCTGAAGTTTTTTTCCCGAGGCTGTGACTGGGTTTTGCCAGAAGGCGGAAATTCGGGCGGCTAGATCTTGCCCGCACTGGCACTAACCTACTCGGCATAGATCCGATGCTAGGGGTATGGTCATTCCGGCCATTAAGGAGAACCAAGCATGGGGTGGGGCAGGCGCAGATTGTCCAACGAAACGCGGAATGTAGATGTGGGTTGTTTCCAGAGTTGTCTCCAGACTTTCGTGGCCCAGCCAAAGGGCGATCACGGTTATGTCGCCCCGGATTGCAGAGATGCATGGCCGTCGTGTGCCTTCTATATCTTCGGAGACATAGTCGCCACTATCTACCCTTCCGGACTATGTCGAGTGAGGAAAGGGCGTTTGTGGCTTTCGAGCGAGATTTCAAGTCGCACAGCGCAGGAGTTCCGGATATCGCGAGACATAGTCCGACGCGGCTACAGACCGCTCAGGAAGGCGAGGAGCCGGTCGCCGGGTTTGTAGCGTCTGGGTCTTCCATTCTGCGGAGATATCTTGGCAAGTGCTTTTTCCTTCATAGCGAGTGTCGCTTCGAGGTAAATCTGTGTGGTTTCAAGGCGTTCGTGACCGAAATACTCCCGAACAGCTTCCCGAAGTGTGTTCATTGCACACCCCCAGGCCACGGTAAGGCGAGAGTTCGCAGGGCATCGAGATCTACTTTGATGTAGATTTTGGTCGTCTCGGGACTGTGGTGACCCAACAACTCGCCGATTTCACCGAGCGAGACGCCATGCCGCAACAGTCCAGAGGCCAATCCATGTCGAAACTGATGTGCTCCGAGGGTTGGAGCATCAATGCCGGCGCGCTGGAGGCGATGCCGAACAATAGATCCGACACCACTTGAGCCACGAAACCCGCGGACGGGAGCTTTGGCTCGCAGAAATACACGCCGACTGGTACTCTGTGGTCGTCCACATCGCAGATAAGCGGCTATCGCTTTACCAACTTCCGATGTTAAGGGCAGTTCACTGCGCTGGCCAGTCTTGCCATGAACGCTCAACTTTCCCGCGTTCCAATCAATATCACCGAGTTCCAGAGATGCGACTTCGCCTGAACGCAAACCTAGGCGTGCGAGCAGGAGCAAAATGGCGTAGTCGCGGTACCCAATCGCGGTGCTCCGATTGATGCTGGCTAGCAACTGACGGACCTGGTCTGCCGTAATAGCACGCGGAATTGATGACATCGACCAGTTGGCCACAATTGGTACCGCAGCGGCCAAGTCGAGCTTTGTCTTGCCGCGATAGCAAACATATCGCAGGAAAGAGCGTAGGGCGCAGGTCATGAGTTTCGCCCGTTTCTGGTGCAAACGCGTCGCCTGACGCTGTACAAACCTCACGACGTCGCCGGCACAGAGATGTGAGAGCATGACGGGTCCATTGTCGAAACAATCCTTGAGAAAACTGCGAATGAACGGAACGTAGTTGATAATCGTCGCTCTGGCTAGGCCCCGCGCTTCCCGCAAATGACGCTCATACGCCTGCGCACAGCGCTCCGCAGAGGTTAGCCGGCGCGGTGGTATCTTCTCATCGGGGATCACACGCTGGCGGCGCAAGACGGTGAGCAGATGGCTGAGCGCGGCGGCATCACCCAGGGATGGCCGTACCTGCCGTGCGCGGTATCGCAGATACTGCGGCGGATGAGCGGAGGTGGTGCTGCGCAGTGAAACTCTACGCTGTTTGAGCCATCGGCTAAAGCACGCAGCGAGCAGCACT
>Ga0209517_10004879_pt1 | contig 17378 bp, 8 predicted proteins | sample PeaSoiMetSII2010_FD_187695 | JGI IMG/M metagenome (GOLD analysis project Ga0209517, IMG submission 187695) | Peat soil microbial communities from Weissenstadt, Germany - SII-2010 (SPAdes) (version 2) | ecosystem: Environmental > Terrestrial > Soil > Wetlands > Peat | place: Germany: Weissenstadt...
AATGCGTGAAGCCCAGGAACGTGAAGGTCTCAGGTTTTCCCTCTCCACGTGTCTTCCGGTTCGGAGCGGCGAACCGCCCGAACTCAATCAGCCGCGTTTTGTCCGCATGTAATTCCAGACCGAACTTGGCCAGACGTTCCCGAAACTCCTCAAGAAAACGCTCGGCTTCCGCGCGGTTTTCGAAGCCCACCACAAGATCATCCGCGTATCGGACGACAATCACATCGCCCTTGGCGATTTTCTTGCGCCAAGCCTCCACCCAGAGATCGAACACGTAGTGCAGGTAGACGTTAGCGAGCAGTGGTGAAACAACTGCCCCCTGCGGCGTACCCAACTTCGTCTCCGACCACTGACCGTCTTCCGAAATTCCTGCCTTCAGCCATTTCTGGATCAGGCGGAGTATCCGGCGATCGGCCACCCGGTGCTCGATGAACTTCAGGGTCCACTCGTGGCTCATATTGTCGAAAAAGCCCCGAATGTCCGCATCGAGCACCCAGTTCACTCGCTTCCATTGGATGCCCACGGTCAGCGCGTCCAACGCTTGATGCGGGCTGCGACCGGGCCGAAACTCGTAAGAAAAGCCTTTGAAGTCGACCTCGTAAATCTGGTTGAGGATCGTCACCACAGCCTGTTGAACGATTTTGTCCTCCAGCGCCGCAATACCCAACGGACGTTGCCGCCCGTCGGCCTTCGGTATGTAGACTCTCCGCGAGGGCTGTGCCTGATACGCTCCACGGTGAACCCGGCTGTGAAGATCGATGAGCCGATCCTCCAGCCCGGTTTCATACTCCTGCCATGTGACGCCATCGACTCCCGGCGCAGCTTGCCGCTTCAATGCGAAGAAGCTGTCCCGAAGCAGACCCACTGTCAGATGGTGGAGCAGAGCGGTGAACCGTTCTTGCTTCCTTTCCTTGGCTGCTGCTCGCACACCGCGCAATCCTTGGGACACTCGTTCCCCGCTCTGTGTCGGGCTCGTGTTGGACTGAGCGATGTTCTCCTTGGTCCGCACCCTTTCCTCCTCAACCTCCGCCGAAGGTTGCCCTTCTTTGTTCGGCTGAATCATCGGTAGTACGGTGCGGTCCGACCCCTCCAGAGCGTGCATGTCCGACGTTCGGCTTTGCACCTTCTCGGACCGGCCTCGATCTCCACTGCATCGAGGCACCCCAGAGGTCTCCCGGTTCTCGTGCATGTTGTTTCTCAGCGTGCGCAGGTTCTTCGACTACGCAGGGCCGCCTGACCACTCGCGTCTAGCGCAGCCAGCCGTGTTGCCTTCCCTCTATCATTACGAGGTCAGCACCCTGATCCGCGTTTTTCGAAGCTCAATAGCCCGGCCCACCGATACCCCTGTCTACGCTTCGGCCGACGCCTCGCGACGCCGTCCGTAAGACTCGGGGCCAAGATGGATTCGCTTTCTCCTTTCTTGTAGGACTCTTGCATTCCCAACAACATGCCGGTTTATCCCGGCGCACAATGAAAAACGCCCTTCCACGCCGGAATCTAGCCCAACCGGTGGGCCAGTTGATGGGCATCCGATGAATCGCTCTCCTCGATAGATCTGGCAAGTTTCCCTCCGCTATCAATCCCACCACCTCGAAATGTGCCAAAGAACTCCCATGAATTCCTTTAAGAAGTGGCTTCAAGATCACCTTGGGTTGATCCGGCTTGTTCTTTTGCTGTTCGTCGGTCTCAATCTCTTTTCTGCCGATCAGATGTTTTCTGCGTCCCTGCTACTGGTTCTCGCCCACATCATCGTGGCCGTCGTCCTCTTGTTGGGAGTGATTCTTATTCACTAGAGTCGGCCCCACGAAATGTTCCTTAGAAGGAGTTGAATGAGCATGAAGATCTCCCATTGCGGCAATATACACATCGAGGAAGACCGATACTTCGGGGACACTGCACAGTGTCTGGAATGGTTCGTCGAGGACTCAATCCACGCCAATACAAACCTCTTCGTTGTCGATGGTGACCTGACGACCTACAAGCAAACCATCAAAGAGCGAAACCTCTGGGTCGAAACGCTCATTCGGATGGGCAACCACGCCCCGGTCATCCTGGTGGCGGGTAACCATGGCAAGGAACTCGATGGAGACTTACACGTTCTGGCACGCGCCAAGGCCGCCCACCCCATATACCTTTGCATTGAGCCGGAGTTCATTGAGCTGGGTGACGCTGCTGTCGCGGTCTTCCCGTATCCGCGCAAAGCTGAAATGGCTGGCAACGAGGACAGTCTGGGTGAGGCCTTCACCCGCCAACTCGATGAGTTCAATCGGCGCTTTGAGCAGAGGTCTGGGTGCTACAAGCTCTTCTTTGGGCATATCGGGGTGGCGGGCGCCAGGGTGAGCAGCGGTCAGCCGCTGGTCGGGCGATGCGCGGAATATCCCCTTGATCCGCTACGTAGCTTGAACGCGCAGTATGTCGGGCTGAGCCACATTCACCTCCGTCAGCAGCTCGGCCCGCGCATTTGGTATGCCGGGTCCCTTTCCCGGTGTGATTACAGCGAAGTCGAAGACAAAGGGTACCATCTTGTGACACTGAATGCTCCTGGGCCTTGCCCGGACCTGGCGGACCTGGACGTTGAGTTCAGGGTGTCACCCACCAGGCGGATGATAGAGCTTCATGCCGTCTACGAAGATGGCGAGCTGCGGCTGCCTGACAACCTGGATCTGGACACCTTGAAAGACTCTCGGGTGAAAGTCGTGGTGACGGTCCCCAACGGACGTGACCACTTCCTCAGCCGCGAGCAACAGGACAATCTGCGGGAGAAGTTGCTGTCTGCCAATCCCGCCGAACTGAAGGTGAAGATAGAGCACGATGCGGACATCCCGGCAGAGCCTGCTCCTATCGCTGCCGCCCACTCGGCGGAGGAGAAGCTTCGCGCCTACTGGATGATGAAAGGCTCCCCACCAGCCGACCGCCAGGAGCAGTTGCTTACCAAGCTGGCGGAAGTGGAGAGGGCAGTTCTCTCCAGCCAGGAAAGCTGAACACCCCATCCTTATTCGGCATCACCACTGCCCGCTCTGATTTCATTGGATGGCTAACGTGACAGAATTCAGCCAAGCTCGAGATTCAATGGGAAAAGATAAAGTGATACAGGATGCGGCAGCCGACCAGGCATGTAGAGCTGAAAAAGGGAATTCCTACTAAGCCGAGGTTACGCTGCTACAAGTCTACGTTCCATGATGGAAACCGGAAACGGTGTGCCGTGGGCGGGGAAGACCGTTGTGACGCCGAGCTTCAGCAACTTCCTCCAACTCTCCTTCACCATCCCAATGTCCTCGGCAAAGATTGGCAGGTCCGGTCTACGAGTCAACGGTAAGCCATTCATGGCCAGATCACCAACGAAGGCCTCCCCGCCATCGAGGACGATGCTGACCGATCCGGGGGAGTGACCTGGCGTGTAAACTATCCTGCCTGGAACTCCGTAGGGTTCAAGCGAGAGGCCGTCGTCACCGATCTCGATGTCGATGTGAGTTGGTGGGATCACGATGAAAGGAAGAAACGCACGCAATATGGCGCCGAATATAGCGCCCCAAAGCGTCACACCCGGCGGCATGCTTTTCAGCCCGCGCTCGACGATCGCGCGCTCGCCCGTGTGAACCGCGAGCTTGGCGCCGGTTAGTTCGACCAATGCATGCACCGAACCGATATGGTCCCAGTGCGCGTGGGTCCGAATGACAAGAACAACCTTCCACGCATCTATACCGAGCACCGCCATGCCTTTCACGAAGGCGCGCGATTGGTTGGGCGCGCCGCCGTCGATGAACACGCACCTCTCGCCCTCAAGCAGATAACAATTGTCGATACCGAGAGGGATCGTATGGATCTTAATGGCGCTCCTCGATCGGCAAGGCGCGGAAGAAACCGCAGCAATACCGCGAACAGCCTTACCTGGGATTTCTGTTTTGGAATCCCAAGAGAGGGCAGTATACACCCACCGGTTCGTTCCCAAGCACAATTTTACAGCCCAGAGGCCAGCACGCGGGCGCGCTCGATCTCCACTTAATTGAGCCGTTCAGCTGAAGGCGAGCAAGAAACAACTGTATCGCCTTAGCGGAATACCTTTTCGGCATGGTAAAGCAGATTGTCTTTGGAAGGCGCATACCTTGAGTCTGAAGGAAGGCACGCCTTATGCCACAGCAGTGCGTAATAAATCCGGTTAAGACCGTTATATATATCCGCCCTAAAGTTGACTACCTCCGGGAGGTCCCACGATGAGACTGCATCACCTGCGGCTGCGGGGAATCACTGAGGCATTTCCAAATGAAGTCTGCGTTGACTTCGACACCCTGGGTGAAGGACTGATCGCTCTTGTGGGCGAGAACGGCGCCGGCAAGTCCACCCTGATCGGGTCAATCTTCGCAGCACTGTTTCGCCAACTCCCCGGCCAGAAGCGGTCGCTGTATGACTTCGCAACCCATGCGCAGCCAGAGATTGACCTCACTTTCAGTGTTAACGGTGCTCGCTACCGGTCGCTTCTCAAGATCGATCCCAAGTCCCGCCAGATGGAGAGCTATCTGTTCAACGGGGATGGGAAACCGCTTACCAACGGCAAGAAGGAGCCTTTTGAGGAGCTTGTCCGCAAATGTGCTGGCACCCCCGACTTCTTTCTCAGCAGCATTTTCTCCAGTCAGAAGCGCACAGGGAACTTTCTCTCGCTGGACCGGAGCGAGCGGAAAGAGCTGTTCATCCGCGAGTTGCTCGGGTTGGACCGGCTGAGACTGATTGCGGCCGCGGCCAAAGACAAGGCCGACGAAGTAGCCGGGACCACGCTTGGCCTTGAAGGGCAGGCGCGGAGCCTGAAGGAGTTGGTGGAGGCCAGGGTTGAAGAACCCGCGGAAGTTGAGGCCGGACTTCAAGAGGTGTCATCTCGTCTTGAGACCCTGGAAGCTGAGAAGCGTGTGGCCCAGCAACGGCTGCTGGAGCTTCAGGCAGCGGATGCCAGTCGGAAGCCGCTCCTGGCCGAGGTCGAGACTCTGAAACAGCGTCTACGCAAGGCCGACGCCGAGATCACAGAAACCAAACGCCAGATAGGAAGGGATGAGAGCCTTCTGACAGGAAAGAAGGACCTCGCCGATTTGACGGAACGAGGCGCGATACTTGCTACTCGCATCGAAGAACTTCACCGACAGATCCGTGAGGTTCAGAGTCTGGAGACATCCAATCGGGATACCGAGCGCACGGTCCAAACTCTGGATGCCGAACTTAGAGCGAACCTGGCCGAGCTTGAGCGCGTACGGGTGGAGCGTGAAGAGCTCGCTGTAGTACCCTGCCGGGGCGAGGGGGTGTACGCCTCGTGCCCGAAGATTCGACGCGCCGTCGAAGCAGGGCAGAAAATCCCCGCGTTCGAGGGAGAGATTGCCACACTCTCAATTGAAGTCGAGGTCCAACGCAGTTCGCTGGTGCAGATTACCACGCCATCCTACGAGCTCACTCGGACACTTGAAGGCTGTGAGCGGGACCGCAAGAAAGTCGATCAGGAGCGGGAACGCTACAAGGAATTGCGGGTCGCCGAGGCACGGCGGGACGAACGGCTCAAGGTTTTGGAACGCTCGGCTCAGGCCCGCAAGGAAGTCGGCGAGGAACTATCGAGGAAAGAATCCGCACTCTCCGCATTCGCTGACCTCGACACTAACATGCAGGCTTCACGGCGGGAGATTGAAAACACGGACCGCCTGATTATCTCCTGTCGCCATGAACGGGACAGCCTTATTGCCCGCCAAGCACAAATCAAACAGCGACAGGAGCAACTGGAGGCTGCCCGGACCCGCCTAGCCCAGGTCGAGGCCGAACTCGTCACGGCAAGGACTGAACAGGAAGACTACACCTATCTCGCCAAGGTCTTCGGCCCGGACGAGATCCAGCTCTGCGAGATCCAGGCTGCCGGACCACAAGTCTCGACCTTGGTTAACGCTCTGCTGGAGGGGTGCTTCGATAACAAGTTCGAAATCCGGTTCCGGACGCAACGCCCCAAGGCGGACGGCAAGGGGATGGTAGACGATTTTGATGTCGAGGTCCGCAACAAGAACCTGGACCGCACCTGCCTCGTGGATGAGCTGTCGGGAGGGCAGTTCGTATTAGTCAACGAAGCCGTCAACCTGGGCATCGCCATCTACAACATGCGGCAGGGCGAAGGCATTCGTTACGAAACTCTGTTCCGGGACGAAACGGTGGGAGCTTTGGATGCTATAAATGGCAAGGAGTACGTGCGCATGCTGCGCCGGGCCATGGACCTTGGCGGATTCCACCAAGTCATCTTCATCTGCCACACGCCCCTCGTTTGGGAGTTGGCGGACACCGTCCTTTCTGTCGGAGGCGGCTGTGTGGTTATGGGCGACCGGGTGGCGGCTGTCACTGCTGAATCCTCCCAGCAGGTACGCCCCTATCCCTGAAGTGGCATCAAGTTTCTCTGTCCACTACTTGATTAAGTCAGACTCTCGCAGCGGCTCGAGAACGCCGTTCTGGAGCTTGCCCTTGTCGAAGCCTTCGGCGGAGTCAGCGTGCACGGTGACGGTGACCTTCCCTGCGAGATCAGCGAGGTTCGCGATGGCGTTCCATGCGGAGAATAACTGATTGCGATCGGCAGAGAAGTTGATGTCCACGGTTTTCTGCACAGCCGACCCACCCGAAGGGGTTGCTCCCGTTCCGCCAGTCGGAGCGCCGGGCGTTGGGGTGAGGATTAGCGGAGGTCCCCCGCCAGGCCCACCTGCTGTCACGGTCGTGGGCTCGGCGCCCGCACTTGGTGGTAGCGCAATCACTGGCACCGATCCGGGCATCATCAAGAAGCCAGAATCCAAGTCGATTTCATCTTCGCTGACGGTCATGTTAAAGCGCACGCGCGACAGGGGCACTTGATATTTGGCATCGCTTCCGAGCACGGGAATCGCGCCTGAGTAGTAACCAAAGAAACCATCGGCAATCCCTTTCGCCATCGCCCTCTTCACAACGGCGCTGTCGACCAACCTTGGGAAGCCAAGGAACGAGTAGAAGCCGTCAACCACGTCGGCGGTTTTGATTCCGAGGGTCGGAGGATTGCCCTCGCCAAGCTTGAATAGCTCGATAATCTTATTCGGGCTCACGGTGGTGAAAACGCGGCGCTGAACATCGACCAGCAGTTCCATAATCCGGTCGTGTACGCGCGCGCGCTTCTTTTCGTCCAACGTGATTTGCAACGGGCGACCACCCACGGCGGCAACATCGATCACGATGCCATCCGTGCTCACTTTGGGAAGCCAAACCTCGGCGTAGAGCTTTAGCAGGCCCGATTCTGCTGCTGCGCTCTCCGTGCGCTCGCGCTCGCGCAACTGCGATTTCTGTTCCTCAGTCAGGTTCAGTTGCTTCGATTTCTTCCCTACATGCTCAATTGCCAGCAGGTAACGAACGGAACGGCGAAGAATTTCAATCTGCTCTGCTGCGGGAACGGCCAATCCGAGTCCGTTACGGTACTTGCGCGGAGAACTTCCACAGTTCTCAAATACTTCCTTGGCTGCCGCTTCTCGCCCGCTCCGTGCGTCAGTACCGAAGTTCAAGGGCATATAAGCAATCAGGAATAATGGCTCTTTGTCAGGAATATCACCGGACTTCGCTTTCCAGACGACCGCATTCCGGCCAGTGATCCGCTCCTCCAGCATTTCTCTGATTCGATCCTCCACCTGGCGTTCGTCTCGGCCCACTGCATCCGACTCTTGCTCGATGAGCAGCGTGACGTTGGGGTCCTTCTTGAAGCAATAGCGGACACCATCGAAGTGCAGGTAGAGGCATTGTTCCTTCAATTCCTTCAAGCAGGCCAGTGCGGTGGTACTGTCCAAGTCGGGCCCAACACAGACGGAGAGCAGTTCGGCTTCAGTGATTCCGGGGGGTAGGAACTCCGTCCCGTTTGCGCCTTCGCGCCGCCGGCCGCCGAACGAATACATCAGGATCGCAGTGGCGAGCCGGAAAGCAGCCCGCTTGCCGGTATCTGACGGGCTCTCCTTGGCGCGCCGGTCATCAATCCGGCGGGCGCGAGCGTTGGCTCCGATCAAGTCGTGCTCCAGCACGGCCTGATAGTCCGCCTGCTGCCCGACTTCCTTGAAGAATGCTAGGCGAACCTCAGCATCATAGATCGGCACGTCACCCGGCCCGAGCACTGCGCGGCTTTTGCCCTCGCGGTGCGTGGCACGCAGGCACGCCGCCAAGAAACGCAGCGCGCCGCGCGTGCGCTGGAAATCAGGGATGGCCGCCCACCGCTCTCGCATCACGTCGATCAAGGCGGGGTGAAACGGGTATGCGGCGCGCACCCGCTCCCGCAGGGAAAGCCCTTCTTCTTCCGCCTGCTGCTCCTCGGCTTTACCTTTGGCGTATCCGCGTTTCATCTGGGTCACAACGTCCTGGTACGCGGTTGCCGCAGGCGTTGCCTCTTCCGATGTCGGTATTCGGACGAGCAGGCGACGCTGAATCACCGACAACACTTCGTTGCCCTCAACCGGCTCGCGTAACTGGTCCTTGCGCGCTGCCAGGTGGTCAACGGTCTGGAGCAAGTTTACGTACTCCAGCGACTCGCGCTTACTGGATTGAAGCGAGAACACCAGGGCCGTGTTCGTCGTATTGCCCACAGCAACCGTAAGGCGTTGAAGGAAAGTCAGGGTTTCATCTCGTAGTGTGGTCTGGTGAATCTTCACCCCGCCCGCGCTGATGAGATATTGCAGAACTTCGTCAAGCAGGATTAGATTTGGGCCTTCGGCGAGCAGGGTAATGATCTCGTCTGCGCCCGGAGCGACGCGAGCTTCGTCCTGCTCGCGCATGATCTCGTAACCCTTCATGCCGCTGAGCGACCAAGCGATCCAGCCCCACATGGTTTGCGCGCGGAATTCCTCGCCGGGGACTTCCTTGCCCTTGGTCGCGTCGAAAAACGAGCCGTCAAAGACCGCTGTGTGAACGTTTGCGGGCCTTGGCAGCCCCTGGGCCTCAGGAAGAATGTCCAATGCTCTCCTACAGTGCGAAGCATGGAATAGGGAGGCAAGGGTGTGGGACTTACCGCCACCGAAAGGCGTCAGCAGTTTCAGCACGCGGTTTCCGGCGCCGTCGCTAAGGCGCGAAAGCACGTCTTGCAGCAGCGAGCGCAAGCCGTTGGTCAGGTAGGAGACGCGGAAGAAGTGTTCGGGATCGCGGTAAACGGCTGGAACGCTCGGCTTGCCATCGGCCAGGGGGCCGAGGTCAAGCGCAAAAATGTCCTCGGAGAAGTTCTCGGAGACGACATCTGGGTGAAGTGCCGCCACTTCGATCCATGGTTTGATTGCGGTTGACGTATTACTCTGTGTTCCGCTCATGTATCAGTGCTCCATATCATGGCTTTTCATTCTCGCGCTGCCTTGCAGCCCTAAACAGTGGCCCTTCGGCTGCTTCCGCGGCATCTTCTACCACGCTACGCCAGTTCGCGGTTAACTTGGTCAGCGCCGCGAGTTCGCTGCCAGAGGCAACCTCACCCAATTCGCCGCCTTTGAGCGCGGGACCAGCAAGTGCCTGCGCGACCAGGCGCATTTGTTCAGTATTGGGCTGTGCTTCACGTAGGAACTCCGGAATACCGGATGGATGTCGCTCCATCAGCCATAGTAGCCGATGCAGCGTATCGATTAGGGGAGCTGGCTGTCCATCCTCTGAAGGCATCCCTAACTTCGCGTCGTCACCACGCCCGCTGTAGTCGAGAAGGCGATACTTGTCTTTTTTCTTTTCGAGAAGCGGTTGTGAGCCGGACGAGAGACCACGCAACCCGTCCAATTCGACGTGGGTGCCGTTGGCGAAAATGATGGCTTCGCCTGCATCGAGTTCGCCGGGACCATAGGTATAGCGCCAGAGAACGTAGAAGCGTGTAGGAGGGTCGAGTCCCGCAAGGCTCGTTTGGCTGTCCTTCGCGCCCACGGTCTTGGAAAGTTTTCCTAGGATGGCCTCAAGGACAACCGTTTCGACCTCTGCTAGAAACCGCCCGGCGGGGACGTCTTCGCCGTTGCCATACTCGACGCCGGCATACTTTGTAAACGCGCTTAGCCCTGCTCCCACGCAGGCAATCACCAGGTCCGCGCCGGAAATCCCCATCTCCCACAGCGTCTCCACCCGCTCTCGGACGATACTTCCAAGCTCTGGGACCACGTCCATATCGTAGTTCCCAGTCTTGGAAGACGCAGTGCGTTTGCGGGCGATAAGGAAAATGCTGGAGGCGAGGGCTGCGGAGTCTTGGGCGACAAGCCTGCCCGGCTTTTCGGTATCCAAAGGCCATGCTTCTGTAACGATGAACCCTGCTTTGCGCATTGCATCAACGAGGGTGGCCCACCCCAGAGTTGTCTTGTGCGCGTAAACGATGGTCATTTGTCCGTCGGGCTTTAGAACGCGATAAGCTTCAGCAAAGGATTCAGCCATCATTTGCTCGTATTCACGCTCAGCCGCTGTCATGTCGCCATTGTGCCGAGAGGCAAGCGCGGTTGCCTCGTTCTTCTTGGGCGTTAATTCAGACGCGAAGTGATCCGAATATAGGTCTCCAATGCATCTCTTCAGCCAGACATAGAAGAAGTCGGAAATGTCAGCATATGGCACATTGTCGTAGTAAGGTGGATCAGTGATGACCGCATCAACACTCGCGTCTGCCAATGGAAGCTTGGTGGCGGTCCCGCGATGAACCTCCGCTTGCCGGGCCACTTGGGCATCCGATGAAGACAGCGCCTCGTAGATGGCCTCCGTTCCCCATCCACCGCTTCCCTCGTGAAATGGGTTCGCCTCCGCGAAATCCCACACCATGGAAAGGGCATGTCTACCAAAGGTATGGGCTATCCGGCTGCTGCCGAAATAGTTGTGAACACAAAGTGACGAGTTGAAGTCGGCCAATCTATCAACAACCGCTGCCAATATTGTTGCAAGAGCCTTCACCCTCTCAGGGTGATAATCTCGTCTCAGCATCTCCCGCCTTGCTTCAAGAACTCCGTGTGTGAAGTGGAGAAGGCTAAGCAGCTGTCGCGGTGAGAACAAATCGGCAAAGGAGTTTAGCCCGTGACGAGTGACTGCGGACATTCCCCTCGCATTGGGCGACGGACGCAGATGGCCGATTAGCTCATTGGGGGAATTCAAGCCACTTACTGATTTCAACTCGGTGATCCGCTTAAGGAAGAGACTCTCGTCATCCAGAAGCCCAGCTACATCTTCGGCGGAGACGTAGACCTTGCCTTGTTGACCGGGACGAATGCACACGACCGCCATTATTTGAAGGCCTACATGGCTATCACAGCCTTCATTCTGAACATATGTGGCATCCGCCACGGTGCCGCAGAAAAAGCATGTGGCGTTGCCGGCTTTTGAGAACGCCGTGGGATCGAACCCGAGGCCCTTTTCGGTCGTCGTTTCAACGATCTCAAAGCGAACTTGCTTCTTGCCGCGCTTTGCGACCATCTTCATGGCTACGTAGCGGCCGTCCTTCTTGCAAAGCCAAGTCTGCTTGACCAGAGGGACCGTCGCCCCGCAGGCAGGGTTTTTACATCGGACAGTTCTGGTCCAAAGATATGCAACGGGGGTGAGGTAGCCTGCTGGGGTTTCGACAGCGAGCTTTTGCTGACCCGACTGCTCAAATCCCTTCCCCGTCATTTCGAGTTGAGCCTTCCCTAAGACCTGCCTTACCTTCGGAGCCTTTGGGTCAGGGATGGGTGGGTAGAGGTCACCGATCTCCGCCTTCACTTTGTCGAGCACCCAGTTACCCCAGTATCGAACTTCCTCAGCTAGGCCCGCCCAAGTTCCATCCTTCGCCGAACCTTTGGCGTTTTTATCAGGCTTCCCGTATTTCTGCGGATAAACCAGCGTGCAGAGTTCGATGATGTGCGCGACGGGGTTGAGGTCGAGAGCGTAAGCGTCGCAGCCCAGCCGCAACGCCTCCAGCGGGATCGCCCCGCCCCCCGCAAACATATCCAGCACCTTGGGTCTCGGAGCCCGACCTTCGACGATATCCTCAACAGTGACCTTCTTTCCGGTCTCTTGGGTCAGCCGCTCCGCGTGCGCTTCGAGTATGTGTCGTTGCGCTTCGGCAATTACCTGAGGATCGCCAGGGTACTTGCAGAGCCGCTCGACAAACTTTGCTGCGTTGGCGCGGGTTAGGCTCTCCCGCTTCTCTTCTGGCCCGTTCTGCGGCCGAAACCTGCTGGCCGGCACCAACGCGCCATAGACTGCCGCCCGGCAAGCCACCAGCGGCCGCCGTGCCCACCAAAGATGGAGCGTCGAAATGTGGCCTTTACGGACGGACTTCTCCCGCGAAGCCTCTTTGCTGATTGCTACTATCGGCAGGTAATCCTCAATCAGCCGTTTATCGTCGCTCACAAAAGCATCTCCCTCTGCTTTTCTGCCGCGTCGTGTATCGCATCCGCAGGAATGTCGTAATATCGAGCCGCGATGACCTCGCGCTTGGCATGATCGAGATGTTTCACCGGATTTTGAATCCGCAAGGGCTCAGGATCAGGACTATCGAGCGGATTCCAAACGACGTAGAGCCAATAACTGTCTCCAAGTTGGGTCGCCTTGTACCATTCATTCGTTGTCAGGCGGATAGGCTGACTGCGCTGACGCCCTTTGACTTCGATACGGCGGATGCCGATGATCGGATCACGATACCCGGTCTGCGGATCGGCCGGGCCGAGGCTGCGCACGTCAAAGCCAATCTTCAGGTGCCCAACACGCTCGCACTCGAAACCACGGGCTGTCTCGTAGGCAATGACGACATCTTCTGCGGCGATCTCGCATTTGCGCCGCATTTCAGGGTCGAGATCGTCGATGATGGCACCGATTTGCTCCTCGACGGACCGCGTACTCGTGAGTACCAGAGCGGTGGCGACGTGGCGGACGGGACCGTGCTTGGCCAAAGTCAGCCTTTGCAAACCCGCTAGGCGCTCGGTGCGCGTCCGTTGCAGATCGGCGAGGTCGTTCTCGGCACGCTGGCGCGCGATGGCGACTTCCGGTTCGAGCCTCTCCCGCGCCTTGAGGCTCATAATCCGATCTTGTGCCGCTCGTATGCGGGCATCAAACGACTGCTGTAAGTAGTCGCGGCAAACCTGGACGAAGTGCTGCCGTTCCTGCTGGCACTGGCCGCGACGTTCTGTCTGGTAAGTACTCTTGAGGAAGTCGGCTGCGGGCGTAGCGTCTTCTGGTTCAAGACTCTCCGGTGCGGCAGGATGCGCGGGCAGGTCGAGCAAAGTATCTGCGGGCACGACCGAGAAGCGACCGTCGGCACCCGACAATTCCTCCCGGACAGCGACCAACTCACCCAAGAGCGTCTGCACCTCACCCTTGGTGTTCTGGCCGCGTACAGCCATCTCGAAGAAGTGCAGGTAGTAAGGCGCGTCGCTGTTCGTGTCTACAAACACGCCGACTTGACCCGTGACCCCGCCGAGCATTTCATTCAGGCGCTCATCAACAGCAGCGTACAGCGGATGTCCCGGCCCGATCAGCACGGCGTCAATGTGCTGATCCATCTCAAGATGTTCTTTGTGAAAGGTAACCTTGCGGTAAGCGGTCTCGGGTTTTCCCAGCCGTCGCACGGCAGCAAGCCGGTCGGAGCGCAAGTCTGCCAGGACGTGCTCAACGCGGTAAAGGCCGTCCGCGCGGGCCTCGACCTTCAACCCGACCTCGCGAGCGGCGTTCAGGAAGTGCTGCTCGACGTACCGGGGCATCAGGCGACGTTCTTCTGCTTCGGCATTAGCCGTCTGGAAACCGGAAAAGTCTACGTTCGCGCGCGCCAGCGCAATACCGGTAGCCTGCTCGTATTGGAGCAGCCGTTGCGGGTCAACGCGCTCAATCTGATCAAGGTATTCGTCCAACCGCCGGGGATCGTTGGCGGCCTCACGCAGAATCTCCGGCAAATTCACATCGTTCAGCGACAGAACTTCACCGATCACATCAAAAACGCGATCCGCCAAAGCGCTCCGCATCTGGTCAATCTTATGGAGCAAGCGCTCCAGAATGCGCCCCTCGATGATGTCCTGGCCTTCCTCGGATTCGCTGGCGACGAAGTTGAAGGCGTGTACGTCCCGCTCCTGGCCGATGCGGTGAATACGACCGAGACGCTGCTCCAGGCGCGTTGGATTCCAGGGGAGGTCGTAGTTGATCATCAGCCAACAGAACTGGAGGTTGATGCCTTCGCCAGCCGCCTCCGTGGCTACGCAGATTTGGCGGGAAGTGCGGAAATCTTCCTGGGCACGCTTCCGTTCATGAGGATTCATGCCGCCGTGGATTTGGCAGGTCGTATAGCCCCAGCGCGTCAGGTGGTCGAGCAGATAGTTCAGGGTATCGCGATGTTCCGTAAAGATGAGCAGCCTGCCCCTGCCATCTTTCAATTCATTGAACTCGGCTTTCGCCAGACAGTCGCGAAGCGCGGTAAGTTTGGAATCCGTGGCATGGTCACGTACTCGGCGTGCCTGGGCGAGCAAATCGCGAAGCGCGGCAATCTCAGCCCGGAGTTGGTCGAGTTCAACTGCCGTCGTGAATTCGTCCGTCAGCAGGTCGCGTTCCGTGTCATCAAGGTCGTCTTCATCCTGCTCGGCGTCGATGACCCGGCCTTGGATTTCAGCAAGCCGTTTTGTGCGTTGCGCGGGTGACAGGGATTCCAATTCCTCCAGCAGTCCCTCCTGCTTCTCAAGGCGACGGTGAATCGATTCAGCTATCGCCTGCGTCGAACTTGCGAGGCGTCGCTGGAGAACGGTGCGGGCCAGCGCCACACTCTGTTTCTTGCGCCCGCTCGCCTGCGGCAAGAACTCGTTGATGTAGGCGGTCACCGCCTTGTAGAGGTCGAACTCCTCCTGATTCAGCCGGAACTTGACCGTGTGCGCATGGCGGTCTGGGAAAAGACGCTGGCCGTCAATGTCCCGGAGATTTTCCTTCAGGCGGCGGAGCGCCCAAGGGCAGTTTTCTCCGAGACTGAGTATGTTGCGCCGAATCTCGCCCGCCCGATCACCGACCCGAGTGGGCTCAGGGAACAGGTCGGGGTCAATCAGCCTGACGAAATGGCCAAAGCGGTCATCATCGCCGTGATGAGGCGTGGCCGTTAAGAGCAGAACGTGATCGGCGTCGAGAGTGAGCTTCTCCGCAAGTTGATAGCGTTTGGTCTTCTCCACCTCGTCGCCACGGTTTGAATAGCGTTTCGTATAGGCACTGCACTTATGGGCTTCGTCGATGATGATCAGATCCCAGTGCTGTTGCCAAACGCGCTCGCGGACATCATCCTGCTTGGCGTAGTCCAGCGATGCGATGACTTGGGTGGCGCGCTGCCAGGGGTTCACGAGCTGTAACTGGTCAACGGCAGAGAAAATGACCTCGAACGGTTCGCCGAACCATCGTAGCAACTCATCTTGCCACTGGATCGTTAGCGGTGCGGGGCAGAGTATCAGTATCCGTTCAATGGCCTCGCGCAGTTTCATCTCTTTCAGCAGCAGCCCGGCCATGATGGTTTTGCCCGCCCCGGGATCATCCGCCAGCAGAAACCGCAGGCGGGGCTGCGGCAGCATTTTCATGTAAACCGCTTCGATCTGGTGCGGCAGCGTCCGAATGCCGGACAGGCTGACAGCAAACTGGCGGTCATGTGCGTAGGCGAGACGTATGCGGGCAGACTCAACAAGCAAGCGTAGCTTCTCAGCGTCTGCCGGCTGAATTAGCGTCGGAGTGATGACTGCTTGTCCCACCAGCTCGGCCCCCTCTTCCAACGAAAGGATGGCCTCATCTGGGGTTCCATCAGGTAGCCGAACGCGGCATTCATAGCCTGAACCTATGAACCGAACGCTCTCCAATGTGACCGGTTCCAAGAAATGCCCAGGAAGCGTTACATGCTGTCCGATAGGGAACTTTTCCAACGTGATCTGAGGTGCAGGTAGATGCTCCATAAGTTACTGAACGCTGACAAGTTAACAACATACGCTGGCTAGCTGTAAACGGCCGTGTACGGCGCCAACCAGGATCTCCATTTTGGTTTCCCGCTCGACCGATAATGTACGCCTGACCGCCTTAGTATGCAACGCTTCTCCCCAGGCTCGTGAGCGCGAACGTAGGTTTTCCACGGCCGCGCCTGTTGATCCTGCGAGCGCACTATAAACGACTGCGGCTTTTCTTCCGCCCAGAATTCAAAGCGACCTATCTGCCCGGGTGATCCATGGTCCAGGGGCAGCCCATTCCCCGGTAAAGGTCCTTCCTTCGCTCAAAGCAGTTGCCACGGGTTGAAGGAAACGCGCGACAGCCAAAAGTACTTCTGCGAGGTCCGAGGATGTGTCGAGCCGGCTTTTTCGGACGAATCCACGCCACTGGGCCTTCTTTGTTGGGTCATCCGAGAATTTGGCTGTCAGGCCAACCGGTTCGGGAACAATCTTCGTTCCCCGATTCGAAAATGTTTTTGCGACGGCGTTGCCAATTGTCTGCCCGTCGAAGTCGAACTGCCGAGATAGAGCCCAGATGTCGAAGTAGTCCTTCATTCGGCTGTTAAGGATGCCGAGAGTGACCACGGACTCAAATTTCTCGGCGACGATGCTCTCTTTGCTGTAGCCGCGCAGTCGCGGCGCTGGAAAATTGAGGATGGTTGGGTATTCGATCTGCTGGGGAGCAGGAACGATCACATCTCCGAAACCGATATCGAGCTGGAGAGTCACTCGGGCTGTACCCAAATTCGCTTGGAAACGAATTCGGACGCCTTCGTAGTTGGCGTCCTCGGCGATTTTTGCGCCCTTGACAGTATTGAGATTGAAAATAAGACCATCGGGCTCGACCGGTTGGGCGCAAACTTCCGTTGCGATTGCCACAACCCTGTCGACCTGATTCGAAGTCTTGCCCAGGAGGTCAATATCCATCGTCGGGCGGAAAGACTCCAGTTTCCAAGCTGTGAACATAAGCGCGCCCTTCAAAATGAACTTGCCAGCATGAGGTGACTTCGAGAGGCGATAGAGGAACCTTTCGATCACGTAGTATTGGAGCAGTTCGTTGAACGGGCGATGGGTTTGGCGAGACTTGTCGAGAAGCCGTTGGTGGACCGAGGCGGGAATGTTAGTGGGTACTCGTTTGTTCACACCAGCGCCTCCAGGTAGGGGCGCATCACTTTTGATACGCGGCAGGCTTCGGCGGCTTCAAGCAGGGCGTCGAGGTTCCTCTTTCTTCTCTCAAGATAGAGTTTGAGAGCCTCACGCGCGGTGTCCAGGCCTATTTTGTTCCGGTATTTGAAGCAGTCGGCAACGGTCTTCTCAGGACTGTACACTCGCACTTGCGTGCCGTCGAGTTTATGCGCTTCCAGACCGAATTCGAAAACTCTTTTGGTGAACCAGAATAGCCGGATGGGGGGGTGATCAAGGCGCGGTGGCTCCGCTCCGCGTGGCAGGGCAAGATACACCTCATGCGGAATCTGCGTCGTC
>Ga0209517_10004880_pt1 | contig 17377 bp, 16 predicted proteins | sample PeaSoiMetSII2010_FD_187695 | JGI IMG/M metagenome (GOLD analysis project Ga0209517, IMG submission 187695) | Peat soil microbial communities from Weissenstadt, Germany - SII-2010 (SPAdes) (version 2) | ecosystem: Environmental > Terrestrial > Soil > Wetlands > Peat | place: Germany...
GAGCCCATCGACCCCCGCTCCGGCGCCACCGAGCCGGTGGTGCTGGTGTTCAACTACGGGATCCTCGTGAACGCGCGAGCCCGGCGCTTCACCGACGAGGCCCCGCGAACGGTCGATGCCACCTACGAAGCGATCACGCGGCTGATCTGGGAGCAGCCTGACGGGATCGCCTATGTCATCCTCGATGCCAAGATCGAGGACGTCCCGAACTGGAGGAAGTCCGTGCGCTCGGACCAGCCGCCCGTGGAAGCGCCGAGCCTCGCGAGCCTCGCCGAGCGCATCGGGCTCGACCCCGCCGCTCTCGCTGTGGAGGTCGAGGCCTATAACCGCGCCTGCCCGGACAGCTCCGGTTTCAAGCCGCTCGCGCTCGACGGTCTCGCGACGCGCGACCTCGATCCCCGGAAATCGAACTGGGCGCGGCGGCTCGACCGCCCGCCCTTCCTTGCCTATCCCGTCACCTGCGCCAACTGCTTCACCTTCGGCGGGGTCAAGGTCGACACCGACGCGCGCGTCCTCGATCTCGACGGCGTGCCCATCGACGGACTCTATGCGGCGGGCGAGGTCATGGGGCTCTACTACGGCACCTACACGGGTGCGACCTCAGTGCTGCGCGGCGCCGTCTTCGGCCGCAAAGCCGGCCTACACGCAGCCAAGCGCTCGGTCTAGCGCCGCGAAATAGAGCCGTGGGCGTGTTTCGGTAGGAAGCCGCCTAAAACGGGATTTCGTCGTCGAGGTCTTGGGAACTCCCGCCGCCGCGCGAGCCGCCCATGCCGCCGCCCGAGCCGGAGCCGCCGCTGGAGCCCATGTCGTCGGGCGAGCTGCCGCCGATACCGGCGCCCCCACCTCGTCCGCCATCGAGCATCGTGAGCTCGCCGCGGAAGCGCTGCAGCACCACCTCGGTGGTGTATTTCTCGGCGCCGGTGTTGTCCGTCCATTTGCGAGTCTGGAGCGCGCCCTCGATGTAGAGCTTCGAGCCCTTCTTCACATATTTCTCGACCACGTCGACCAGGCGCTCGTTGAAGATCACGACGCGGTGCCACTCCGTGCGCTCCTTGCGCTCGCCGGTGCTCTTGTCGCGCCAGCTCTCGGAGGTCGCGAGCGACAGGTTCGCCACCTTTGTCCCGTCCTGGGTGCTGCGGATCTCGGGGTCGCGGCCGAGATTGCCCACCAGAATGACCTTGTTCACGCTGCCCGCCATCGCGTCCCCCGCCTCATGCCATGGTGTTCGGATCGATCGCTCGACGCGTGGGACCATAGCACGAACATCGGGGCCGGAGTCACGGCGGAGTCATGGATCCCGCACACCGCGATAAGCCCCTGCCCGCTGTGGATATTTCTCGGAGTCGCTTTCCCCGCGTGGAGGCCGGTATACTCCCGTCTCACATCTCCGGTTCCAACCGTCCATGCAGCTCATCCGGGTTCGCGGCGCGCGCGAGCACAATCTCAAGAACGTCGACGTCGAGATGCCTCGCGACAGCCTCGTCGTGCTCACGGGACTGTCGGGATCCGGCAAGTCGTCCCTGGCCTTTGACACCATCTATGCCGAGGGCCAGCGCCGCTATGTCGAGAGCCTGTCGGCCTATGCGCGCCAGTTCCTGGAGCTGATGCAGAAGCCCGACGTCGACTCGATCGAGGGGCTGTCGCCGGCCATTTCGATCGAGCAGAAGACGACCTCTCGCAACCCACGGTCGACCGTCGGCACGGTGACCGAGATCTACGACTACATGCGCCTGCTGTTCGCGCGCATCGGCATCCCCTACTCGCCCGCGACGGGCCTGCCTATCGAGAGCCAGACCATCTCGCAGATGGTCGACCGCATCCTCGCCATGAAGGACGGCACCCGGCTCTATCTCCTGGCGCCGGTGGTGCGCGGGCGCAAGGGCGAGTACCGCAAGGAGCTCGCGGATTTCCAGAAGCGCGGCTTCCAGCGCGTCAAGATCGACGGCAAGATGCTGGAGATCGACGCCACGCCCGCGCTCAACAAGAAGCTCAAGCACGACATCGAAGTCGTGGTAGACCGGCTGGTGGTGCGCGAGGGCCTCGGCAACCGCCTCGCGGACTCCCTGGAGACGGCGCTCAACCTCGCCGAGGGCCTGGCGATCGCGGAGAATGCCGATACCGGCGAGCGTACGATCTTCTCGGCGAAGTTCGCCTGCCCAGTCTCCGGCTTCACCATTCCCGAAATCGAGCCGCGGCTGTTCTCGTTCAACAACCCTTTCGGCGCCTGCCCCGCCTGCGACGGGCTGGGTACCAAGCTGTTCTTCGATCCCGAGCTGGTGGTGCCGGACGAGCGCCTGAGCCTCAAGGACGGCGCCATCGCGCCCTGGGCCAATTCGAGCTCGCAGTACTACGCCCAGACCCTCGACAGCCTGGCTCGGCACTACAAGGTCAGCACCAACGAGCCCTGGAAGGACCTGCCGGAGAAGGTCCGCAACGCCATTCTGCTCGGCTCGGATGGCGACGAGATCGCCATGCGCTACGACGACGGTCTGCGCGCCTACACGACCAAGCGGGCCTTCGAGGGCGTACTGCCCAACATGGAGCGGCGCTGGAAGGACACCGACAGCGCGTGGCTCAAGGAGGAGCTCGGCCGCTACCAGAACACGACCGAGTGCGAGGTCTGTCACGGCAAGCGCCTGAAGCCGGAGGCGCTCGCGGTCAAGATCCGCAAGCTCAGCATCAGCGAGGTCGCGGACTTCTCGATCCTGCAGGCGGCGGACTGGTACGGCTCGCTCGACCAGCACCTCTCGGCCAAGCATCGCGAGATCGCCGAGCGCATCCTGAAGGAGATCAACGAGCGTCTGGGCTTCCTCAAGAACGTCGGGCTCGAATACCTTACGCTCTCGCGCACCTCCGGCACGCTCTCGGGCGGAGAGAGCCAGCGCATCCGCCTTGCGTCCCAGATCGGCTCCGGCCTGACCGGCGTGCTCTATGTGCTGGACGAGCCCTCGATCGGCCTGCACCAGCGGGACAACGACCGCTTGCTCGCGACCCTGAAGCGGCTGCGCGACCTCGGCAACACCGTGATCGTGGTGGAGCACGACGAGGAGGCGATCCGCAGCGCCGACTATCTCATCGACATGGGGCCGGGCGCGGGCGTGCACGGCGGCCATGTCGTCGCCGCCGGCAAGCCCGCGGAGGTCATGGCGCACGCCGACAGCATCACGGGCCAGTACCTGACGGGGCGGCGGCGCATCGAGGTGCCCCTGCAACGCCGGCCTGGGCGCCTGGGCCAGAAGCTTCGGTTGATCGGCGCCCGCGCCAACAATCTGCAGAATCTCACCGTCGATATTCCGCTCGGCACCTTCACCTGCGTCACCGGCGTGTCCGGCGGCGGCAAGTCGACCTTGGTCATCGAGACCCTCTACAAGGCGCTGGCGCGCCGGCTCATGGGCGCGCGCGAGCACCCCGGCGACCACGATGCCATCGAGGGCGCGGAGCACCTCGACAAGATCGTCGACATCGACCAGTCGCCGATCGGCCGCACGCCGCGCTCGAACCCCGCGACCTACACCGGCGCCTTCACGCCGATCCGCGACTGGTTCGCGGGATTGCCGGAGGCGAAGGCGCGCGGCTATGCGCCCGGGCGGTTCTCCTTCAACGTCAAGGGCGGCCGCTGCGAGGCCTGTCAGGGCGACGGCGTCCTCAAGATCGAGATGCACTTCCTGCCGGACGTCTACGTCCAGTGCGATGTCTGCAAGGGCAAGCGCTACAACCGCGAGACGCTGGAGGTGCTCTTCAAGGACAAGAGCATCGCCGATGTGCTCGACATGACCGTCGAGGAAGGCGCCGAGTTCTTCCGCGCGGTGCCCGCGATCCGCGAGAAGCTTGTCACGCTTCAACGCGTCGGCCTCGATTACATCCACATCGGACAGCCCGCCACCACGCTCTCAGGCGGCGAGGCGCAGCGGGTGAAGCTCGCCAAGGAACTCTCGCGCCGCGCCACCGGCCGCACGCTCTATATCCTTGACGAGCCCACCACGGGCCTGCATTTCGAGGACGTCCGCAAGCTCCTGGACGTGCTGCAGGCGCTGGTCGACCAGGGCAATACCATCGTGGTCATCGAGCATAATCTCGAGGTCATCAAGACCGCGGATTGGATCGTCGACCTCGGCCCCGAGGGCGGCGACGGCGGCGGGCGTATCGTGGCGGAAGGCACGCCCGAGCGCGTCGCGGAGACCGCGGCGAGCTACACCGGCCAATACCTCCGCAGCTATCTCGGCCGCACCGGCCAAAAGAAACTGAAGCGCGCGTGACGTCCGACCGACAGATACGCGGCGCCGGCGCGCGGGCCGAGGGGTGGCTGCGCGGTCGGCCATGGCGCGCACTGGCTCTCGCCTTGGCCCTCGGCGCCATCGCCCTGCGCCCGCCCAGCCCTGCCGCGGCCGACAGCCCCGCCATCTCCGACGAAGAAATGGCGTACTACGCGCTCCATGCGCTGCCGGAGGTGCCGGCCCAGCACGAGCAGGCGCTCGGCTGGCTCGCGGAGCATGCCGACAAGCGGGCCGTCGCGTCTCTCGTCCACCTCATGCGCTGGCAGCCCGACGACGCCGCAGCACTGCGAAAGACCTTGCAGAAGATCACCGGCGACGATGCCGGTGACAAATGGTTCGACTGGATGGTCTGGCTGCAGGAGCATCCGGACTATGAGCCTTATGACGGCTTCGCCAATTTCCTCAGCCTGAGCTTCGCCTCCCTCGATCCGCAGTTCCTGCGCTTCGTGCATGAGGGCGTGCAGCACGACATCCGCCTCGAGGAGCTTGTCTGGGGCGGCGTGCGCGTGGACGCCACGCCCGCGCTCGACAATCCCAAGATGGTTTCGGCGGTCGATGCCGAGTATCTCAATCCCGACGACCTCGTCTTCGGCGTCGAGATCGCCGGCGATGCCCGGGCCTATCCGCTGCGCATCGTGAACTGGCATGAGATGGTGAACGACGTCGTCGGCGGCATGCCCGTGAGCCTCGCTTATTGCACGCTCTGCAACGCCGGCATCCTCTACGGGACGCAAGTAACCGGGCGCGACCAACCCTTCACCTTCGGCACCTCGGGCCTGCTTTACCGCTCGAACAAGCTGATGTACGACCGGATCACGGACTCGCTGTGGAACCAATTCACCGGGCGTCCCGTCGTCGGGCCGCTCGCGGGCTCGGACATTTCACTGAAGGTGCTGCCGCTGGTGACGACGCCGTGGCGTCTCTGGCGGGCCAAGCATCCCACCACCAAAGTGGTATCCTTCGATACCGGATTCTCCCGCGACTACGGGCCCGATGCCGTCTACCGCGACTACTTCGGCAACAAGGATCTGTTGTTCCCCGCCTCGGTAAAGGACCGCCGGCTGCAGCAGAAGGACATCGTGTTCGGCGTGCGGGCGGCCGGCGGCACCAAGGCCTGGCCGCTCACGGCCTTCGCGGGCGGCAAGGCGATCCACGACAGAGTGGGCCAAGTCGACGTGGTCCTGATCGGCAACGCCGAGCAGCGAACCGTGCGCGCCTATGAATCCAAGGGCCACAAGTTCACCCTCTCCGCCCCGGACCTGTTGCGCGCGTCCGACGGCTATTGGCGGGTCACCGAGGACGCGCTCGTGCATTCGGACGGAAAGACCCTCGCGCGGCTGCCCGGTCACCTCGCTTACTGGTTCGCGTGGTCCGGTTTCTTCGAGAACGCCGCGTTGGGCGCGAATTGAGCGCCGCCCCACGCGGGCGGCGCTAGTACCGCCGCGTCACGGCGCCCCAGGCCAGCCGAAGCACGGTGCGGCTGGCGCGCGCCGCGAGCCGGGAATCGAGCGGGTCGCCTTGAACGGCTTCGATGTCCCGCAGGTAGCCGGACGCGATCCGCGCCGGCAGAAGCGCCGGCAGCGCGGCGCTCGGCAAGCCTCGCCGCCGCGCCCGCGCCCTCGCCAAGTGGTCCCGCGCGCGCTCGGCCAGGCGCCCGACCGCGGCCGCCAGCGCCGGCGACGGCTTGAGCTCGAAGAGCGCGTCGAGTTCGAGTCCCGCCTCGGCGGCAATCTCCGCGGGTATGTAATTCCGCCGCGCTCGCGCGTGGAATGGGATCGCACGGACGAGTCCTACCAGGCCATAGGCGATGCCGACTTCCCGTGCCGCTTGCTCCGCTTCGTCGTTTCTCGCGCCCAGAGCGTCCAGCACGAGGCGCTGCAGCCGTCCGGCGGTCGCCGCGCAATACTCCTCAAGCGCCTCGAGGCTCGCCGGCGGCTCGTCCGCGAGGTCGAGTTCGCGGGCATCGATCATGGCGTCGAAATGCTCGCGGTTCAGCGCGTGCTCCCGGATCGCCGCCGCGAGCGGCGTCATCACCTCATGCGCCCGGACGGCGCCCCCGCGATAGGCCTCGTCGATCGCCTCACGCCACCATTGCAGGCGGATCCGGCCCAGCAACGGCTCGGTCACGACCTCCCGGGTCTTGGCGATCTCGTGATTGAAGGCATAGAGCGCGATCAGCGCCGCGCGGCGGTCCGAGGGCGCGAAGAGCACGCTCAGGAACCGGTCCCGGTCGTGCCGTCGGAGAACATCGGCCAAGGAGGACGGGAGCGCCATGCGGTATCTTGCGACTCGGGACGGCCACGGCGATTGCCGTGGCACCGGCCTATCTCTATGATGTCAGTGCTTCACAGCATAATTACAGAAAGAGGTTGGGATGAAGAACCCGTTGGACTCGCTGGGACAGACCGTGTTGCTCGGATTTATTCTGGCCGTGGTCGCCCATCTCCTCATCCGCGCCATCGCCTGAAGCGAGAGGGGGAAACACCATGTTTGTAACACACGAGTGGTGGGAATTCGCGTTTCGCTGGCTCCACATCATGAGCGGAGTCATGTGGATCGGCCTGCTCTGGTATTTCAACTTCGTGCAGACGCCGTCCATGCCGAAGATCCCGGACGAGCAGAAGCCGGCGATCTCCAAGGTGATCGCGCCCACGGCGCTGTTCTGGTTCCGCTGGGGCGCCATGGCCACGATCGTCACCGGCCTGATCCTCGCGGCCATGAGCGGCTATCTCGGCAGCGCGATCAAGCTCGGTATCGGCGACCACGTCGGGAAGAACACCGCGATCGGTCTGGGCATGTGGCTCGGCACCATCATGTGGTTCAACGTCTGGTTCATCATCTGGCCGAACCAGAAAAAGGCGCTGGGCATCGTCAATGCGACGCCGGACGAGAAGAAGAAGGCCGCGCGCCTCGCCGGACTCACATCGCGGGTCAATACGATGCTGTCGGTCCCCATGCTCTACTGCATGGCCTCCGCCTCGCACTACTTCGCGATCACGGGGTAAAGCGACCGCTCGCTTTCGACGCTTCAAAGGCGGGCCTCGAGCCCGCCTTTTTCTTCAGCGTGGGGGCAGCAGCGCCGCCGCGACGCGCCGGTCCTCCGCCAGGAGCACGTTGTAGGTCCGGCAGGCGGCGCCGGTATCCATGGCGTCGAGGCCGATCCCCGCGGCCTTGAGCGCCTGGCGCAGCGCCGCCGGCATCGGTGTCATCCGCGCGCCGCAGCCCAGCAGCAGGATCTCGGTGCCGCCGCGCTCGATGACGGGCCGCAGGGTCTCGATCGTCACGGCCTCGATGCCGGAGACCAGCCAGTCGAGCGTGGCGTCGGGAAACACCAGGATCGAGCGCGCGTAGGCGATCCCGGTCACCCGGAACCCGCGCACGCCGTAGCTCTCGATGACCTGCCGGCCGCTCGGAATGACCGGCGTCAGCTCCATGGCGTCAGGAGGTACGCCCTTGCGGGCCCGTGGGCGCCGCCGCGATCGGCTTTCTGTCGGCCTCGTCGGCGTCCTTTGCCTCGCCGGCCCGCCCCGGTCGGATGTAGTACAGCAACGGTGCCGCGATGAAGAGCGAGGAGTAGGTACCGACCACGATGCCCCAGAGCATCGCGATGCTGAAGCCGCGCAGCACTTCGCCGCCGAAGAACAGCAGCGCGAGCACGGCGAGCGCGGTGGTGCTGACGGTCAGAATGGTTCGGGACAGCGTCTCGTTGAGGCTCTTGTTGATGAGCATGCGGAAATCCATGCTCTTGTGCTTGCGCATGGTTTCGCGCACGCGGTCGTAGATCACCACGGTGTCGTTGATGGAATAGCCGGCGATGGTCAGGATCGCCGCGAGCGTCGTCAGGTTGAACTCGAGCTGCAGCAGCGCGAAGAGGCCCACGGTGGTGGCTGAATCGTGGATGGTCGACAGCATCGCGCCGACGCCGAACGGCCATTCGAAGCGAAACCAGACGTAGGCCGCGATCGCGAGGAGCGCCAGGATCGTCGCCTTGACGCCCGCCGCGACGAGCTCGCTGCCGACTTTCGGGCCGACGACCTCGACGCGGCGGAACTCGACCGACTGGCCGAGAGCCGTGCGCAGGGCGTCGACGCCCTTCATCTGCGCCTTGTCGTCGCCGGGCTGGCGCGGCAGCCGGATCAGCACGTCATCGGGGCTGCCGAAGCCCTGCAGCGACACCTCGCCGAGCCCGAGCCCGTTGAGCTTGGTGCGCATGCCCGCGATATCCGCCGGCCCTTGCGTGCGCGCCTCCACCAGCACGCCACCGGAGAAATCGATGCCGTAGTTGAGCCCAACCGTAAGGAAGAGCACGACCGAGGCCACCGTGAGCACGATCGAGAGCGCGAAACCGAGCTTATGGAGCCCCATGAAATCGATGTTGGGGATCCGCTTGATGATGATGAGCGGCCGCAGAGTCATGGGCTCAGTCCTAGATCGGGATCGCCTTGGGCCGCCAGCGGCGGACCCAGCTCACGATCTGGAGCCGGGTCACCAGGATCGCCGAGAACAGCGACCAGGCGACGCCGAGGCAGAGCGTCACCGCGAAGCCTTTCACCGGCCCCGAGCCCAGCGCGAACATCAGCACGCCCGCGACGAAAGTGGTGACGTGGCTGTCGAGGATGGTGCCGAAGGCGCGGCTGAAGCCGGCCTCGAGCGCCGAGAGCATGGTGCGACCACCGCGCACCTCCTCGCGGATACGCTCGTAGATCAGCACATTGGCGTCGACCGCCATGCCCAAGGTGAGCGCGATTCCCGCGATGCCCGGCAGCGTCAAGGTCGCGCCGAGCAGCGACAGCGTGCCCAAGAGCAGGCACAGATTGAAGAACAGTGCGACGTCCGCGAACACGCCGAAGAGCCCGTAGAACACCATCATGAACACGATCACCAGCGCCACGCCCACAAAGCTCGCGAGGGTGCCGGCGCGGATGGAATCGGCGCCGAGATCGGGTCCGACCGTGCGCTCCTCGAGGATCGTGAGGGGCGCCGGAAGCGCGCCCGCGCGCAGCAGCAGGGCGAGATCGCCCGCGGTCTGGGTGGTGAAATTTCCGGAGATGATGCCGGCGCCCCCGGTGATAGCCTCGCGGATCACCGGCGCACTGATCACCTTGCCGTCGAGCACGATCGCGAAGGGCTTGCCCACGTTCGCCTTGGTGGCCTCGCCGAAGCGCCGACCGCCGTTCGTGTCGAACTTGAAGCTGACGACGGGCTGAGCGTCCTGGAAGGTCGCTTGCGCATCGGTCAAGGCGTCGCCGCTCACCATCACGCGGCGCTGCACGACATAGGACGGGCCGGCGACGCCGGGATGGCGCGTGTCTTCCGCGGAGGGCAGGATCTCGTCGCCCGGCGGCAGCACGCGCTTTGCCTCTTCCACGCTCACGTTGGTGTCCACGAGCTGAAAGGTCATCTTGGCAGTCTTGCCCAGGATTTCCTTCACGTGCTCGGGATTGTCGATGCCGGGGAGCTGCACCAGGATGCGGTCCTGACCCTCGCGCTGAATGGTCGGCTCCTTGGTGCCCGTCTCGTCGATGCGGCGGCGGACGATCTCGATGGACTGATCGAGAATGGTTTGCTGCCGGGCCTTGAGCGCGCTCTCGTTAAAAGTGAGGGTGACCTTACCGTCGGTGCCCACGGTGGGGTCGAGTTCCTGATCAATCTTCTTCGCGAGGCCGCGGACATCGTCGAGCCGATCGAGATCGCGCACGGTAAAGGTGACCTGGTTGCCCTGAACGGCGAGGCCGGTATAGCCGAGCCGCGCATTGCGCAGCTCGGTCCGCGCGGAATCGACCGCCGCGTTGAGGCGCTCCCGCAGCACCTGGTTCATGTCGACTTCGAGCAAGAGATGCGAGCCGCCGCGCAGGTCGAGCCCGAGGCTGATCTGCTTATGCGGAATCCAGCTCGGCAAGCCCTCGAGCGTCCCCGCGTTGAACAGGTTCGGCGCCGAGAGGAACACCCCGAGGACACAGATAATCAGAATCGACAGGACCTTCCAGGGTTGGAAGTAGAGCATCGACTAGACCTCGTCCCCTCGCCCGCTCAGTTCGTCTTGACCACTTCGGTGTCTTCTTTTTCCCGCTCGGCGTCCTTGCCCTTCTCCGCGTCCTTGCTCTTGCCGGCCGGCTCGGGCTTCGCCAGCACTTGCGAGATCATGCTGCGGAGCACGCGCACGCGCACGTTCTCGGCGATGTCCACCGCGACCTCGGTATCGCTCACCACTTTCGCGATCGTGCCGATGATGCCGCCGGAGGTGACCACCTTGTCGCCACGCCGCAGCGCCTCGAGCATCTGCTTCGTCTGCTTCGCCCGCTGCTGCTGAGGCCGAATCAGGAAAAAGTAAAACACCACGAGAATCGGCAAGAACATCAGCAGCGAGCCGTAGCTCGATGCTCCATCACCTGCCGCCTGCGCGAACGCCGGCGAGATCAGCATCGGACCTCCAAGGTCTTTTTCGGACAGGCGCCGCCCCTCTCGGGCGCCCAGGCGCGGCCATTCCTACGCGGTTTGACCGCAAAGAGCAATGGCCGAAGCCCGCGAAATGACCGCCGCGGATGGTTTGCCGAATGACCCGTATGTGCTAGTACCTGCTCGCAGATTACGGCTCCCTCGGAGCCGCGCCCCGACCGCCCTCAGGGTTCAGCGAGCCCCTTCCAGAGATGACCGACAAGCGCAGCGTCGAGCCCCTCCTTCAGCGCATCGCGGACGCGCTCGACCGCCTGGCGCCGCCGCCCGTGCCCAAGCATGACTTCGAGGCGGCGGACGCCTTCGTGTGGCATGCCGAGCAGCAATGGCTGGAGCCCGTATCGACGGTCAACCGCGTGGAGATCTCGCTCCTCAAGGGCATCGACCGCGTGCGCGACATCCTCATGGACAACACGGAGCGCTTCGCCGGCGGGCTCCCTGCCAACAACGTGCTGCTCTGGGGCGCGCGCGGCATGGGCAAGAGCTCGCTGGTGAAAGCGGTGCACGCCGCGATCAACGCCCAGCACCCGCGCTCGCTGGTCTTGGTCGAGATCCATCGCGAGGACATTCCGAGCCTGCCGCATCTGCTGGCCCTACTGCGGCTCACGAAGCGGCGCTGCATCCTGTTCTGCGACGATCTGTCCTTCGACCACCAGGACACCAGCTACAAATCTCTCAAGGCCGTGCTCGAGGGCGGTATCGAGGGGCGTCCGGCGAACGTAGTGCTCTACGCCACCTCCAATCGCCGCCACCTGCTCTCGCGCGACATGATCGAGAACGAGCGCTCGACCGCGATCAACCCCGGCGAGGCCGTGGAGGAGAAAGTCTCGCTGTCGGACCGGTTCGGCCTCTGGCTCGGCTTTCACGCCTGCGACAACGAGACCTACTACGCCATGGTGCGCGCCTACGCCGAGCGCTACGGGCTCTCGCTTCCCGCGGAGCAGTTGAAGGTGGAGGCCAACGAGTGGTCGATCACGCGCGGTGCGCGCTCGGGGCGCGTCGCGTGGCAGTACATCCAGGACCTCGCGGGCCGCCTGGGCAAGCAGATCAGCTAGTTGCCGTTGCCTCCGCCGGGCAGGCGGCGATCCTGCTCGACGCCGCGGTTCTGCGGCGGCGGTGGCGTCACGACGCGCGGCTGCGCCTGCTGCACCTGCGGGGTGACGACGTGACCTTGCGGCACGACCGTCTGATTGCCCATTTGGCCTCGCAAGCGCGGGGCGACGCCTTGCCCCTGCGGTACGACCTGTGACCCCGCTGGCGGCGGCTGCGAAGCGCCACTCCCGCGTAGAATCGTCGGCGCGTGCGGCGTCGCGCCCGGCGCGACGTTGGTCTGCTGCGTGCGCTGGAAGCGCTGGACCGTCGTACCGGGTTGACCCGTGGTGCCGGGCTGCGTCGGAGGAAGGACGCCGCGGCTGGTCACGCCCGGAGTCGTCCGGTTCATGTCTTGCGGGCCCACGTTGGCGCGCGTGAACCGCTGCTGGCTCGCGGGATCGCGGTAGGCGACGCCGCGCCGGTGCTCCGGATCGTGCTGCCAAGTGTCGCCGTCCATGGTCTCGCGGTGGAGCCGATCCATCTCGCGGAACCGGTCGCGGTCGATGTGCACGCGATGGCGGCGCCAGTCGAAATCGTCCCAGCCCCAGAATGGACCGAAGACGCCGTATCCGACTCCGAACCCGATGCCCGCAACCACCGGTCCATAGACGTACCCAGGCGGTGGCGCGAAGTAGTAGGGCGGATCGTCCGGATAGGCCCACGCACCGTAGACCGCGCTCGGGTCGTAGTAGGGCACGTAGACCATGTTCGGGTCGGCCGGCTGGATCACGATGTCGGGGCCGTCGGTGCCGACGATCATCTGCGGCGTCGACTGCAAACGTCCGTTGTTCAGCGCTTCATGGCGAAGGCGCTGAACGGACTCCATCACGTCCGCCTGCTGCGCGAGGAAGGCGTCGCCGAGTCTTTGCGTCCACTGCAGCTGGTCATTCATCATCTGCAAGACGCTCGGAAACGGCACCAGCGATTTGACGCTGGGGTCCCAGTCCTGCTGGTCGACGGCCTGAGCGAGCGCCTCGCCTCCGAGCACGGCGTTGTTGGGCTCCTGGAGCCAGCGCGCGGCTTCCACGACCTCGAGCGGATAGGTCGAGGCCATCAGGATCTGGCCGAGCAGCTGATCGGGATAGAGAGCGATCGGCGCCAGCAGCTGATCGAGTTGCCCCTGGTCGTAGACCGCCGCCGCCTGTGCCGGAGCCGGCTGGTTCGGCGGTGGCGCGACTTGCGATTGATCGGGCGGCGGCGGCGGCTGATTGGGCGGAGGCGGCGCGTATTGCGCCTGAAGCGCCGCCGGCGCGGTCAACGCGATGGCGACGGCAGTGAATGCTCCAATCAGACGATGCTGCATCGGACGTCTCCTCGTCCCCCGCTCAGACTGCTCCGGTCGAATCTTCGGAATTCCCGCCTAGGGGATCAACGCACCAGACCCGCTCTAAGTATGATCCGCGTGGGCGTTTGCCCGTGGAACGCCCGTGTGCACTTCGGGTCGCGATCTGGACTTCGCAAGATCGACAGTCCCTCGCCGGGCTCCGCGGGCCACCTAACCGCTAACGGCCGCGGGGCCCAGATAATCCATGGGATCGAGAGCGCGGCTGCCCCTGCGGACCTCGAAATGGAGCTGCGGCTCGGTCACCGCTCCGCTCGCGCCCACGCGCGCAATCACCTGACCTCGCTGGACTTTCTGGCCGCGCGTGACCAGCAGCTTCGAATTGTGAGCATAGGCGGTCATCCAGCCGTCGGCGTGCTTGATCAAAATCAGGTTACCGTAGCCGCGCAACTCGTTGCCGGCATAGGCAACGGTTCCGGAGTCGGCGGCGATCACCGGCGTGCCTTCGGCGGCCTTGATATTGATGCCGTCGTTCTGGGTCCCGCCCGGCATCGGCCCAAATCGTCCCACCACGTCGCCCTGCAACGGCCAGAGGAAGCTGCGCCCGGAGCGTGGCGGGGGCGGCGGCGCGAGCGAGGCGGTCTGATCCGATGGTGCCGGCGGCGGCGAAGCGACCGGCGGCGCCGGCTCGGCCGGAGGAACCGCTGGCGTGGCTGAGGGTGTCAAAGGTTGGACTGTCGCTGTCGGCGGCGGCGGGGTGCTGGGCTTCAGAGTCTGAGCTTGCGAAGCGGGCGGAGCAGCGGCCGCTGGGGGCGCCAAGGGCGTCGCCGTGATGCCGCCGGGGCCGCTCGAGATTTGCTGCTGGGGTGGCGACGGCGCTGAAGGCGCGCCCGGTGGGGTGAGCGCCGGCCGCGGCGGCAGTTGCGCCATCGACGGCGCGCCTGCAGTTTGAGTCGGCGGCGGCAAAGGAGTCGCCACGATGCTTGCGGAGTACCCGCCGGACGACGCCGCTTGCGGCGGCAGCACCAGCACGGTGCCGGAGAAGATCGTGTAGGGCGGCTGCAGGCGATTGGTCGCGACCAGGGTCGAGGCTTCGACGCCATATGTCCGCGCCACGCTGTAGATGGTGTCTCCGCCGCGCACCAGGTGCGTGCGGATCTGCGGCAGCACGAGCGTGCGACCCGCGATCAACCGATACGGCGGCTCCAAATGATTGGCATCGATCACCGCTCGCGTGGGTATGTCGTAGAGCCGCGCCACGTCGAACAGCGTCTGTCCGGGTTTGACGACGATGCTGTCCGGGTGCGCGCGCCCCATGGAGCCGGGCGGCGGCAGGGGCGCGAGCGCGGTGCGGTGAGGGTTCGGCTCCGGCGCGTCCCAGTTCCACATCGTGTCGCAGCCGGCGAGGCTCGCTGCGAGCAGAGCCATCAGCAACGTGCAACGCGAGCCGTCCAGCGGACCCCTCATGGCGGCGGAGTGTATGTCAGCAGGCCCCGCGGCGACAATCGCGCGCCACGCTAGTCCCGCCGCGTCGTCTCGCGCGGCAGGCCGCCGACCAGCGGCACGAAGCGGACGCCGCCGAGATCTTCCCTGATAAAATCCTCGCCCTTGCGGCGGATGCGCAGGAGTTGTTGGTCGCGCCGCTCCTCGCCCACGGGAATGACGAGGACGCCGCCGTCAACCAGGCTCTGCAGCAGAACCGGCGGCACCGCCGCCGCCGCCGCGGTGACGATGATGCGGTCAAAGGGCGCCTGCTCCGGCCAACCCTCGGCGCCGTCGCCGTGGCGGGTGGTGATGTTGTGGATGCGAAGCGCCGCGAAACGCTCCTCCGCAAGCTTCAGCAGATCGCGATATCGCTCGATGGTGAAGACGCGCCGGCAGAGCTTGGCGAGCACCGCCGCCTGGTAGCCCGAGCCCGTGCCGATCTCGAGCACCTTGTGGCGCGAGCCGACTTCCAGGGCCTCGGTCATGTGCGCGACCACCAGCGGCTGGCTGATGGTCTGCCCATGCCCCACGGGCAAGGCCACGTTCTCGTAAGCGCGGTCGCGAAAGGTGTCGGGCAGAAATGCCTCCCGAGGCACCCGCTCGATCGCGCCCAGCACCCGGGCATCGGTGATGCCGAGCGAGCGCAGCTCCATGATGAGCCGCACCTTCTTGGTCGCCAGCACCGAGTTCACGGAAAGACCTTGCGGAGCGCTTTGAGCGCGGGCGCGCTCGTGAGGTCGAGCAGGATCGGCGTCAGCGTGATCCGGCCCTTCGTGACTTCCGTGATATCGGTTCCCGCGACGCCATCGCCCGTCTCGCGCAGCGGCCCGATCCAATAGTAAGGCCGGCCCCGCGGATCCATGCGCTCTATGAACTGATCGCCGATCTTGTGCCGGCCTTGGCGCGCAACGGAGATGCCCTTGACGTCCGCGGCCGGCAGGTCGGGGAAATTCACATTGATCAGGGTATTCTTGGGCCAAGGCTGCGCGACCAGGCGGCGGATTACATCCGGCGCGTGTCGCTCCGCCGTCTGCCATTGAATCTTCTTCCGGTCCCGGTACGTCATGCTGAGCGCGATCGCGGGCACGCCGAGGAGCGTCGCTTCCATCGCCGCCGCCACCGTGCCCGAATAGGTCACGTCGTCGCCGAGGTTGGCGCCGCCGTTGATGCCCGAGACCACCAGCGTCGGCCGCTTGTCGCGGATCAGGCGCTTCAACGCCAGCAGGACGCAATCGGTCGGCGTGCCATCGACGGCGAAGCGGCGCGGGCCGAGCTTGCGGACGCGCAGGGGGCGGTGGAGCGTCAGCGAATGGCTGGCGCCGCTCTGCTCGAATTCGGGCGCCACGATCCAGACATCGCGACAAAGGCCGCGCGCGATCTTGTGCAGGATCTTGAGGCCCCGTGCCTCGATGCCGTCGTCGTTGGTGAGAAGGATCCGCGCTCGGCCGAGATCGATCGGTCGGTCAAACATCGCCGCCGATTGCCTCGAGGCCGCCCATGTAGGGCTTGAGCGCGTCGGGCACCGCGACGGTGCCGTTGCCCTGTTGATAATTCTCGAGCACGGCTATGAGCGTGCGCCCGACGGCGAGGCCCGAGCCGTTGAGCGTGTGGACGAAGCGCGTCCCCTTCCCTACCTTCGGACGGAACCGGGCCTTCATCCGCCGCGCCTGGAAATCGCCGCAGTTGGAGCAGCTGGAGATCTCGCGGTAGGCATTTTGCCCGGGCAGCCAGACCTCGATGTCGTAGGTCTTGCGCGACGCGAACCCCATGTCGCCGGTGCAGAGCAGCATGACGCGGTAAGCGAGCCCGAGCCGCTTCAGGATCTCCTCGGCGCAGCCCGTCATGCGCTCGTGCTCCTCGACGGATTGGTCGGGATGCGCGATCGAGACCAGCTCGACCTTGTAGAACTGGTGCTGCCGGATCATGCCGCGCGTGTCCTTGCCGGCGGCACCGGCCTCGGACCGGAAGCAGGGCGTCCACGCGGTGAAGCGCAGCGGAAGTTGCCTCTCCTCCACCATCTCGTCGGCGACCAGATTGGTGAGCGACACCTCCGCCGTGGGAATCAGCCAGAGGCCGGTGGTCGTGCGGAACAAGTCGTCGGCGAATTTCGGCAGGCTGCCCGTGCCGTAGACGGCTTCGTCCCGCACCAGCAGCGGGGGCGACACCTCCGTGTAGCCGAACTCCCGCGTGTGGGTGTCGATCATGAACTGCGCCAGCGCCCGCTCGAGCCGCGCCAATTGTCCGCGCAGCACGACGAAGCGTGCCCCCGAGAGCTTGCCTGCCCGCGCGAAGTCCATCAGTCCCAGCGCTTCGCCGATCTCGCCGTGATCGCGCGGCTTGAATGCGAAGCTCGGCGGCGCGCCGTGCCGCCGCACCTCGCGGTTGGAGTCGGCATCGTGGCCGTCGGGCACGTTGTCCGCAGGGATGTTGGGAATGCCCGCCAGCGCCGCCTCCACCGCGCGATAGCGCTCGGCGGCCTCCGCCTCCATGGCGGCTTGCCGATCCTTGCTCGCGGCCACCTCTTTCAGGATGGCGGCGACGTCCAGGCCCTTGGCCTTGGCACCACCGATCTCCTTCGACAGCCGGTTGCGCTCAGCCTGAACCCGCTCGGCCTCGGTCTGCGCCTCGCGCCATGCCTTGTCGAGGCGCAGGATCTCCGGCGATTGCGCGGGCAAGCCGCGCCGCGGCAAGATTAATCTCGTGAGCGCACCCGCCAAGACCGTATTCGTCGAGCTTCAGCCGGCTTCCGCCGAAGCTGTCGGTCTCGATCACGTCGCAGCCTGCCTCCAGG